>Ga0207414_1000500_pt1 | contig 17279 bp, 10 predicted proteins | sample PonA231FremontCA_2_FD_187269 | JGI IMG/M metagenome (GOLD analysis project Ga0207414, IMG submission 187269) | Marine sediment microbial community from Fremont, CA, USA - Pond A23 Sediment 1 (SPAdes) | ecosystem: Environmental > Aquatic > Marine > Unclassified | place: USA: Fremont, California... | reverse complement strand
AGGAACCAGGAACTAAGAACCTTAAACGGTTATCGAGAAAGTCGCGATCCATGTTCGATCAAATCATTCAATCCCTGCAGGAACTGCGGCGCTTTAGCGGGCCGCCCGAACAATTCTGGCCCAAGTATTTGCAGAATGCGGCTTATTTTTGCGGGGCGGAATACGCCCTGCTTCTCAGTACCCCGTCTTCAGGGGAGGATTGGGAAATCCGGTTTGTCTGGCCGCAGGAACATCAACATTTGGGGGATTTCTCCGTTCTGGAGGAAAGGGTGCCCGTGTTTGCCCAACGGATAAACCGGCACGGTCAGGCTAGTGAGGCCGGGTTGGTGCTGTCTGAACAGGGCAAGGCGGCATCGCTGGTGGGAATAAGGCTGGACGAGGTAGAGCAAGACGGCCTGTATGTTGCGGTGTTTGTCCTGTCAGGCCCGGACCAGGGCAATGTACAGGAACTCTTTTCCCGGCTTAACCTTATCGCGGATATACCTGCAAATTATACCTATATCCGGGAACTGGAACATCAGTGGTCAAGATCAGAAGCCCTGCACAAGGCCATGAGTATCCTGTCCCTGTTGCAGGAAAAAAACAAGTATGTCGAAGCCTGCATGACTGCCTGCAACGAGATTGTTTCCAGGTACAACTGCCTCCGGGTGAGCTTGAGCAGGCAAAAGGGACACTATGTAAAGCTGCAAGCCATCAGCCACACAGAGCGTTTCGAAAAGAAAATGGACGCGGTGCGCTGCATGGAAGCCGCCATGGAAGAGGCCCTGGACCAGGACGAAGAGATTACCTGGCCCCCCTCTGAGGAAAGTGATGCGGTAACTTTGGCTCATGAAACCTTTGCGCGACGTTTGGGATCGGATTATCTGCTTTCCCTGCCCTTGAGGGTTAACAATGAGCCCGTGGGAGTGCTGTGCTGCGAACGTCAGCAATATGCCTTCACAGAGCAGGATATTCTCGAGCTCAGGCTTTTGTGCGATCAAATAATACATCCCCTGGAACAACTCAGGCAGAAGGACAGGTGGATAGGAGCCAGGGCAGCCGCCGGCCTGAACTCTTCCCTGGAGAAGGTGGTGGGGGTCAAGCATACATTTGCCAAAACAATCGCGGTGGTAATAACCATCCTTTTGTTTGTGATCGTGTTTGGTTCCTGGCAGTACAAGATCGAGGCCCCTTTTTTGCTCAAGACTGATTCGATAGCCCAGTTGCCAGCTCCTTACAAGGGGTATGTGGAAGAGGTGAAGGTCCGGGAGGGAGACAGAGTGTCCAAGGGAGAGACTCTGCTCACTCTGGATACTGATAGGTTGGAACTGAAAGCGGCTCAGGTGCTGGCGGACAAACACCGCTATCTGAGGGAAGCGGAAAAGTCCAGGGCTAGCAATAAATTGGCAGAGATGAAGATTGCCAGGGCACGGGCCGAACAGTCCCAGGCAAAATTGGAAGGGATTCGTTATCAGCTGAATCACGCGAAAATCAAATCCCCTATCGGCGGTGTGGTCGTGAAGGGAAAAGACGAGAAGCTTATGGGAGCGCCGGTGCGCAAGGGGGATGTGTTGTTCAAGGTTGCGCGGATCCAGGATATGTACGCAGAGTTGGCTGTTAAGGAACGAGATGTTCATGAAGTGGAGCTAGGGGCGAAGGGGGCAATAGCTTTCGTATCCAGGCCGGGTATCAAGTTTGATATCCAGGTGGAGAGAATCAATCCCATTTCCAAGGTAAAGAAAAAGGCCAATCGATTTATGGCAAGGGCCAGTATACAGGAGGATCCTGCCAAGTGGTGGAGGCCGGGAATGAGCGGGATAGCAAAGATCCATGCAGGAGAGCGCAATATATTGTGGATACTTACCCATCGTATAGTGGACTTTTTTCACAAGTTCTTTTGGGTATAAACGGTTTCTTGTTTGCTCGTTTTTTGGTTCCTCGTTCCTTGTTTTCGTTTGAAGTGAAGTTCTAGGTTTATCGTTTTTGATTCTTGGCTCAACAGCTAAACGGCTCAACGACATAATAGCTAATTCCCCTGGCCCTGATAACAGATAACAGATAACGGACAACGGATAACTTTTCGCCAACCAACTACTACCAGGGTTCAAGTCCAACGATAAGGGGAATATCGCTATGCGTAAGCCCGGAAGCACTTTTAGCGAGTCCTGGCACAAGGTTGCCGAACTCCAGATGAGGCTAAAACCCACTGTGGAAACCTGGAAACAGTTTTTCCGGGGAGAACAGTGGTATATACTGCACGATCCCTTCAATAACCAGTTCTTTCGACTGCGTCCTGCGGCCTACGAATTTGTCTCCCGTCTGCGCTTTTCCCGGAGCGTGGAAGATGTCTGGAAGGAATGCCTGCAAAAATATCCTGACCAAGCACCGGGGCAGGAAGACGTTATCCAGTTGTTGACCCAGTTGTACTTCAGCAATCTTTTGAGTTTTGCTTCTGATATAGACAGCAGCGGTTTGTTCAAACGCCACAAGGAACGCAGGCAGCAGGAGATGCGCTCCAAATTGCTCAGCATCATGTTTTTGCGTATCCCTTTGTGGGATCCGGACAGCTTCCTGAACAAGATAAAGCCGATTATCAACCTGGTAGTCAGTATGGCAGGGGCGGGGATATTCGCCTTTACCTTGATTTGGGCGGTCAAGTTGGCTGTGGCAAATTTTGGGGAGCTTACCTCCCAGGCACAGGGGATGCTGGCTCCTGACAACATCGTCTGGCTTTACGTGGCACTGGTCTTGCTTAAGTCCTTGCATGAAATGGGGCACGCGTTCGTTTGCAAGAGGTACAATGGAGAAGTCCATACCATGGGGGTGATGTTTTTGATTTTTACCCCGTTGCCCTATATGGACGCCTCTTCCAGCTGGACCTTCCGCCAACGCTGGATGCGGGTGCTGGTGGGAAGTGCCGGGATTCTCACCGAGATCTTTATCGCCGCTGTGGCGGTATTAGTATGGGCTAATGTAGGTTCCGGGTTCTTGAACAGCCTCGCCTACAACCTGATCATCATTGCCTCTGTTTCCACGGTTATTTTTAATGCCAATCCCTTGCTCCGTTTCGACGGCTATTACATCCTTTCGGACCTGTTGGATCTCCCCAATCTGCATCAAAGGAGCAAGGACTACCTGCGCTATTTGCTGGAAAAGTTCGTCTTTGGGGTAAGAAATTTACCCAGCCCCACCCAGAGCAGCAAAGAGGCGTTTTGGTTGTGTTTCTTCGGAGTCCTTAGCAGTCTTTACCGGATAGTGGTCTTTGTAGGTATAGCTCTGTTTGTGGCGGATAAACTGTTTATCCTGGGATTGCTTCTGGCCCTGTTTTGCGCCATAGCTTGGTTGGTGGTCCCGGTGTTCCATTTCGTGCGCTATCTGGCCACCAGCCCATCCTTGGCTCAAAACAGGCCCAGAGCTATTGGCATTTGCGTGACTGTAGTGCTTTGTCTGGTGTTGTTGTTGGGGTTTGTACCTTTTCCCAGGGCCTTTCGGGCCCCTGGAGTTATGCAGGATCAGGGACACAACCGAGTTTTGACCGAAGTTTCCGGTTACTTGACCCACATAGAGACCCAGCCAGGTATGGAAGTGAACAAGGGCACTGTATTGGTAAAAATGTCCAATCCCAGGCTGAAGTTCAAAAACAGGAGGTTGTTGGCCAGAAAACGTGAACTGCAGGCAGTGCTCACCCAAGCCCGCAAATCCGATATCGCTAATGTATCACCTGTTGAAGAGCAACTTTCCACTATACAAAAGGAGTTGCAAAAGAACAGGCAACGCATAAACAACTTAACTGTCCGGGCCCAACAAAAAGGCAGATGGATAGCCCCAAAACTGACTGAACGTAAAGGGCTCTGGGTGCAGCGGGGCGAGCAACTGGGGGAGATGGTAAACCTGGATAATTTTAAATTCCTGGCTGTGATTTCCCAAACCGAAGCCTACAATCTGTTTGGGAAGGAATTTAACAACAAGGGAGTTAAGGTCCGGGGTGAGGAAAAGGAAACCTTAAGTGTCAAGGGTTTGGAAATCATCCCTTTTCAACAAAGCCGCTTACCTTCCGCTGCCCTTGGCTGGAAGGCGGGCGGGGAGATTCGCACCAAGGTGCGGGGTAAACAATCCGGACTTGAGACCACCGAGCCTTTTTTCCTGATGCGTTGCCAGCTGCATTCCAACCCGAAAGTGACCCGCCTTCACGGCAGATCCGGGGAGGTGCGTCTGGGACTACCGGATCAACCCCTGTGGAAGCGAATCGTTCTTGGTATTCGTCAGTTGTTGCAAGAGAGGTTTCAGCTTTGAGCCAGATATTCAAATCCTTTAACTCCGATAACAGCCTTGGGAGGTGCAAAAGTAATGAGCCTGGTCAAACAGGATTATAAAAGCCTGCAGAGGCTTTTTCCTTCTGAAGTGCCCAAAGGAATGGATGCTGCGGCCAACAGCCTGGTGGGGGCGTTTTATCGGCAAAATCCCAGAGTGTGGTCCCTGAAGTCCAGGGCTTATGCGATACACAGCCGGGCGGATTCCTTTAGGGATTATTCCCGGCAGGAATTCAATTCTTACCTCCAGGAATTGAGGCTGCGTTTTCGAAAAAATCCCCAACAAGACAGGCATCTGGTGAACGAAGCCTTTGCCGCCTTGTGCGAGGCAAGTGAACGCAGTCTGGGTATCAGGCCTTTTCCGGTGCAGGTTATGGGGGCCCTGGCCATGTACAACGGATACCTCATTGAAATGGCCACTGGTGAGGGCAAGACCCTGACTGTTTGTCTACCCTCTGTTTTGGTGGGATGGAGCGCGCGCCCCTGCCATGTGGTAACGGTAAACGACTATCTGGCCAGCAGGGATGCTTCCAGCATGTCGGATTTGTACCGGTTTTGCGGTTTAAGCGTGGGGTGTGTGGTCAGTGAGATGGAGCCCGGGGAAAGACGGGATAATTATCAGTGTGCGGTGGTGTATGCCACCAGCAAGGAGATCCTTGCTGATTATTTGCGGGATCGCTTGAAGTTGCAGGGCAAGGAGAAGTCTTGCCACATGCTCCTGGAGCGACTTGGAAATCCAGGCCTGGAACGGGGGGAGGAATTGGTGATGCGCGGGCTGCATACCGCTTTCGTGGACGAGGTGGACAGCGTGCTGATAGACGAGGCGGTTACACCGCTTATTATTTCCAGTCCAGCCCAAAATTCCTTTCTAAAGGACGTGGTTCCTTGTATACAGGAAATATCCCAGAATTTGATCAAGGATGAGGATTATTCCGTGGATCTTAAGCATATGCAGGTCCACTTGACTGCAAAAGGTCATCGAAAGATCCGGGAATATCAGGAACGTATCCCGGGTATTTGGCAAGGGGCCTCCCGCCGGGAGGAATTGATAAAACAGGCAATTTCCTCGCGGGAGTTTTATCATCAGGAAAAACAATATGTGGTTCAAGACGGCAAGGTGATAATAGTAGACGAGTTTACAGGCAGGCTAATGCCCAACAGATCTTGGAGCAATGGCCTGCACCAGATGATCGAGGCCAAGGAGGGGGTGGAATTTTCCGATCCCACCGAGACCCTGGCCCGGTTGAGTTTTCAGAGATTTTTCAGACTGTTTTACAGGCTGGGCGGAATGAGCGGTACTGCGAGGGAAGCGGCGGGGGAATTCTGGCAAATCTTCGGATTGCCCACGGTGTCCGTACCCACGCATAAACCGTGTATACGCAGGCGGTATCCGGACAGATTCTTTGTGGATGCTGAAAACAAATACCAGGCTATCATCGAGGAAATATTGCATGTGCACGGTACCGGAAGGCCGATTTTGGTGGGTACGCGCAGTGTCAATGTCAGTGAAGATCTGGCGCAAAGGCTGGCGCAGGAGGGATTGGAATGCCAAGTGTTGAACGCGGTCCGGCATGAGGAGGAGGCTCGGATTATATCCCAAGCCGGGGAATATGGGAATATAACCATAGCCACCAACATGGCGGGCAGGGGGACGGATATAAAACTGGGGCCTGGTGTGGCGGAAATTGGGGGGTTGCATGTGATCGCCACTGAACGGCATGAATCCGGGCGTATTGATCGTCAGCTTTTTGGCAGATGTGCACGCCAGGGAGATCCGGGTAGCACCAGGGCTTTTGTAAGCTTGCAGGATGCTTTGTTCGAGCGTTTTGTGCACCGGAGCGTGCGATCATCCCTGGCTGCCACAATTCAGGCCGGGTTGCCCGGAGCTGTCAGAGCTGCCAAAATGGCCTGCTACCTTGCCCAGAGATCCGCCCAGAGTCAGGCTAGCCAAAAGCGCAAATCGGTGCTCCAAAATGACCAGTGGTTCGACAAGGCCCTGTCCTTTTCCGGTAAGAAGTCCTCCCTTTAACCTTTTTACCCCTAACCAAAAACGATGAATGAGCAGGAAGGAACAGTGACATATACAACAGTTTGTCTTTTTGACAATTCATGCTAAAATTTATTGGAAACAATTTGTAATTAGGGAGGTTTTGGAATGTATGAAAAATTTTTGGAATTTTGGGGCAACGCTTTATTATCCGCATCTAAAAACAAGAATTCATCCCGGGATGTAATCAACTGGATCTCCCAAAACAAAGATCAGTTGAGATATATAGCTAGTTGGGTCAGGCAAACCTATAGCGGCTTTGAGGAGATGAAGGAGTTGTATTACAAAGCTTGGGGCCTGGATGAGAACCAAGTTTATAGATCCGAATTTTTGAGGAAGTGGAAAGAGGCGGAAAAGGAATTCAATCAGAATATCAGCGATTTTTTTGCTGTGTTCGGAGCTGTTCCCATGCACGAACACCAGGCCGTATTAAGGGAAAACAAGAAATTGCAAACCAGGGTGGAAGAACTGGAGAAAAGGGTGGAAGATCTTCAGGAAAGATTGCAGGATAAGCATGTGGAGGATTACAGAAAAATGACACAGGAGGCCAACGAGTTGATGAAAACTCAAAGCAAGGAATTTCAGAATCTGATGGAAAGAATGAGCAGTTGTTTTAGGCAGTACAACTCTACATGATCCGGGGCGGTGATATTTTTCCGCCCCTTTTGTAACCATCGGTTGGGGCTCAAACCCCATTCTTTGATTATCCTTTTTGGGGTGGCATAACTTGTGCTTCTCCATCCAGCACTGTCTTGCCGTCCTGGTTAATACAAGTGGTTTTTAATACAACTTTTTTCTTTTCAATCAAGACTTCCGAAACTTCGACCCGGGCGGTAATAGTATCTCCCATGTAAACCGGGGCCGTGAATTTAAGTTCTTGTTTGAGATAAATTGTGCCGGGTCCGGGTAGTTGATTACCCAGAATCGCAGATATGAACCCGGCTGATAGCATGCCGTGGGCAATTCTGCCTTTGAAGGCCGTGTTGCTTGCAAATTCTTCATTGATATGTGCAGGGTTCATATCTCCGGTGATTCCGGCATAAAGATAAATGTCAGCTTCTGAAACGGTTTTTGAAAATTCGGCGGATTCTCCGACTGACAGTTCCTGGATTGATTTTCCTGATTGCATGATTCCAAACTCCTTTATTTTTTGCTTTCGGGTTACCAACCTCTCTCCGAGTATTGTGATTTAGTTTGCTTTCTTGCTGTTTTTTTTGGTTCTTGAAGTCCCGCTTTTTTTTGTTTTGCCGTACCTGGAATCTGAAGTAGTCTTGCGGGATTCCAGGTCTTCGCCGCTAGTTCTTGTGCTCTGGATGGGAGTTTGGTCAGTGCTAATTGCCGGATCTTGGATTTTTTTGTCCAGGGAGGTCTTTTCTGATGTCTGTATTGCTTGCTCTAAAAGGATTGAATCAAGGGTTTGAAAGGAAGAATCGATTATCTGTTTTGTCATTGAGCGTGTCTGGTGTTGTATCTCAAGCATATCCTGGAAAAATTCCTTTTCTTTAGTCTGCAGTTTGTTTAGGCTGTCGAGGATAAGGTCAACTTGTTGTTCAAGATTGTTTTGTACTGCGTTGACGGTTTCGAAAAGATTGTCAAGAATCTCTCGATGCCAAATTATAATCCCTAGAGGGGTCATGGCAACCTCCTTTTCAAGATAACTCCCTTTATACTTTGCTAACTCCAGTCCTCTTATTGAGGGCTGGAGTTAGCAAAAGTGGCCACCAGGCAAGGCTTAAAGTTTCGCTGTAGTGTTTGCATGTTACACTATTTATTTAAGTGAACTATAATCAGGATGTTTTGTCAAGGGTAAATGTTGCGTTGCAATATAAGATGAGTTTTGGCGCTTTTAGTATTAAAACATGTTGCAATCTTTAATTAGCTACCCGAAATTGAACTAGATTTGAATAAATTGCTTGATTGGGACTCGGGTTGATTCTGCCATTTTTAAGCTCAAATGCTTTATTGTAATCATTTATTGCGTTGTAAGGTTTTATATTATACAAAGTGCAATAAAACATTGGCCTTGCCAACTTAGGTATTGGGGGCCGTATAAGGAACCAAATTTAATTTCTTGTGCAATTTTTAAATACTGAGGTAGGGCTTATGAGCGAACCAATTCTGCTTAAGAAATATTCCAATCGACGATTGTACGATACTTATAACAGTGAATACGTTACATTGGCACAGGTATGTGAATTGATCGAACAAGGGCATGATGTGCATGTGGAGGATGCCAACAGCAAGGAGGACGTAACCGAGTTGATCTTGACCCAGGTTATCATGGAAAAGGCCAAAAACAAGAATGCGTTATTGCCTTCTTCCCTCCTGCACTTGGCTATTCGTTACGGGGACAATATCTTGAGCGAATTCTTCCAGAAGTTTCTTATGCAAACTGTCCAAAGCTATATGAATTCCCGGGCCGCATTCGATGAACAATTCAAGAAGTGGTTGGAATTGGGATTTAACTTTTCCGAATTGGGGCAAAGGACTTTAACCAATTTAAATCCCTTTATGCAGTTTTACGAATCCAGCAAGGAGGAACGTAAGGAGGACACCAGCGGGGAGGAATCCGGAAGTCGGGAGAAAAAAGGCGCAAACCGGAATAATTGATTTCCGGACATGCGAATTCGGTTTGGGTGGATTGTGTTCTCCAGCCTACACTGTAGGCTGGAGGGTAATTTTTGAAGCTAGATCTTGTTTGTTGAAACCAGTTTTGCAAAATGCTCGAAGGATCTGTCATAGGTCTTTTCGGCTTCCGCAGGAAAAACACAAGCCGGAAGTTGACGGGCTTCCAGGTGATGCCTGATACATTCGCAGCAATAACCTTTTCTGGGACATGGTTCGTATGTACAGTTGCAGTGAGACAGGTTGGCTTCCACGTTACATTCCATATCTTCAACTCCTTGTAAAATATTTTTATACCTTGTGTAGAATTTTTTAAAAACGTCAGGTTACAAGCTAAACAGCCAAAAAATTTTGAGATAACTATTTGAAATTACAGATTTTATGTTGCCCTTAAATGTACTTAATCATTTGTAACATAACATATTGTTTTATCTTTAAAACTTCGAACATAGAACATCGAACTGTCCAGTAACAAGGATTACTAACAAAACATCCAGGTAAGTGCAAGATTTTTCGAGTTTCTAATTCTTCAACTTTAGAAGCGTGAAAAATTACAAATTGGCAGCAAAAAACTTGAGGGGGGAATAATGAACAAATTCAAAAACAGATATATTGTTGATTGCTTGATGATTCCGGGACTATTACTTGTCCTGATTTTTGCAGCGGGCTGCAATTCCAGCATTGGAGGCGATGGAGGTTCCACGGAAAACGGGACTGTAGATATAGCTGGTCGTGTTACCTCCCTGTCGTCAAATGATGATCAAGGACTGTCTGTTCAGTCCCTGTCTGATGGAAGCCCTTATTCCTCGATGCAGCTAGTGCAAGGGGCTGCCGGGACAGTGGTTGAATCCGGGGGCAAGATCAGTGTGAATGGTAAGGAAACCAGCGGGACTAACGACCAGGGAATTTATTTTTTGCAGGAGGTGGCTGTTAACAAGGGTACTGATTTGACTGTGAGTTTCGATTTGGATGGCTATGCCGGGTATTATGCGAGGGTGGAAAATGCGCAGCCCGGTGAGAACTATTCAATATTTCCCGTGCTGGCGGGATTGTCTATAAAGGAAGATTTAACAGCTGGTGAACACCGGGTATTATCAGATCAAGACAATAACAGTAATAGCGTGGAGTTCCGGCAGGGCAGCCTGGAAGAAAACGCAACAGCAGAGATATATTTCGGGAATCCTTCCACACGGGCCGGGGCCCTTGCTTGCCCGGGAGGTTTTGTAGGAGTGGAGAACAGTACGGCAATAAATGCCTCCACCTCAAAAAAGGTCGATCTGATCAGTGCAGGATACCTGGAAATCAGATTGCGGGACGATCAAGGGGAACGGATACAGGAGATTTCTGAGCCGGTAAATGCTACAATGCCCTTGCCCCAAGGATTTCAAAACGGTTCCATACACAATCCTTCCAGCCACAAAAAATACAAGGCAGGGGACGAGATTCCCTGGTGGTCCTTTAACAGTACTGCCGGAATGTGGGTAAAAGAACCAAGCCTCAATGCCACGGTAATAGAAAAAAGTGGCACACTTTGTTTTCAGGCCAGGGCGGATCAACCGGGCTATTGGAGCGCCGGCTTTCCCATGGATAGTTCCTGCCTGCAAGTACAGGTGGTTAACCAGGATCAACAAGGGCTGTCAGATGTTGGCGTATATGCCCAAGGGTTGACATATCCCGGTGTTACCCGGGCAAAAACCAATGATTCCGGGGTGGCCAAGGTCGCAGTAAAATCCTCCTCGCAAGATAAACAGGAGAAAGTCAGGCTCTATGCCAGTAAAGGTAAACTGGATTTCTTATATAACGCAACAGAAAGTGAAGGTGACAAAACCGAGTTTGTCTATACCAGTGAAAATACTTGCAAGGAGTTGCAAAATCCCATTGAGGTGGACAGCAGGGGAACAGTAAAAGGTGGTGTGCAGTATGCAAATTCCGGAGTAGCAAGTGGGTTTGATCTTTATTCCAGTTTGGGGGTGACTGCAACAACAAATGATCAGGGCAGATATTCCCTGGATGTGCCACTGGGAGTGGAGGTGCAGCTTTTTGCTCCGGGGTTGGAAAAGTCCCTGACAGCTAGCAGGGAGCAGCAGGTCAAGGAACTGGATATTGAAATTCCCAACAGGGCCCCGGAAGTGCGATCTTTTAGCAGGACTCCGGACGGTGTGGTGTCCTCGCTCTCAGGCGTAAATTTATACATAAATGCAACTGATCCTGATCCAGGGAATGAATTGACCTGCGAGTGGAACGCTACTGCAGGTTCCATCCGGCCCAAGCAGGGTAAAGAGGTTACCTGGACAGCCCCGGATACTGAAAGCGGGTCTGCTGAAATCAAGGTGGCGGTTAAGGATAATTACAATGGCAAAACAGTTGAGGGCGAGACTATTGCTTGGGAGTACTATCAGGATAGCTCTACAGAACTCCGGGTAGGAGTGTTCCGGGATTCCGGCTTTGAAGACCCGGTCACCAATGCTACGGTTGTTTTGTATAAAGAGGGCGATACCAGCAGTATCAGCAGCACTCAAAGCACGGATGCGGACGGAATGGTTGATTTCGGGGATATAGGCAGGAAAAGGGCCAGCATCAGCATAATCCAAAAACAGGACAAAAACTGGAAAATCGAGACATTGCTGGATATTGCGGTGGGTGATTTCAAGTACAATATCAGTCCCAGTGTTAATCTGCAAAATCTGCTACAGGACAAGGAGGCAGAATACACGGTTAATGCGAGTTTGAACAAATTACCCACAGGTACGCAGCAAACCAGGATACATCCCTTGATGGCATCCAAATCCCATGGGGACTTGGGTGAGTACACAAACTTAGGTATTCACGAAAGTGCTATCCAAGATAACGGAAAGATTTCTCTTTTGGGTGAGGCATACGATGGCTCGGATTTGATAGGATACGGCTTCTTTTTGGATAGGTCAATGCAAGACGGCAAGAAATACGATATTAATATCACCCGGGATCCGGGTAAAATAAATTGGACGGCAAAATCCGATCCTGTCCAGGATATTTATATAATGGGCAAGCGCGAAGGGGTGACTTACAGCTACTTGAGCAATGACAACTACGACAGCCCTCAGGATAGTGGGAGTATTAACGTTCCGGGCGAGTTTCCGCTGGATGACTGGATTGTTTATGCCGGAAACAAGAGGGACGCTGATACCCAGGGTGACGCTTATACCCGTCTTATATTTTGGGATAAATACTCTAACTTACCAAGGAATGTCCAGATTCAATTCCCGGAGTATCGGATCCTGGGACTGGATTACGACCCGGAGGAAGGGAGAGCGTCCTGGTATATTGAAAAGGGAGAGACTGGAATGGACGTGCTGAAACTTTCAATGGACGCTGCCCAGGTAAAATGGAACCTGCTCAAACAACCTGAACTTTATCAGTCCGGTGTTAAGCTACCTGCTTTGCCGGATGATGTGGAAGAAGAAATCGATATCAATTGGGAAAATCAAAGGCTGAATATCTACGATTTTGATTTTGCCAACGGGTATTTGGATTTTGTGAGAAAATACAACAATGGCACGAATCCCTTTAACAGCGCATCCGAGTACTTCAAGGGATACCGGCAAGAGCCCTTATGAAGCCATATTGTTTCAATGCAATAAGTAGATGTTTTATCCTGGGAGCAATTGTTTTTTTGATATCAGGTTTTTTCCATGAGAGCGCAATCCCGGATGTTAACACTACGGGTACTGAATTTGCAAATACAGGGATAGTAAGCCTGGAAAAATATCGGCACAAGGATGCTGCCGGCGGTAGAAGCTGTGCATCCTTGTTGGATGCCTTGTCTGTTCCCTCGAAAATAGATATTTACCTGGACCGGGAGGCGAAGTGCGATCCTCCGGAGCATGGTCACAGGCGGGATTTCAAGCAGATAGTCCAAGCGATGACAGCAAATTCAGCTTTCGTGTATACAAGAAAGCAGGGGGAAAGGGTCTTGACCCGGATTTATGTTTTGTCAGGAAATAATAAGAATAAGCAAAATGATTTACCTGCATTGGACAATACTCAGGGAGTGTCTAATCCCGGGAGGATTGATCCCGAAGGGACTGGATATGTTCAGGCTATGAGCGGGGGAAGTGCAACAGATAAGCGGGACAAAAAAACAGACCGGGACAGTTCAGGGTATATCCCCGGAGAGATATTGGTCAAGTTCCGTTCCGATGTAGGGCGGGAAAAAATTCGACGGATCCTGAAAGAACTGGATTATACCGGGAAAAAACACTTGTCCGGGCTGGATTACTACAAGGTGCAACTCCCGGACAATTTGTCAGTGCAGGAGGCAAGGAAGATTTTGTCCTCGAAAAAGGAGGTTGAAGTAGCAGAGCCCAACTATATCATGCATACCCAGTATGAGCCAAGCGACGAAAGACTAGACGAGCAATGGGCGTTGCAGAAGACAAATGCGACAGCGGCCTGGGACCGGCAGAAGGGCAGCAGAGACGTTACCATCGCTGTGGTGGATACCGGTGTGGATTACGAGCACGAGGACTTGCAGGGCAATATCTGGAAAAATACTGATGAATCTTTAGACGGTAGTGATAACGATACTAATGGATACGATGACGATACGATGGGCTGGGATTTCGTGGACAATGACAACGACCCCAAGGATGTTGACGGGCACGGCACCTTTGTCAGCGGGATAGCCGGGGCAGTGGGAGACAATGATCAAGGCATGGCTGGAATAGCCCTTAACTGTACAATAATGCCCCTTCGCTGTGGAACTGACCGGGATAACGACGGAGAAAGCGAGCTACCCAGCGATAACGTGGCGGAAGGGATCGAGTATGCATATAAAAACGGCGCGGATGTGATCAATCTCAGTTTAGGGAAACATGAAAAGTCCGAATTTGTAAAAGAGGCAATAGATCAGGCAACCGCGAACGGGGCAGTAGTGGTGGCTGCCGCCGGAAATTCCGGTGAAAAACAGAAGTTCTATCCCGCGGCTTATGACAACGATGCCCTGATCTCGGTGGGGTCCACCAATGAGGAGGACGAGAAAAGCGGCTTTTCCAACTACGGTGATTGGGTGGATGTAAGCGCTCCCGGGACTTCTGTGTTAACTACCGAGGTTGACAATGGATATAAAGACGAAAGCGGGACCTCCATGTCAACCCCGCATGTGGCGGGTGAATCCGCCTTGATAATCTCTGAGTATCCGGAGCTTGACAATACTGAAGTCAAGAAGCTTATCCTGCAGTCAGCGGATGTACTGGATAGTTTGGAGGAGTATAATAATATTTCCGGTCGCATCGATATTGGCAAGGGATTGCAAGGGTTGGATAAAAGCCCTGTGATCTATTCGGTGGAGCCCGGTGAAGTACACCAGGGTGAGGGTCTGCAAATCAATGGAGGCAATTTTGGAAGCCGCTCTACAACTTCTTCGGTCATCCTGGAAGGTGAGCAATTGCAAATTGAGGACTGGAACAATACCCGCATACTATGCCAAATCCCGGTGGACGCTGAAAGTGGCAGCTTGTATGTCGAAACCCGGAATGGAACCAGCAATAAAATAAATCTACAGGTGCTCCCGAGGTTCTACACTGAAAGCGATATAGGCTTGTCACCTTCCCGGGAGCAGGAAGAGGACAAGGCGTGGACCGGGGATGACGCTCAATTCTTGTTTGAACTCCCGTTTTCCTTTCCATTTTACGGCAGGGAGTTCAATAGTGTAGTGGTCTCCACCAACGGGTATCTTCACCTTGTAGACGAATCCATGACCTACCAGAGTTCCAGGCAGTTTTTAAAGGAAAATACGGCTATTGCCCCTTTTTGGGAGGACCTGGTAATGAATGCAACTTCCGGAGACGGTATGTATCTAACTGAAAATTCCTCCAAAGTTGTTTTCGGATGGAATGGAACAAAATACGAGGATAGCGATTCCGAACTCAATTTTGAGGCCGTGCTCCATGAAGACGGCAGAATCGATTTTCGGTATCATCAGATAGAGGTAAGTAAAGACATAGACCCGGTTATTGGCATCTCGGGAGGGGAAAAGGCAGGATTTAATTTTTCCCGTTATTCCGGAAATTCTTCTTTAACCGGGTTAGCCACGAGATTTAGCCGAATAGATTCTCCTGCCTGGGACAGGGACTTTGCTCCGGCACCAGCCACCATATACGGGGGTGTCGAGATCGGGGAGGATCAGCTCGATGCCGGCGGGGATTATACACTTACATTGAGTAATAAAAACGGAACGAACAGAATAACTAGCGACGAAAACGGCTTGAATGCTCAGGGGTACTACGTGCTCAGTGTCCCGCTTTTTGATCCCGGGAAAAATCCGGATGGGATCGAGCTCAATTCCACTTTGAAACTGCACTTGTATGAAAATGATTCCGAATTAACCGTACTGGAGCCTGAAGATGGCTTGTTGCAGCTAAAAAAACTGCAAAAAATCGATATAAGGGCAAAGGACATGGATAGCGGAAGTGGAGGTGGCGGAAGCGGTGGAGGCGGATGTGATTTTGCAGTCGGATCCGGAAGTGGATTTGTCCGGGAATTGCTTCTGCTCTTGGTTTTTTGCGGTTTGGCAAGGTTGTTTCTTTGCACTCGGAAGCAGAAAGGCCGGACCCGAACTTGCTAACAGAACTAGTGCGTTGTCACACATACTTTGTCGCTTTTACAATAATCTCATTCCGGCGAAGGCCGGAATCCAGAAAAACAGAAAAAGGCTGGATCCGGTATCAAAGCCTGCCACATACCCCGATTCGGGGTCCGGGAGGACAGAGTCGCAATTAACGTGCTTATTCTGACCAACATTTAAAGTCTGACAAGGCACTAGCAGGTCTTTCCTGTTTATTGATTACTATTTTGCAATGACTGAGAAAATCCCGGTCCTGTTTTGCCCACTGCCGCCCACGGTATTTGATTGCAGCTTGTTTGGTGCGAGTGATCTGCTTTTGTTCTTTTCTCCGGTTGACAATTTGGTGTAGGAGTGCAGCATGGGTTTTACGTAGGCGATTTTGATAGCAAGGTCTTGGTCCTGTGGCAGTTTCTTGTCGGATAAATTTTGGGCCCTGTTTTTGGGTATAATGATCCCAGCTACTTTGCCTTGGGGCGTTAATACCGGGCTTCCGGCATAACCCTCTTCCAGGGAAGAAGTGATGCGATAGATCCTGGGATCTCCATTTAAACCCGAGGTGGCATTCACTTTTCCTTTTATGGATTTCGGAATCTTTTGCAGTCTGGAAGAGGCGCTAAAACCCAGGATATATGCTTCGGAACCTGGCTGTAGCGTTCTATCTGCAAGAGGGAGAGCCTGGTAACCGGTCAAACTGTCTTTAGGTGCTATAATCGCAATGTCGTTAACAGTATCCTTGCCTTCAAGCCTGGCTGCAATCTTTTTACCCGAGTGAAGGCCCAGGGATATTTTTTTGTGTCCCCTTATTAAGTGATGGTTTGTTACTACTACTCCGTATGGAGTGAGCCAACCAACTCCGAAAGCCTTGTCCGGTTTTTGCTGGCTCTTGTCCTCTTGGGATAATTTTTGTTTCAATTCGGAGATGACCTCCTGGGAGCTTATTTCTACCACATCCGCCTTGCAAGTGATGGAACTGTAACATTCGCCTTCTTGATCCCCTGTCTTATTGTGATTGCAGTTGATGTTGGTAATAGCGTTTCCACCCATTCGGGCTGCTTTTATTTTGAGTCTTTTCCTGGCCTCTTTTTCGGAAACAGGGGAAATCGATGTTAAACTGGGTTTACAGGATTTACCCATGGTTTGTCCAAGATTTTCGTAACTCCCTAGCGGAAGGAGCTTTTTATCCAGGATCAGCATGTTTTCATAGTCTTGCTTTTCATTGCTGTTTAAACGAGCAGTGGATACGAAGTTTTGTATCTCGCTGCAACCAGAGATGGATACTGCCAGAATCAGGAGTAAGGCAAATTTAGCGAATTTTGGCATGGATATTGTCTCCAATTTGTATTATAATGATACAGAATTCCCAATAATAGGTGTCCTGCCCCTAGTATATCTCATGCAAGGGCGGGCTGCAAACCATACTGGAGTTGTATTGACTTTTAGCATTTTATGAACCGGTCATCAAGTAATACAGCGAGAGTATTTTTTTGGAAAATATCTAACCCTGGGTTGGACTTTGTTTTCACGGTCCAAACGGGTTTGAAAATAAAAATAGCCAATGCCGAAATTGGATTTTACCCAAGTTCAAATAAATCAGCAAAATTTTACCCCAAATAGTCACGGTAATTTTATTCTCAATAAAATATTCTTTGTTATCAATAAGTTATCTTTTTGCTCCAGTTTTGCTTTGAAAATAAATAACTCTTTAAACGCTTAA
>Ga0207414_1000498_pt1 | contig 17320 bp, 15 predicted proteins | sample PonA231FremontCA_2_FD_187269 | JGI IMG/M metagenome (GOLD analysis project Ga0207414, IMG submission 187269) | Marine sediment microbial community from Fremont, CA, USA - Pond A23 Sediment 1 (SPAdes) | ecosystem: Environmental > Aquatic > Marine > Unclassified | place: USA: Fremont, California... | reverse complement strand
TTGCTTTGATAGCATCTAAAAATCCTTTTATCCTAGCTGTATCTATGGAATTAATGATACTATTTCTTTTTACTCTTATTTATGGGTAGGCTGACTATAACTTCGGTGTTCAAGTATTCCTCAATTTCTTCCGGGGTATAAAAGGCCGGGTCCAAGGTTTCTCTGAGATATGCAGCCCCGCCTCCTAGACCAAGTCCCATAACCAACGTGAAAAACATGATTTTGGAAATATTGGGTTTATAAGGGTTGTTTGGTGGTACAGCAGAGTTAACAACCCTGAATTGCTCTCCCTTCTGTTTTTTTTCCAATTCAGCTGACATTTGTGCATTCAATTTTTTGGATAGGATATCCTGGTAACGTCTTTGGACGGTTTCATAATCCCTCTTTATATCTTTAAGTTGCATGCCAACTTCAGGAGTCTCTTCCACCCTGTTTTTATATTTTTGAATTTCCGCTTCAAGATTTGTCATCTTGTTTTCGTATTTGTTTATGCGCTCCTCACTACGATCCAATTTATTATAAAGTTCTGCTTCTCTTGGAGAACCTCTTGTTTGGGTTTTTTTTCGTCGTTTTTCTTTTTTTCCGCATTTTCATATATTTCCTGCTGCAGGGTCTGTATCCTTTTTTGGAGTTGAACAACATCTGGATGATTTTCTGTAAATTTGATTTTCAAGCTATCCATCTTGTTTTTGAGGTTTTGGAGCTTCTGTTCTTGCTTGCTCAATTTATTTTGTTCTTGGTTACTGTCATTCAGATATGCACGTCTGGAATCCAGATTGTTCAACTGTTGCCTTGTTTGCATAGCCTTTTCTTTTTCCAGTGAAATTCTTTCCTCTAGATTATTACGCTCCTGTCTTAATTGATTGAGAATGTTATTGTTTGTTTGGAGTTGACTAGGAAGCATCCCCATATGTTTCTGTTTAAATTTCTCCAACTTTTTTTCTTTTTTCTTTAGTTTTTCTTTAAGCCGTTCTACTTCAGAAGCAAGAAATTGTGTAGTTCCCATACTCCTTTGTTCCCGATATTGTAAATTTTGTTCAATATACCTTGAAGCCAGAGAGTTGGCCACTTTTGCTGCTATTTCGGGATCATTCCACTTAAAACTGATTTCAAAGGCTTGCTTGCCAGCTTTTAAACTAACATTTATCTTGTTTTCTCTTATATTTTGTATCAGTCCGTACAAGGATGAAGAATCATTATTTTCTTCGTTTTTTTTGGAAGTCATCCCCAGCAGTTCTTTGAAATTCTGTTTGATTATATATATTGGTTCGTCTTTTCTTGCAGCTTTTTGGCGGGCATACAAATCATATTCCTTTATAATCTTTTCCAGGTTGGATCTACTGGTAACTTGCTGGTTAATACTCCTCAGTCTTTCCCGAAGACTTTCTGTGATAGTTGATTTTACATAGTAGTTTGGAACTTTTTGTTCTTCTACCAAAATTAATGTCTTAGCCTTGTACATCTTCGGAGTAAGAGCGAGGTAGGAAGTACCTCCTAATAGGCAAATAATAAAGGGAAGAGCAATCCAGAACCAACGTCTCCTTGCTATTTCCAAATAGGGTAGAAAATCGAACTTAGGAATTTGCACCATAATTATTCATTTTTTTCAGTAAGTTTAATTGCAATGGTATGTGCTCGGTCAAAAAAATAAGAATCTTCAACGCTAAAATTTTTTGACATGCAAAACAAAAGAGCAGTCAATCAAAAATTTAGGTATCACAATCCATGAATGAAACGAGATTGGTAAATTGTCTAACACCATCCCACTCGATAAAGCCGGCACAAAGTAAGGTTACGAAAGTGCACAGAGATGCTGAATTTGAGTAGTTTGAGAAAGCAAGTAAATTTTGACTAGCTTTCAACTCATTAAATATAATGTCTTACCCGGACCAAAATAGCTTATTTGAACAATATTACCGGCGTTTAAAAAGCGAATTTGTTTCTCCTCATAACCTTTTTTATCTTTTTCTGACCGGTCCAGGCTATTTCATTCGTTTGCATGTTCACCAATTCCAAATCTACCTGATAAAAGGTAACTCTCTTACCCCCAGCTTGATTTACAATAGAACTGATTGTACCGGTGAGGGCAAAATCCGCCCCGGTTTCCTGACCCATTTCAGCCCGGGTATCCTCCCTGGCATGAATATCCTGATCCCTGCGTTCTTCCCTGATCTGTTCCCTGACAACTCCCCCCACTACAAAATCTATTTTTCCGGAACGCAGGGCTGCCCTGCGCAAGTCGTTAATAAAGGTATCCACTGCAATATGTACGTGGGATTTATTCTGAACTCGTTTTAATATCACTGTGGGAGTTTCACCTTTGTGTTTTTCCCGGAATTTCTCCACCCATGGATAAGTAAGCATATCCGAGATCATATCCTTGGCCACCAACCTGGAATCAGTATCGTTCCAGCGAGTGGAAAGATCCACTGTTGTGTCTGTATCCAGCCGACTAACTTGTGTACTTGCACAGGAAAATACCCCTAACAGTAAAAACAGGGTCACACATCCAGCCAAGACCTTTTTGACTCTTGCAGAGGAATTTCTGTGTAATGCTCTGAAATCCTGATATGTCATTGGTGTTATATTGGGATACCCAGTTGCAACTGAGAAACTTAATAAAAATTTGGATTCCAATTATCTAAATATTTCTCGAGCAACATTTTTATCGTTATTGTAAGGTATCATGTTTTGCCTATTAATCTTTATCTTCCTCTATTACAAACTCTGCCCTCCTGTTTTTAGCCCATGCTTCTTCGTTGTGCCCCTCTACTAGAGGTTTCTCCTCGCCGTAACTAACGCAGCTCAACCGCGAAGGATCTATCCCCAGAATTATCAAGTATTCATAGGCAGCCTTTGCACGTCTTTCTCCCAGTGCTAGGTTGTACTCTTCGGTACCTCGCTCGTCACAATGGCCTTCAATAGTTAGTTTTATGTCGGAATATTTCTCAAGAAGCTCGGCTTTCTTCTTCAATTTTGCTCTAGCCTCTGAACTCAATTGATAAGAATCAAAAGCAAAATGAATGCGCTGCCTTATTTTTTGCTTATTTTTTGCCAGTTTTCTTTCTTGTTTTCTCTCTTTTTTTCCCTCTTCCTTTAACTTATACTCTTCAACTTGTTCCTTTTCTGTTTTTTTCTTCACCTGTTTGGATTTCTCATCCTCTGCCGTTGCATTGACAGTTTTCTGTTTTGAATCTTTCTCAGTCTTATTCTTGGTCTGAGTTCGATCTTCAACTGGTGGCTGCTTCTGTGCACAGCTTATCAGAATCAAAGAGATCAAAAATATACAAAGGATTCCTGTAACATACTTAACAACATGTCTCATGCCTAAACTCCTTTATTTTTACGATAACCGGCCTTAATAGCTTATAAGCAAAAAATTGTTTACCCCAATAAATCATTAATACTCTGATACTCTTAACTATCGACGATTAAAAAATACGATATCTGTCCATCCAGCCAAATTATTATTCATAAGGTTCCACTCCGCTTTCTGGTAAAATCGAGTGGAAAAGATCCTCTTTTACATGGCAAATTAGTTCAACAATTCCTTCCTCAAGTTAAATAATCGTGGGCATATCTTGTCGTCATTGTTTTTTTCTCACATTCTTGCAATGCTTACAGACTTCCAATCTTTTTTGGTTGCTTTTGCATTGTGCCCTGGTGATATTTGCTTGAAGCAGATGACAACGAAAGGTGTTTTGATTAACCCAATATTCTTTTTCTGTCTTTTCACAACGTTTCATATTCTATTTTCTCCGAGGTGAATATTTGTACTTACTCAATTCCCTTTTTGAACTTATAATAATATTTATTTCATCAACATTACTGAATAATTACAATTTTGTAAGAGAGTTAATCCAGATAAGAATTTTATAAACAAGATCTCAACTGTTTATTAATTATTGGTCAAATGACCTGGAGGGATTCTCTTCCAAAAATGAAGTGATTTTTGCTGCATCTTCAAACTCTAACACTTTCTGTAAGGTATCCCTTTCTCTAGCGATTTGAATTTGCCTAATATAATCTTTTACCACAGGTATTGCTCTCGGACTTATACTCAATTCATCTGCACCCATACCCAAAAATAGTCTGATGCAATTGAAACTGCTTGCAGCCTCACCGCAGATACTCACCAAGCATCCAGACCTTTTGCATATTGAAACCACCTGATTGATCATATTCAGGACGGAAGGGTGGAGGGGATCATACAAGTGGGAGACTTTATGATTATTTCGATCAGTTGCCAGTGCGTACTGGGTTAAATCATTGGTTCCAACGGATACGAAATCTATATAGTGCAAAATGTGGGGCAAGATAAAAATCACAGCAGGGACTTCAACCATTATACCAATGGATATGTTTTCATCAAAATCATATCCTTGATCTTTCAATATCTTCTTTTCCTTTTCTATTAGATGCAGAAAAGTTTTTATTTCGTTCACTGTTGTAACCATGGGTATTAGGATCCTTACAGGTCCCAGCACCGAACAGCGAAGTATGGCTCTGACTTGACTTCTGAGCAAATGCTCAAGTTCAAGGCTCTTGCGTATACCTCGACAACCAAGGGCGGGATTCGGCTCCCTGAATTGCTCATTTGCAGGGCAAAATTTATCTCCGCCCAAATCAAGAGTACGTATGGTAACAGTTTTGCCAGATGCGTTTCTTACCACTTGCTCAAAGATTTCGAATTGTTTTTCCTCTGATGGTAGGGAATTTGATTCCAGAAAAGGTATTTCAGTGCGGAAGAGACCTATATGATTCGCCCCGTATTCATGCACTAGTTCGGTTTCAGATACGTGAGCTATGTTGGCACCCAAAAACACGAGGGTTCCATCTTTATCGCGTGCTTTCTGGTTTTTGATTTTTTTTAATCTACTAAGATAAAATTGTCTTTCCTGTTTCAAGCTTAAGTATTTCTTTTGAATAAAATGCGGTGGATTTATGAATACTTTCCCTGAACTGCCTTCCAGGAGAATCTGGTCACCTTCCTTGACTGCAATATTTTCATGGACAATTACTGCGGGAATATTTAAAGATCTTGCCAAAACCATGGCATGCGATGTAGAACCTCCCTGGTTGAGTAATATGCCTGTAAGGTTGGGCTGCTTAACTTCTTGCAGATCAAGGGGGGAGAGTTCGGAAGCTACCAGAATAGTCGGACGATTAAATACTGTCAGGTATGGATTGTCATCGCCAATGATATTACGGAGAACACGACGTCCCACATCACCTATAATAGTACTCTGTTCACTAAAATTATCCTTGTTCAAAGAGCGAAAATAACTAATGTACTCCTCAACTACTTTTTTCAGGGAAAATTCCGCTGCAAAACCTTTGCTTATTATCTCTTTGATTCTGTTGCTAAAGGTTTTATCCTGTAATATAAATATATGTATCTGGATGATTTCTTTTTCCTGTTTGTTCAATTTCTCTGACTTGTTGAACAATCCGAACACCTCTTTTTCCGATAACCTGAGAGCCTGTTCAAATCTCTCGATTTCGGTATATGCATCGCAATTTTCCACGTACTGGGTTTGATCAAAACTAAAACGCTGCGCATGAAAGAGTGCCCGACCTTCTGCTATCCCCTCGGAAGCTGGAACAGCATCAACTACTCTTTGCAATTCAAAACAGTTATAATTTTCAATTCTACTATTGCCTGTTTTGTTCAAAGTACTCCGCTCGTATGAAAGCCTCATATGAAATCTCCTTAAGCTATATAATGATTTTCTTGATCAAGAATTGTAATATCAGAAAGGAATTACAGACAAATTACCTGGAGATTACATGTTTGAAACATGGACAACTGTAAGGATTCAGGGAGAAAAAAATACTTCTGGTTCTACCGAATAAACAGACAACAAGAACAGGGGCAATGTTTGATAACTTGAATAAAATGGAATGAGGTAGGTTGCGGGATGTGAACATCATTAATTGCCCAATGCAAGAAACCTTTGTCTGGACATGGATATCTTAAAATCTTAATAGTCTTGCGGAAAAACCTGCGAGAAGAAAATTGCATAGTGTATAATCTCCTGTTTGCCTTTTCGGGGTGAAAGTTGATTGCCGGTATATTTTATTCAGAGTTGTGAGTTTGAAATGCATCTTCCACAAGTTCCGGGGATAGCTCTTTAATGGATGAGCTAAAGTGCCAGCGCAATTTGTTTTTTAGCCGGGACTCTATCTGCCTGATCCTTTCTCTGGAGACGCCGAAGTTTGCCGAAATCTCTCTTAGGGATCTGGGTTCTTGAGCCAAAAGACGTTCGTGCAATATTTTTTGTTCCCTTTTTGGAAGATGGGGTAATAGGGTTTGAATACTCTGATTAATCTTGGAAGTTAATTCTTGTTTGGACAGTAGCTTTTCGGGATCATCTTCGCGGCTGGGGATAGTATCCAACCGAGTGACCAAGGTGTTTTCTTCTATGGGTGTATCCAGGGAGAGGTCTGGCTGTTTCATGCGTTTGTCCATTTCCATGATGTCATCTTGTTTCACATCGAGAGTCCTGGACAAATTGTAAGCATTAGCCTCAACACCCTGAGTTTCCAATCTCCTCTTTTCCTTGCCCAAATTGTAAAAAAGCTTGCGTTGAGGCTGAGTAGTCCCTACTTTAACTTGTTTCCAGTTATTCATAATAAACTTGTGCATGTAGGCCTTTATCCAATAGCTTGCATAATAGGAAAATTTACTGCCCTGGTTGGGATCATATCTATGTAGGGCTTTTAGAAGGCCTTCATTGCCTTCCTGGACAAGATCCAATAGGTCGTGCTGCCATTTGGAATTAAAATCAAATGCAAGTTTGACCACCAAACGCAAATATGCATTTATAATTCTAGATGCAGCTTGTTTGTCATTGTGATAATGAAGCTTGTCAAATAATTCGAGCTCTTCTTCTTGTTCGAGTAAAGGATAACTTTGCACTCTGCTTAAATATGCTCTGAGTTTATCTTGGGTTTGTTTTCCCCTATTTACAAAAGAATTGGAATATACTTGATCTTGAACTACTTGTATTTCATCTATTTTCTTTTCGAACATAAGCAACTCTCTTTTAAAATAAATTTTACATGATATTATATTTTCCGGATCACTCTTGAAATTTTATTCCAGAACCATCTTGAACAAATTTATAATTATTTATATAACAGGCATAGTTAACACAGAAATTACCCTGGTATTACAATATTGAAATGCAGATTTTGCGATATTTTTTAAGGTTGTATTCACATAAAATTACACAAAACTTACAACAATATTTCAAAATTGAAAGATAAGAAGAATCTTAGAATAGAATCTACGTTTCTGAGCCCCCTTTAATCCCGATCTATCCGTATACCTTTACCTTCATTATGTTTTAGTCAATTCTCTTGGGTTGGTTGTCATCCCGGCCGACATTAATTATATTCTAAAATAGAATAAATTATTATAATGAGGTGATCATACCATGATCTACGGAACTTCCTATCTCCCCAATTACTTTCCCTACATGGGTTTCGAGAATTCCTATTTCAACAACATGTATTCCACTTACATGAACCGGCAGGTAGAAAGCAGGCAGGAAGAAGTGCTCGAACCCAAGCAGCAGAAGATGGATAATTACCAGAACCGCAAGGATATTTACAATGAGATGGAATCCAAGCTGAATACGGTTTTCCAAAAAGCGGATCAAATGGACGAAAAATCAGATTTCGACGAGTATTCTGCGACCTCATCCAATACTGCTGTCCTTACAGCGAGTGCAAATTCCAGCACCAGGGAAGGCAGCTACGACCTGTCGATTTCCAATCTGGCCAAATCCCATGATATGCTGCTCGGAGTGGATGACGGCGATTCCACCACGGGAGTAACCGCCGGAATCAGTGATCCTTCTGATACCAGCATGATTTCCGACGATACCACCCTTTCTTTTTACCACAACGGAAATGAATATTCTTATAAGACAGACAGCGAAACTACATTGAACAGCCTGGCAAGCCGCATTAGCGATGCCGAGAACGGGGTGTACGCAGACGTGGTAAACATTGGTTCCGACAGTAGCCCGGAATATGTAATGAAATTGGGAAGCCGGGAGACAGGTGCGGGAGAAAAAAGGATAACTACAGACTCCGGAGGTACCAATCCGGGCGTAAATTTTTCCTCAACGCTTTATTCCGGGAACTCCACTGAACAAGAGACGGTCCAACCAGGTGAAAATTCGGCATTCACTGTTGACGGCACTAGTTATACCAGGACCGGCAATACAGTTGACGACGTAATTGAGGGGGTCAGCCTTGGCCTGCTGCAGGAAGGCAAGAGCGCTACTGTCGATGTTACTCTGGATAAGGAGGTAATAGCGGATAAGGCAAGTGACTTGGTGAGTGCCTACAATGACTTTCAATCCTTTGTAAATGACAAGAACGGAGTTTCAGCTCCGCTCACCAACGACTCCCTGGCGGGTCGAGCCGCAAATGAGGCTGAAGAGATCATGACCGAAAGGGTTGTCGGAGCTATCGGGGAAGACTATCAGTACCTATCTGAAATCGGAATACACACCTCCAGCGGCGACAAGCTTGAGTTCGACCACTCCCAGTTCAAGGAAGCCCTGGAAAACAATCCCCAAAACGTACGCGAACTTTTTACTGGAGATCTAGGTGTTGCCGGTGGATTGAAATCTTTTGTAAACGAATATTCCAAATCCTATAATTCGGATATTACAGAAAAAATACAATCCATTGACGAGCAGTTGCAAAGCCTAAATGACGAGTATGCTGCAGCAGAAAACAATATGGGTTATTACCGCGAGAGCATCACCCAGAAATACAGCAATATATCCATGAACATGGTGGGAATCCGTACAAGCGGGATTCTGCTAAACAAATTCTTCGATGTTTGGGGATAATGGATGAAAGGAATTGATATCACCGAAACATTTTATTGGATCCTTGGATATGTGAAACAATAGTAATTGTGTTACATGTTGGGAATTGAATCCAACTCAAAACTCAAACGAATTCCATAAAAAGTTGATTAAATAAAGATTGTACAAATTGTAGGTATTTTAAGATACACTCAGAGAGGAGCAGATAACTTGACAGCTGAAGGAAACATATCCATCAGGTATAAGTTCCCGAATCATGACGAACTCAGGGATGTGGCACAGGAGCATTCTTTCGAAGATCTCGCTTCTATGGCCCAGGTGTTGACGCAGGGTAGGCGGGATTACTCTGAGTTTGTGCCCTATGCTCAGATATGGGCTCACTACCTTTTTTCGCGCATAAGTGATGTTCGGTTCAGTTTTTGGCTCTTAGAGTACTACTACCGACAAGGCATCCCGGACGAGGAATGGTGGATCTCGCCGGGACGTGCAGGATCGTCAATTGAGTACTTCCCCCACTTCAATGACAATGATTACGCCACGAAACAACTATTCGATTACTTTACGGACTGCTTCTATCTTCACTTGTTCGCCACTTGGGACGCAATTGGACAGTGGCTCAACTCGTTGTTCAATCTGGAACTAGGGATCGATGAGGTGCATTTTCTAAAGGTGGTCAAGAAACTCAAGCAAAAAAACCACGATCTCTATTCAGCTCTAATGTCTATAATTTCAGACAGAAGCTTCGAAGAGGCAACTGCTCTGAGATATACTATCGTCTACAGGCTTCATCCTGGCTTGGTGGGATCGGGCTTCATGTGGGAAAATGAGAGCACACTAACAATTGGGGTGGGCGAGTACACGCCCTCCCACCACGTGCGAGACAATGCGTTTGCTTCCATGACGCTATTGCAGAAGACATTGGAGGAAATCAACAGAAATATATAACCATCGTTCGAAGGTGCTGAATCCCGAAGGTCAGTTTGTTCAGCAGGAAAAACTCAACGAATGGTTTGATTGGAAAACCGGAACATGGGTAAAACCCGCATTAGATACCGTTAAAATCTGGTGGGTCACGCTAGTCGTTTTGACTTGAGTAGCTTAAATGAGGTCCCGAATGTTGATTTACCTACATATAAAGTGTGAAAAGACACTAGTAACATAACTAAACTCAACATAAGTCCTATATTTCGCTAGTAGACCAAAGCCCTGGAAATGTGAAGAATGTCGATTCTAGGCCCCATATGCTGGATTTTTAAATGAGAGCTGTTCCCAAATTTTCAACCACCAATTTACAAAATCAAACATTTTTGCAATAGTTTGTGGAGACTAGCATTTCTATTGCGAGGTATCTTGCAGGGTCTGGACTACTATAGATAAGGCACGTTGTCGATTTATCGTCACTGGCTGATTTCTGAATGAAAACTCATCAAATTGGCTTAGGAAGAGATACAGTGACAAATGTCCCTTTTTGGCTGGATGATCTCCAGGTAAAAGAGCCATCCATAGCTTCGGTCATGAGTCTAGCACTATAAACACCCAGCCCTGTCCCTTTTTTTTTGCCGGATGTAACGTATTTCTCACCAAACACCGGACTTATATGCTCAGGTACAACGCCATAGTTGTGAATGGAAATATATTGATTTTCCTTTCCAGAAGACAAGGTTACACTTATATCACTATCTTTAGAAGAAGCTTCGAATGCATTTCTTATCAGATTGGAAAGTATAGAATAACAAAGCATTTCCTCTCCCCAAACATAAAAAGAACTGGTGGAGTTTACCTCTTGTTCAGCGACAACCTGTAAACTTAGCCTGGAGTCTTTAAATTCCGAACAAATCTCTTTCTCCACTCTTTGTATGATAGACAGGATATCAACTCTTTCCGGATCACATTCGTAGGTTCCCTGCTCCATTTTATAAAGGCTCAAGGTCATATCGATCATACGCAGCATTCTATAGCCGGAATCTTGAATATAACCCAGGTATTCTCTTTGTTCCTCGGTAAGATTATCATCCATCAGCAATACTTGGGGCAAACCAATTATACCATTTAAAGGGGTTTTAAGATCGTGCCTGGTAATTCTTTCGATATCCTCCTTAAGTCTTTCTGCTTCCTTTTTGGAAGAAATATCCCGAGCAAGAGCCAGGGCACAGTTTTCACCTTCATACTTGACAAGCCTAATACTTACATCAGTGGGAATTTTGTTTCCGTCCCGGCAGATATGAGTAGTCTCAAGTTGAAGACTGCCTCTTTTCAATAATTCTTTGTACAATTCGGCATGTTCAGAGTCTATGTCCAAATCCTCCACCTTCAAAGTCTTGAAGTGTTCCAATGAATAACCATAACGTCTGCAGGCTTCCCTGTTGACATCCCGAATAAGTCCACCTTGATCGACAACGAACAATGCATCATTCAAATTCTCTATCAACACCCTGTATCTGCTCTCCGATTCCTTGAGTTCTTCTTCCGCCAGTTTTCGCTTGGTAATATCAATATGGGCGATTAACACATTCGATCTTTTAGCGTTTTCCAGAGGCGATGCCCTCATCATGAACCAGCGTTTTTCCTCTGGACTGTGGCAGGGATATTCCAGAAAAAAGACATCCTTTTGCTTGGCTAAAATTTCCCGAATACCTTGAGCAACTTTTTGTGCATCTTTGTCCAAGCCACGTTCAGAACACAGTTTGTCGCATACATTCAGGTAATTTCTGCCTATACCATAATCCTCCCATTTCATGCCATTTTTATCTGCAAACTCCCGCCAATATTTGTTGACGGCAATTATTACTCCACTTTGATCAATTACTGCAATATGATCTGGCAGCGCATCTATAGTGGCCTGATGTCTGGCTTTCACCTCGTAGGCATTTTCAATTCTGATTCTTTTTTGGGAATCTTCAGTATGCATAATTTTTTTGAATTATTTTCACTGTTATCAACCAAGGCACAACGCAACAAGAATAAAAGTTAACTGTGCACAAATCTTGGAGTATTGGAAAAGAAATTTGTCTATATATAAACTTAATTTATTTACTTGATGCTATCTTTGAGAGATTTGCCAGGATTAAATCTTACGGTGTTGCTTGCCGGGATGATTATCTTCTCTCCGGTCTGGGGATTCCTACCCTCTCTCCTTGCGCTGCTCTACTTTAAAAGTACCGAATCCGGCCAAGCGTAGATTGTCACCGCTTTTTAAATCCTCCTCAATAGCATTCGGGAAAGCGTTAAGAAATGTTTCGCTGCTTTTCTTAGTAAATTTTGTGTATCACGCAATTTTATCGATTAAAGTCAGATTTTGTAGCCATATTATCCTTTTTTGTATGATCACAATTTAAACTGCCTTATAACAAAATAGGTTTGGTTATTCAAATACAAATCCTATAACCGATAACTCTTTAGTTGTCCAATCCTTGGATATGTTGGGATTGCAATTCTAGTGACTTCATATGTTGGAGATATTAATCCCAAAAAATTCCAATTTTCCATTATCAATTTACAAAAACAAACTTTTTTGCAATGCTGAGTGAAGACTAGAAATTGTATATCGAGGTTTTCTAGAGGATCTGGACTACTGAATATCCCAGCACGAAAGCCACGGGTTGGCAATTATATATTACCTTCCTTACTGCTGTATTTTTTGCTTCAAAAATTCTTCAGCTATCCAAAAACAAGTATACCACATTATTGAGCCTTAATCCAGCCAAATTGAAAATATTAGATTTGTGTAAAATAAAATTTAATTAAGTATTGACTTAACTAAATAAACTACCTACGATTTAATAAAAGCAAATCAAAAATGGAGGCTTTAAATGGATTCTGAACTGCTCACAGGCCTTAAGGCGTTGGCACATGAGACTCGCCTGCAAATGGTGGAGTTGCTTTTATCCCAAAATCTTTGTGTAGGAGCGCTAGCCCATAATTTGGGGATATCCAAGGCAGCAACTTCGCAGCATCTGCAAATTCTTAGAAAGGCGGGATTGGTTAAAGGAGAAAAAATTGGCTATTGGACACATTATGCAGTTCAAGAAAATGCATTGCAATTGTTGGGAGAAAGACTCAAGAACCTCCATAAACAGACAAACGGATTAAAGGATCTAAATATTGATATTTTTTTTAATGAAAATTCGAACTCAAAACAAGGAGGTGAATAGCCATGTGTGAAAATTGTTGTCAAAAGCCGGAAAATCTTAAGGACAAGCCGGAAGATTGCTCTCCAGAGCAGATCAGGGAGTGTCACGGTGATCAGGTAGAGCATCCCTGTACCAAGGATCAGGACCGGGACTAAGCACTAGAATGAAAGGGCGGTCTCTTTTTTTTAAAAAGGGGCCGTCCCTAGTTTAGAACGGAGTGGGGAGCATGTTTTTTCAGGCTGTTTTGTTGTTCGCTATTTTTCTTATTGCCCTGGTACTGACCATGGTGGGTCTTGGCGGGGGGTTGCTATTTTCTCCCCTCTTTGCCCTGCTTGGATTTGAAAAGTCAATGGTTGCTTCCACTTCACTATTTTTGAATCTGGCAGGGGCTGCATCCGCAGCCAGCATCTACCTGCGCCGGGGTATGATAGATTATCCTGTTGCTCTGCCACTTTTGGCCGGAGGCCTAACCGCTCCCTTGGGGGCCCTGGCCAATCAGCACATAGAGACCAAGACTTTTACACTCATATTGGCTATAGTGGTTTTGTTCGGTGCCCTGCGTATGCTCTTCTCACCCAAGGGGCAAGTTCAGGAGCAACAAGGCAGTAATTTAGGAAGGGCAGTAGGCAGCGGCGCGATCGGGCTGGCTATCGGTTTCATGTCCGGGCTATTGGGCATTGGGGGTGGTGTCTTTATAGTGCCTTTGCTCATTTACGTGCTCAAGGTCCCCACCAAGACTGCAGCTGCATCGAACACCCTGGTCGTTTGTTTTTCTTCCCTGAGCGGCTTTGCTAGCCATGCCGCCATGTCCTCGATCAATTGGCCCTTTATACTGCTGGCCGCACTCTTTTCCTTTGCTGGGGGACAAGTTGGATCAAGACTAATGGCTGAAAAGCTTCAAGGCAGAACTGTGAGGCTCATCTTCGTAGCGGTGCTGTTCTTAATGAGTGCCCGGCTCCTCTACAAGGCCCTGTTTTGACATTATATTTGTAGCTAACAGGAGTATTCAATGAAAGAAGCCATAGCAGTTGAAAATATCGCAAAACGATTTGCAGATGTTGAAGCCGTAAATGATATTTCCTTTACAGTGGACAAAGGGGAATTATTCGGGTTTTTGGGACCCAACGGGGCAGGTAAGACCACAACCATCAATATGCTTACCGGCCTGGCTCGCCCGGATTCTGGGATAATGAGAATCGGCGGCATTGACTGTACCAACAGGAACATACGCAAGCATTGGATTGCATGAGCTTTGTAAAATTATAATCATTATCTATACAAAAAGATCAGACAAAAGAAATGTTCAACATGCTCAGAAACCGGATGGGCCATCAGGGCAGCAAGAAACCGATAGGCACAAACGCCAGCAAGGAAAGATGTCCTGGTGCTGCAGGTATATTGGGAAATATCAGGGAGTAGGTGTTTTTATGAGGTTCAGCAAAAAGTATGTGCTCTTGACTGTCTTGCTAATTGCAGGATTGACCCTGGGGATTTATTTTTCCCTCCTTCCCCAAGCGGTAAAAGTGGCGATACCGAAAAAGGATTCCATAATCCAGCGCGTATCCGGGCCCGGTAACCTGGAGGCGGATGTGTCTGTGCAGGTTAGTCCCAGGATAAGCGGTATTATCGAAGAACTCAAGGTAAAGGAAGGGGATACGGTTTCCAACGACCAAGTCTTGGCTGTGCTGGATGATAGCGACAGGAGTGCCCGGGTGGATGTGGCCAGGTCCCGCCTGGAGGAGGCAAGGTTGGCAGTGTTGTCCGCACGTGTTCAGCGCTTATACCACACAGCAGGAAAAGCAATTGGTTTTAAAGGGCCGACTGAAGAAGATGACCGCTACCCTGGGGCTCTTCCGGTCTTTGTTGGTCATGGTGGCCATAGTTATTGTCTCCCTGATGGTCTACATCCTGACCATGCAAAAGATACGGGAGATAGCCACTTTGAAGCTCCTGGGCGCACCCAGCATCACTATTGTCAGGCTGGTGATGGAACAATCCCTGATCCTGACCCTGGGTGGATTTGCCCTGGCCTATATCTTGACTTCCCGGGTGGTAATAGGCCTGGATCTGTTCCCGAGGAACCTGGTCCTTTTGCCCACGGATACCGCAGTCACCTTTTTGATTGTGCTTGCAGGGGGGATAGTTGCATCCCTGGCCGGAGTGTGGATAGCCCTGCGCACTTCCCCGTCCGAGGCATTGGGGTAAAAGGGGGATGGTTATGTCTATATTGCAATTGTCCGGCTTGAAAAAGACTTACGGCAGCGGGGATTTGGCTGTACAGGCCCTGGATGGAATCGATCTCTCCGTGCAGGCCGGTGAAGTATCTGCCCTGCTCGGCCCCAGCGGTTCCGGCAAAAGTACCCTGTTGAACTGCATCAGCTTGATCCTGGAGCCAAGCGCGGGAAGCATAGAGCTCTCGGGAAAAACCGTATATGCTGAGGGCAGGACATATGTGCATGTCAGGCGCTTTCGCAGGGAAAACATCGGGTTTATCTTTCAGGGATCTTTTTTGATTCCATTTTTAAATGCCCTGGAAAACGTCTACTTGGCAATGGAACTAAACGGCAGATCCGGCAAGTCCGCCAGGAAAAGGGCATTTGAATTGCTGCAAGACTTGGGGATGGAGCATCGCAGCAATGCCTATCCCGGCAGTCTATCCGGGGGCGAGATGCAAAGGCTGGCTATCGCCAGGGCTTTGGCCAATGATCCCAAATTGATACTCGCGGACGAGCCCACCGCGCGCTTTTCCCGCCGTGCAGTTGAACAACAAAAGCAAGATATCGAAGCCTTGATAAAAAATGAGAAAGGGATCAAGGCAGACCTTTTAAGGGTAAAAGTACGACTCGCAGATCTGGAGCAACAAATCATAACTGCCAATAATCGCCTGGATGCCCTGAACCGTCTACTTGCCAATCAGATGGGGATTAAGACAAGGGAGGACAGGCTCCCGGTACAGGGTGAATTAAGCTTTGATTCAGCAGATCCGGATGATGATGTTTCCCTGCAAGATGCCTACAGCCAAAGGAACGATTACCAGGCCCTGAAGACCCGGGTCGTTGCCGCCCGCAAATCCCTTGCCGCCTCCAGGGCGGAATATTGGCCCAATGTGGAACTGCAAAGCAGCTACGGGGGACGCTGGGCTGTGGGAGACAGCACTCAGCAGCCCGGGGCTTCGGATTCTGCTGATGTCGGCAGTATCGGGGTATACTTGAAGTTACCCTTGTTTACAGGAGGAGAGATATCCGCTGGTGTAGCCAAAAAACAGGCAGAACTTTCTTCCCTGGAAGAAAGGTTGAGGGACCTCAAGTTAAGGATCAGGCGAGAAGTTCAGGATTCAGCTGATTCTGTGCGTTCAGCACGAGAGAAGGTGCAGATGACCCGTACGGCCATTGATGCTGCCAAGGAAGCCCTGAATATCAAAAAAGCGAAGTACAATCTGGGTAAAACTACAATAAGCGAGTTCCTGGATTCCCAGGCAGACCTGCTGGGTGCCCAAACCGACCTGGCCAGGGCGCTGGGGGAATACAATACTGCCAGGGCCAGGCTGGAGTTGGCCAAGGGGACTATTTTGCAGGGTATAAAGAAATAATTTCAAATACAAGCGGATTACCGGCAAGCAAGGTCTTATACTAGCGCAATTATACTATGCCAATGGGGTTTAGCCCTATTGTGTAGTGATGCAACAATAGTCCTATCTCTTTGCTAGTAGTTCAATCATTGGGTATGTGAGGAAGACTAATTCTCGGACTTATATGTTTGAGGTGTTAATCTAGAAAAATTCTCTAATAATTTACAATAACTAAGACTTTTGCAATAGTGTGTTAGGACTACAGGATTTTAATGCTACAATATGTAAAGATATCTGGAGTATTATAGATATTGGCACGTTAGTCCTACTGTTGATAACTGTTAATGATAGCTTTTACAATAGCAATATACACTAGATTACACCTAAAGAAAGTGTTTTTCAAAAAATACTAAAGTATAAGGATTAGTCAGGGGCACAATAAGAATCCCCGGACTAAAACTTTTTGATCCGGGGATTCTCTTCTTGTCAAAGCAAAGTATTTCCAAAATCTATGTTTGCTGAATTATTATAGCATATCCAAAAATTCTTATTTGGGACCAAAGATTTCTTTGGGTTTGGAAGTGGTACCATCGGACCAGTAGTTTCATAAATTGTTCAAATCTCGACATGCGCGCATATAAGAAAACAGTCAAAGAAAAATAGGGAGTTAATATGAGTGTGCCAAGCGAAGCTTAACGTTTCTTACCGGTTAGAGTCCGGTCAGGGTAAGGGCTAACCATCCGCCCTGCACAAGTTGTTGCGCCTGT
>Ga0207414_1000495_pt1 | contig 17347 bp, 12 predicted proteins | sample PonA231FremontCA_2_FD_187269 | JGI IMG/M metagenome (GOLD analysis project Ga0207414, IMG submission 187269) | Marine sediment microbial community from Fremont, CA, USA - Pond A23 Sediment 1 (SPAdes) | ecosystem: Environmental > Aquatic > Marine > Unclassified | place: USA: Fremont, California... | reverse complement strand
TGGACGACGGCGTGGTCAACATCGACTACGACCGCTGTATCGGCTGTCGGTACTGCAACATCGCCTGTCCGTACGGCGCGCGGTACTTCGACTTCGGCGAGAACTACGACGACGAGGTCGACGGGGCCGGCGAACTGACCAGCCCCGAGTACGGCGTCGATCGGGGGTCGCGCGAGGAGGGGAAGTCGCCGATCGGCAACATCCGCAAGTGCAGCTTCTGTACGCACCGGCTGGAGCGGGGCGAAGAGCCCGCGTGCGTCGAGACCTGCGTCGGCGACGCCCGGAACATGGGCGACCTCGAGAACCCCGACAGCGACGTCGCGAAGATGGCCGACTCGTCGCGCGCGTTCCAACTAAAAGAGGACGAGGGGACCGACCCCAACGTCTACTACCTCAAATAAGCCAATGGCGACACAGAGTTCACGCTTCGAGTTCGACCCGGGCTTCGAAGACGACCGGCTGCGCGTCGCCTGGTACGCGGTCGTCGGCGTCCTCGTCGCCGTCGGCGCGTACGCGACGTACCTCCGGATCACGGGGGGGATGGCGACCACCAACCTCACGAGCGTCGTCCCGTGGGGCGCGTGGGTCGCCTTCTACATCTACTTCGTCGGCCTCTCCGCCGGCGCGTTCCTCGTGAGCACGATGGCCAACGTCTTCGAGGTCGAGGGGATGCACCGGATCGACCGCGACGCGCTGTTCGCGGCCGTCATCAGCATGGCGGTGGCGCTGCTGTTCGTCTGGATCGACCTCGGACGGATGGACCGGATGTACTTCCCGTTCGTCTGGCGCCAGCTGACCTCCGCGCTCTCGTGGGAAGTGCACGCCTACGTGGCCTACATCGGGATTCTGGTCACGGAGCTGTACTTCTCGATGCGGATCGACCTCGCGCGGGTCGCCGAGCGCACGTCGGGGCTCAAAAAGCGGTTCTACGCGGCGCTCGCGCTCGGCCGGCTGGACACGAGCGAGGGGTCCGAGGCGTTCGACCAGCGCTGGCTCAAGCGGGCCGGCATCGTCGGGATCCCGCTGGCGATCTTCATGGTCCACGGCGGGACCGGCGTGCTGTTCGCCGTCTCGAAGGCCCGTCCGTACTGGAACAGCGGGCTGTTCCCGGTGATCTTCGTCATCTCGGCGCTGCTCAGCGGGACTGCACTCGTGATGGTGATCTACGTGCTCCGGACCCGGCTGTTCGACGGCGACTCGGTCGACCCGGACCTGCTCGACCGGCTCGCACAGCTGCTGATCGGCTTCATTATCATCGACGCCGCTCTGACCGCCATCGAGACGTTCATCGCGATCGCCAGCGTCCACCCCCACGAGATCGAGACCTGGAACGTCATCATGTACGGCCCGATGTCGTGGTCGTTCTGGTGGTTCATGATCGGCTTCAGCTGGGTGTTCCCGATGGTCCTGCTGAGCAATCGGTCGTGGCGGCGCACGCCGGCGGTGATGGTGCTCGCCGGACTGAGCGTCGTCGTCGGGATCGTCGCGGTGCGGTTCAACATCGTCGTCCCGGCGCAGGTCATGCCGGTGATGGAGGGGCTTCCCCACGGGTCGTACTTCCCGACAGTAGTCGAGTGGGGGACGAGCGTCGGCATGATAGGCGTCGGACTGCTGCTGTACACGGTCGGCGCGGAGACGCTGCCGTTGACGCCGCTTACCGGAGGTGACCACGAATGAGTACCGACGATTCGGGCGATGACGGCGCGAGGGTCTCGCGCCGCGACTTCGTCAAGGCGGCCGGGAGTATCGGAGTCATCGCGGCGGCGAGCAACGCCGCGGTCGACGTGGACGTCGACGACCTGTGGACGGACGACGAACACCACTACGTCGGAGACGAGTACGGCGAGTACGGCGCGAGCGACGTGATACACACCACCTGCGGGCAGTGCAACACGTTCTGCCCGATCAAGGTCCAGCTCGCTGACGGGAGCGGGACCGGCGAGTACAGCTCGCTCGTCCGGAAGCTCGCCGGGAACCCGTACTCGTTCCTCAACACGCAGCCGTTCTCGCAGGTGCCCTACGAGAGCGACCCGGAGGACGTGGCGATGGGCGACGTCGAGGGGAGCGGCGACGTCGACACCGACCGCTGGTCGCTCTCGGGCGGCCGGATCTGTTTAAAAGGGCAGGCGGGCATTCAGACGGCGTTCGACAGCTACCGCGTCCGCCAGCCGATGAAACGGGTCGGCCCGCGCGGGTCGGGCGAGTGGAAGACCGTCTCGTGGGACCGGGCCATTCGTGACATCGTCGAGGGCGACGACGACCTCGGCCACCCCGGACTCGAAGACATCTGGGGGTACGCCCCGCAGGAGACGGTGATGAGCGACTGGGAGGCCGTCCAGAACGGCGAGCTGTCCAAGTCGGCGTTCGACGAGAAGTACGCGGACGACCTCATCGACACCGACCACCCCGACCTGGGACCGAAGTCCAACCAGATCGTCGACGTCGGCGGATTCCGGCGAAACTTCATCCGCAACCGGCTCTGGCATCAGGGGTTGGGGTCGATAAACAGCGTCCACCACGCCGGGACCTGCGGCGTCTCGAGCGTGATGGGCAACGTCCGCTCGCACGCCGCCAAGAAGAAGCGGCAGTACCCCGACATCGAGAACTGCGAGTACCTCATCGCGTGGGGGACCAACCCCATGGTCGCCAACAAGGGCCCGACGTGGCTCGCGCCGAAGCTGACGAACGCCATCGAGGACGGGATGCGGATGGACGTGGTCGACCCGCGGCTCTCGAAGACGGCCGAAAAGGCCGACACGTGGGTCCCCGTCGAACCCGGCGCGGACGGGGCGCTCGCGCTCGGGATGGCGCGGTGGATCATCGAGAACGACCGCCACGACCTGACGTACCTCCAGAACCCCTCGCGGTCGGCCGCGAGCGACGACGACGAGCCGACGTGGAGCGACGCGACGCACCTCGTCCTCGTCGACGAGTCGGCGGGGCCGAAGGCGCGCGCCGCCGACCTCGGGCTCGTTCCGGAGGGCGCCGAGACCGCCGACGACTTCGTCGCCGTCGACGCCGCCACTGGCGAGCCGCGCCCCGCGAGCGAGGTCGACACGGCCGTTCTCGACGTCGACGTGACAATCGACGGGACGGCGGTCCGGAGCGTCTGGAACCAGTACCGCGAGCGTGTCTACGAGCACACCGTCGAGGAGTACGCCGAGATGGCCGGCGTGCCGGCCGAGCAGATCGCGGAGATCGCCGACGAGTTCACCAGCCACGGCAAGCGCGCGGCGATCATGGCCTACCGCGGTCCGGCGAAGCACACGAACGGCTTCTACAACACGCGGGCGATCGCCACCCTCCAGCACCTCATCGGGAACTACGACTGGAAGGGCGGCCAGATCACGCCGTACGCCGGTTACGACACGATGTCCGGCCGGTACGAACTCGGTTCGGTACCCGACGGCCACTCGCCGTGGGGGATCCCCCTGCTCCGCGGCGGCGTCAACTACGAGGACACCTCGCTGTTCGACCGCGACGACGGCTACCCGGCAAAGCGGCCGTGGTTCCCCGTCGCACCGCCGCAGGCGACCCAGGAGCTCTACGGGAGCGCCGCGGACGAGTACCCGTACGGCGTCGAGGCGCTGTTCATCCGCCCGTACTCGAACAACCACGTCATGGCGGTCGCCGGCGGCGACGAGATCCCGGCGATCCTCAAGGACACGGAGACGATTCCGCTGATCGTCGCCTCGGACACGGTCATCGGCGACACGAGCCAGTACGCGGACTACATCCTGCCCGAGCCGACGTACCTCGAACGGTGGGAGAACTTCGGGACGTACCCGAACAAGCGGCTGGCCGACGAGAAGATCAGCCAGCCGGCCGTCTCCGTCGTCCCCGACGCGCGCCCGTTCGAGGACGTGCTCATCGAGCTGTGGTCGGAGATGGACCTGCCGGGCGTCGGCGAGGAGGCCATCCCGGACGCGGACGGCGACCTGTGGCCGCTCGAGCAGGCCGAGGACTTCTACCTGAAGCTCGCGGCCAACATCGCGCACGGTCGCGATCCGGTCGCGGACGCGAGCGAGGACGAGCTCCGGGTGTTCCGCGAGAGCCACGAGAACGGGCTCGGCGATCAGTTCGACCTCGACCGCTGGAAGGCGGCGGTCACCGACGAGGAGTGGCCGAAGGTCGTCACGGTGTTGAACCGGGGCGGCCGCTTCGAGGAGCCGACCGAGGGCTACGAGGAGGCGTTCGCCGAGCACGGTCACGGGTACGACTACGCCGAGCGCGAGGACGACTCGAACGCCTACGACGGCGAGCACATGCGGTACAAGCTCGAATCGCGCGTCGACTTCTACAGCGAGGTCGTCCCGAAGGGGAAACACTCCTTCACCGGCGAGCGGTTCGACCCGCTTCCGCGGGTCGACGACGTCGAGCACTACGACGGAACCGTTCAGGCCGCGGTGAGCGGCGACGACGACCGGGAGCGCCCCCTCCGGCTGATCAACTGGAAACCCCGGACGCAGGGGATGCACCGCACCCAGAACAGCCCGTGGCTCCGCGAGACGCGCCCGGAGAACCCCGTGTGGATCAACCCGCGGGACGCCGACGAGCGCGGCATCGAGAACGGCGACGACATCGTCCTCGACGCGGGACGCGAGACCGTCGACGCCGTCGCCATGGTCACGAGCGGGATCCGCCCCGGCGTCGTCGGCGCGATGTGGGGGTGGGGCCGGACCGGCGGCGGCGCGACGGCCGAGACGGTCGACGGCGAAACGCGCCCGGCGGTCGAGGCCGACGGCCACAGCGACTACCAGTTCGACGAGCCGATGACCGAGGAGGCCGGGTACGCGAAGGGCCGGGACGCCGGCTTCGCGATCAACCACGTCCAGCCGTTAGACGAGGTGCTCGGCGACACCGGGCTCTCGGACCTGGTCGGCGGGAGCAACGCGCAGTACGACGCCTTCGTCGACGTGGAGCGGCGGTGATTCGCGTGTCCGAACACACGGACACGGACGACGGCCGCGAGGAGGCCGCGATGGCCACGGCCCGCGCTCGGCTGTACGGGCTGTTGGCCGCGACCTTCGACGGCGAGACGGAGACGACCGCCGCCGCGCTCGACCGGGGGGCGTTCGCGGCCGTCGCCGACGTGTTCCCGATCGACATCGAGACGGCGGACCTGCGCGGCGACGGCTACGACGCCGACGCGTTGGGCGTCGGGTACGACAACCTGTTCGTCGTTCCCGGGACCCACTACGTTCCGCCGTTCGCGTCCGCTCACGCGACCGACCCGAGCGAGGCGTTCGAGTCGGACTCGCGGTACCACACCGCCGGCGAGGCCGGCGAACTCCTCGGCGATCCGGCGGCCGACATGGCGAAGCTGTACGCAGCCGCCGGGTTCTCGCCCGAGCGCGGGGACGAGATCCCCGACCACGTCGCCGCCTGCTTCGAGTTCATGCGCGCGCTCTGCGAGCGAGAGGCGGCTCTCCTCGAAGGCGAGGGAACCGAAGCGGACCTCCGTGCGGTCCGCGAGCTGCAGTCCCGGACGCTCTCCCGTCTGGGCTGGATCGACCGGTTCGAAGCCGCCGTCGCGAGCAGCGACACGGTCGAAGGCGTCTTCGCCGCGATCGCTCGGCTCGCCCGGACGTTCACCGCGTGGGACGCGCGAGAAGTCGTACAGACCGAGCCGCAGCCGTCCGAAACCACACCCTCGTAACCACTCAACAGATGCCACCAACAACGACAGACATCGCAGACGACGACCTCCGTGATCGCCTCCGCGCCGTCGACGACCCGGCGCTCGATACCGACATCGTTAGCGCCGGACTCGTCACGGACATCTCCGTCGACGACGGGACCGCCGCCGTCGAGCTCGCGCTCGGCGCGCCGCACGCCCCGGACGAGGCCGCCATCGCGGAGCGCGTCCGCGAGGTCGCCGACGAGGCGGGGATCGACGTCGAGCTGTCGGCGAACGTGCCGCTGTTCGATTCCGCCGAGTCGTCGGTTCTGCCGGGCGTCAAAAACGTGATCGCCGTCGCCTCCGGAAAAGGGGGCGTCGGGAAAAGCACCGTCGCCGTCAACCTCGCCGCCGGCCTCGCCGACCGCGGGGCGAACGTCGGGCTGTTCGACGCCGACGTCTACGGCCCGAACGTCCCGCAGATGCTCGGCGCCGACACCGACCCCGACGTGACGACCGTCGACGGCGAGGAGCGGATCGAGCCGCCGACCGCCCACGGGTTGAAACTGATGAGCGTCGGGCTGATGATCGAAGACGACGATCCGGTGGTCTGGCGCGGCCCGGTCGCACAGAACACCCTCACCGACCTGTTCGCCGACGTGTCGTGGGGGTCGTTAGACTACCTCGTCGTCGACCTCCCGCCGGGAACCGGCGACGTCCAGCTGACGGTGCTTCAGCACTTACCCGTCACGGGGACCGTCGTCGTCACGACGCCGCAGTCCGTCGCGGTGGGCGACACCCGCAGGGGTATCGAGATGTTCGGCGAGTACCAGACCAACGTGTTGGGCGTCGTCGAGAACATGAGCGGCTTCGTCTGTCCGAACTGCGGAGACGCGCACGAGATATTCGGCGAGGACGGCGGCCGTGCGCTGGCCGACGCGGTCGACGTCCCGTACCTCGGGTCGCTTCCGCTGGACCCGGCGATCCGCGCGGGCGCCGACGCCGGCGAGCCGATCGTCGGCCGGGACGCCGGTGAGACCGCGGAAGCGTTCCGAGACCTGTCGGCGACGGTCGCGAACAAAGTCGGCGTGCTGCGACGCCACCACCGCCGAACCACGACCGACGAGAGCGGGTGAACGTCCGCTGAGCTCGGGTGAACGTCCGCTGCGTTCGGGTGAACGTCCGCTGCGCTCGGGTGAACGTCTGCTGCGCTCGGGTGAACGTCCGCTGCGCCCGGGTGTCCACGCCGTCTCCGAAGTTCGAGCGAGTGGGGTTGAATACTAAATAACAGGGGTTTTAGTTGTCTATCGAGTACCTGATGGCATCGACAGCCCATCGCGCGTGGTACCGAACTCCGTGATTGGCGCCTTCGACTCACCACATGAACGCCGAGACACGTAGCGTCCTCGACACGTCCGCCGTCGTCGTCGTCGGCGACACGCCGTGGATAACGTCGTACGCCGCCGCGCTCCGAGAGGAGTTCGACGCGACGGTCCACGAGGTGTCGACGGGGTCGGCGGCACAAGAGAAGCTCCGCGAGACGACCGTCGACTGCGTGGTCACGGACGACGGCCTCGCCGGAACGACGGGGGTCGACCTCGTGCGCCGCATCCGCGATACGTCCGCGTCGCTCCCGGTGATTCTGGGGACGGCCGACGGCAGCGAACGCCTCGCCAGCGAGGCGATCGAGGCCGGCGTTACCGATTACATCGCCGTCACGGATCCGTCGGACGACACCGTCACCGACGCGCTGCGGCGAACCGAGCGGGCGCTCCGGCGGGCCCAGCGCTCGGCCACGCAGCGAGAGCGTGCGCGACAGTTCGACGCCATCTTCCACGATACCAGGTCCGCGACGTGGGTGCTCGACCCCGACGGGACGCTGACACGCGTCAACCAGGCCGCCCGCGACATGGTGGACACGGACGCCGACGCCGTCGTCGGCGACCCGTTCTGGACGCTTCCCTGGTGGCCCGACGACGGCCAGACGAGGGACGACGTCCGCCGGCTCGTGGACGCGGCCGGAGACGGCGAGTTCGGGCACGCCGTCGTCATCCAGGACGCCGCGACGGGCTCCAGCGTTCTGGAGCTCTCCGTCCAGCCGGTCACCGACGAGCGCGGCGAGCTCGTCTCGATCATCGTCGACAGCGTCGAAATCACCGACCGCGTCGACCTCGAACGGGAGCTCCGGCGCTCCGAGGAGCTCCACCGCGTCACGCTCAACAACATGACCGATACCGTCCTCATGACCGACGAGGGCGGCGAGTACACGTACGTCTGCCCGAACGCGCACTTCATCTTCGGGTACACCGCCGACGAGATCCGGGAGCTCGGAACGATCGAGGACCTGCTCGGCGAGGACCTCTTCGACCGCGAGCGGCTCGCTGATGAGGGAGTCTTGAAGAACATCGAGACGACGGCGACGGACAAGGCCGGCCGCGAACACACGCTGTTGGTGAACGTCCGCGAGGTCGCTATTCAGGACGGGACGCTGCTGTACAGCTGTCGGGACATCACGAAACGGAAGCAGCGCGAACGGTCGCTGGCCGCTCTCCAAGAGACCGCACGGGACTTCCTCTACGCCGAGACGCACCAGGAGATCGCCCAGCACGTCGTCGACGACACCGCGGACGTCCTTGGCCTCGACGCGAGCGCCGTCTACCTCTTCGACGCCGACGACAACCATCTCCAGCCCGTCGTCCACTCGCAGGCGATGCGGAACGCCCACGGTCCGCTGCCAGCCGTTCACGCCGACGGGAACGACCTCGTGAGCCACAGCTTCGTCGAGAACGAAGCCGGCTTCTTCGCGGACGTCCACGACGCGGACCGCCTCGCGAACGTCGCGACCGACCTCCGGAGCGCGGCGTACATCCCGCTCGGCAATCACGGCGTGTTCGTGGTCGGCTCGACGGAGGTCGGCGCGTTCGACGAGGTCACGCGAGAGCTCACCGACCTCCTCGCCGCGACCGCGGAGGCGGCGCTCGACCGCGTCGACCGCGAGTCGCAGCTCCGCGAACAGGACCGCGAGCTCCAGCGACAGAACGACCAGCTCACCGCGCTCAACCAGATCAACGAGACTATCCGCGAGATCGATCAGGCGCTCGTGCAGTCCGAGACCCGAGAGGAGATCGACCACACCGTCTGCGACCGCCTCACCGCCGACGGCCGCTTCCAGTTCGCCTGGATCGGCACGCTCGACGGGCCGAGCGAGACGGTGACGCCGCAGGCGTGGGCCGGAACCGATCAGGGGTATCTCGACACGCAATCGTTCCCCGTGGCCGCTGAGAACGTCGAGCCCGCGGGCCGGACCGCGGCGACCGGAGCGATGACGCTCGTCTCGAACGTCGCGGCCGACCTCCGCGCGGCCTCGTGGCGCAAGGACGCGATCTCGCGCGACCTGCTCTCCGCGCTGAGCGTCCCGCTGGTGTACAACGACCTCTCGTACGGCGTCCTGACGGTGTACGCGACCACGCCGGACGCCTTCGGTGAGACCATCCGGTCCGTGTTCGCGGAGCTGGGAGAGACGATCGCCGCCGCCATCAGCGCGAGCGAGCGCAAGCGGGCGCTGCTCACCACGTCGATGACCCGGGTCGAGTACGCGGTCACCGATCCGTCGTTCGTGCTGACGCAGTTGGCGGCGGCCGCCGACTGCACGCTCACCTACGAAGGCGGCGTCCAACAGACCGCCAGCGGCAACTACGTCTTCGTCACCGTCGACGACGCGCCGCTCGACGCCGTCGTCGACGCGGCGAACGGCCTCCGGATCGTTGAGGGCGTACAGCGCATTCGCGGCGGTGACTCCGGCGGCGTGGTGCGACTCCGGTTGTCCGAGCCGTTCCTCGCGACGGAGCTCGCCGATCACGGCGCCGTCCTTCGGGGTGCGACCGCCACGCAGACGGACACGGAGCTGGTTATTGACATCTCCCAGGGCGTCGAGGTCAGGCACGTCACTCGGTTCGTCAGCGAGCGGTTTCGCGACGTCGCGCTCACGTCGAAGCAGACGCGGGAACAGGCGTCCGAACACGGGCTCTACGCGTCGGTGCTCGACCAACTGACCGACAGACAACTAGAGGTGCTGGAGACGGCGTACTACAGCGGGTTCTTCGAGTCCCCGCGGGAGGCGACCGGGGAGGCCGTGTCGGACTCGCTGGACATCTCTCCCCAGGCCTTCTATCAACATATCCGAACCGCACAGCGGAAGCTGTTCACGTCGCTGATCGACGACCACTCGCCCGTCGTTACGCAGTCCGCCGACGGCACCTGACGGAGACGAAACACTGCCGGCCGGCGGGTGGATGATTGCCTCCTCGGTACCTATGGGTTGAATTATAAACCTTCCATCGAATCGCTTTGCTTCATGCTCAACTACCGAGTATTCCCCCGTACGGCCACTCTGTGTGAGTAGAGTGCCCGGCGAGAGACCGCCGGCGTTCTCGGTTACCATGAGAGACGCCACCCAAAATTCGGCCGCGGAATCGCCCTACGAGTGTTTCGAGTGCGGAAACGTCGTGCTCTCGGAAACGAGTCCCGGCACGTGTCCCGACTGCGGCGGTGAGATGCGAAACCGCCGCATGCCGGTCGAATGACGATGGCCTCGACATCAGCGACACGGGACGAGGAGCCGAGTGAACCGGAGTCCGCGTTGCAGACGGCGCGCCGCCAGCTCCGGCAGGCCGCCGATCACCTCGACGTCGATCAGAACATCATCGAGCGGCTCGAGCACCCGAAAACCGTCCACGAGGTTACCGTGCCGATCGAACGCGAAAGCGGCGAGGTGGAGCTGTACACGGGGTATCGCGCCCAACACGACAGCGTCCGGGGCCCGTTCAAGGGCGGGCTTCGGTATCACCCCGACGTGACGCGCGAGGAGTGCGTCGGACTCGGGATGTGGATGACGTGGAAGTGCGCCGTGATGGATATCCCCTTCGGCGGTGCGAAAGGCGGGATCGCGGTCAACCCCAAGGACCTCAGCGAGTCCGAAAAGGAACAGCTGACGCGCCGGTTCACCGACGAAATCCGGTCCGTCATCGGCCCGACGAAAGACATCCCCGCGCCCGACATGGGGACGGATCCGCAGACGATGGCGTGGCTGATGGACGCCTACTCGATGCAAGAGGGCGAGACGATCCCGGGGGTCGTCACGGGGAAACCGCCCGTCGTCGGCGGGAGCGAGGGACGCGATTCGGCGCCCGGCCGGAGCGTCGCTATCATCGCCCGCGAGGCGATCGCGTACTACGACAAGGAGATCGCGTCGACCTCGGTCGCCGTGCAGGGCTTCGGGAGCGTCGGGGCGAACGCGGCGAAGTTACTCGACGACTGGGGGGCGAGCGTCGTCGCCGTGAGCGACGTCAACGGCGGCATCTACGACGCGAACGGGTTGGACACGCACGCGATTCCCTCGCACGACGAAGAGCCGGAGGCGGTGCTTGGGCACGGCGCCCCGGAGACGCTGACCAACGACGAGCTGCTGGAGCTCGACGTGGACGTGGTGATTCCGGCGGCGATCGGAAACGTCCTGACGGCGGAGAACGCCGACGACGTCGCGGCCGACATCGTTATCGAGGGAGCGAACGGACCGACGACGAGCGCGGCGAGCGCGGTCTTCGCCGAGCGGGACCTCCCGGTGATCCCGGACATTCTGGCCAACGCCGGCGGCGTGACGGTGAGTTACTTCGAGTGGCTCCAGGACATCAATCGGCGCGCGTGGTCGCTGGACCGCGTTCACGACGAGCTCGAAACGGAGATGCTGGCGGCCTGGCAAGACGTCCGCGAGGAGTTCGAGACCCGTGACGTGACGTGGCGCGACGCGGCGTATATCGTCGCGCTCGAACGGGTCGCGGAGGCCCACGAGATTCGCGGTCTCTGGCCGTGACCGACGCCACCGGGCGTCGGTATTCGACCCGGTACTAGGGCGGCGAGCGGCCGCGAGACGAGGTGCCGAACTCGGTCTGCAGGGTCGGGACCCACGTACTTTTGTCCGTTCTGACTAATGTGAGTACACTGATGAACCGGCGAGAACGATGGGGGCGGATCGGCGGCTAAGATGGACCGCTTACCGACGGCGACGCTGTCGCCGCTTGCCAGTCGCGTCGACGCGGTGCTCGCGTTACACGAGTACGAGATACGGCCCGCGATCGACGCGATCGATGCGGCCGTCGCCGGGTTCGGTGGACTGTTCGACCCGGAGACGACTGACGGCGAGATCCGAACGGCAGTCGACGAGATACTCGCCGGGGATCCGCCGTCTGTCGGAGAACGGTGCTGCGATTCCGGTGGGAGCGACGTCGTGCTGTACGTCGACGGGAGTTCGCGCGGGAACCCCGGACCGGCCGGCGCGGGAGCCGTCCTCCGGGCCGACGGCGAGTCGTTCGCGGAGTTGGGGCGGCCGGTCGGGTCGAGAGCGGAGAACAACACCGCGGAGTACGCCGCGCTTCACCTCGGATTGGAGGCGCTCGTTTCGCGGTGTGACCCGACCGCGGTGGAGATACGCATCGATTCGATGACGGTGATCAACGATATCTGGCGGGACGGCGACGGCGTCGCCGCGGCGGCGCCGTATCGACCGGCGATCCTGGATCACCTGTCCGCGCTGTCGGCGTGCGAGTGGACGCACCTCGCCGATCACGAGCCGAATCCGGCCGACGCTCGGGCCGCTGTCGGAGCCGACATCGCCGCGCTCGGCCCGGGATAACGGGGTCCCTCGTCGCGCGATCGCCGGTCTCGGGCGAAGCGAGGTCGTCTGTTTCCTCCGGCCCCTCGAGGTGCACGGCGTGTCGCGTGCGGCGTTCGGGGTAGTCGCCCAGCGTCGTGCCTGGCGTTCCGGAGGAAACCGGTCGCCGTTCGGACGGTGCCGGGAACGGTGTTTAGATCACTATAGCGCTCTATACCCCTCAATACCGGTCCCAAGCAACGATTATGGTGATTCCTCCTGCATACCCACTCGTGACCAATCACAGCGCTCAGCCGGACAACCGGATCGCGTTCGTCTGCGTCCAGAACGCAGGACGGAGCCAGATGGCGGCGGCGTTCGCAGAGCGCGAACGTGACGACCGCGACGCGGGCGATCGGATCGAGATCATCACCGGCGGGACACGGCCCGCCGACCACGTTCACGATGTCGTCGTGGAGGCGATGCGTGAACTGTCCGTCGAACTCGGCGACCGAACGCCGCGAGAGGTGACGCCCGACGAACTGCGGGCGGTCGATCTGGTCGTCACGATGGGGTGTTCGGCGTCGGACGTCTGCCCGGCGACGTGGAACGGCGAGAGCCGCGATTGGGGACTCGACGATCCGCACGGGCAGTCGCTCGAGGACGTACGCGAGATTCGCGACGAGATCGAGAACCGCGTCGTCGCCCTGTTCGATGAGCTCCTGTCGGAAACCGCGTCCGCGGAGTGACGCGAATGCGGAGTAACTCAAACGACGAGTGCCCGATGCCGGCAGATCTCTACCGAACCACCACGCAAAAATGGGACGCATGACCGAAGCGGAATCCGACGACGACTCGGTGAGCCTCGACGGACTGCCTGTCGAACGAGCGGCTACCGGCGTTACTGGTGGCGAGGAGCAGTCCGACAAGATCCGAGAGACACTCGCGATCGTTGCGCAGGATGGCATCGTCCGCCGGACAGCCGTCGATGACGCGGTCGCGAACGCGTCGATGGTGGTGACGACCGCCGAGACGCGAGTCGAGCTCGCGGCCGACAAGCTGGAGAGCGCACGGGCGACGGCCACTCCGGTCTCGGATCTGGATCTCGTGGCGGCGCGCATCGACGACTTCGATGCACGGCACACCGCGATCAATAATAGGGCAGACGACCTCGGGGAGGCCGTACAGGAGGTACTCGCGATGAAGGCGGACGGCGATCTCTACGAGATTGCCCGACGGATCAGACGGGTGACGAACGCTGCTACCGAGGTCCAACGCGCCGCCGATGACCTCCAGTTCGAGCTCGAGTCGTTCGAGGAGTGGCTCGGTGACGCCGATCGGCGCATCGATGAACTCACCGCCGACATCGATGCACTCGCAGAGTCTGTGGACGAGCTCGACGACGTCGCCGAAATCCTCGCTGGCGACCACAGCGGTCCCGAGCACGATTCGGCACGGACGTGGGCCACAGCGATGGTTCGGCACCGCGTCGTGGCGTTGATGATCGCGGATCTCCAAGCCGAGCTGGAGACGCTTCGAATCTGGGCCGAGCGCGTCGGTGAGACGCCGCCGTCGGACATCGATCACAGGATCGAAGCGGCTCAAGCCAGCCACGAGGCGGTCGGCGAGCGACTCACCGCGTGCGCCGAACCGGCGTGGATCGATCGGTTCGACGACCAACTAACGGCGCTCGACGAGGCGCTCGGAGAGATGGAGCCGCCGGTCCCATGGGCCGAGGTCGAAGCCGTTGCCGAGAAACACCGGCCGGCGATCGAGTAGCGACCGCCGTCCCCGAAGCGAGATTATCGGTTGTCTCCCTCGAACCGTCAGATGTCGATGTTTTCGGCCCGGATCGCGGTTCTCGCAGCGATATCGGCCATGTAGCGACCGCAGTCAGCCGCCCGTTGCAGGTGAGACAGCGCGTTCGACAGCGCGACTGCCGCGGGCACCGAGTCGGAAACGGACTCGTTATACAACCGTTGTTCGACCGTCTCGATACGCTCGACGGCCTCGTCATACTGATCTCTCGCCCGTTGCGCCGTCGTTCTGTCCCTGTCGAGGACAGCGGTTACCGCGTCGTCTACGGCGCCCGCGACGTCGTCGGCCGCGGTGCATACGTCTGCGGCCACCTCGTCTGCGGGCGGCTCGGGGAGTTTTTGCCCGGTGGTGGCGATCCCGACGGCCTGATCGGCGACGGTTTCCAGGCGATTGGCGAGAGCGTAGTAGGCGAACAGCTCGGGGCGAGCGACGCCCAGCGCGTCGAGCTCGGCGTGCGAGACCAGTGACCGCGAGAAGTGTCGCGTGACCATCTCCGCGGAGCGGCGCGCCTCGTCAGCGCGGTCACGGATTCGTGCGTGTGTGTCGGGGGCGTCAACGAACGCGGCGGTCGCGTCACGGAGGAGTGAAACGACCACGTACTGGAGCTGGACTACCGACTGCCGGACTGAGACGGACGACGTGTCCAAGAGGTGTCTGATCGTGATCTCCGCGTTCGATTCACTGAGGATGTTCGTCCCGACCAGATCCCGAACCGTCGACCGCACGGCGTTGCGCTCCGCGTCGGAGAAGCTGTTCGCCCGACGCAGCGTTATCGTCTCGAACCCGATCGCGTGAGCCGTTCGGACGGCGCGCCTGACGGTTTCGGTACCGTCGCCGTCGGTTTCGACCGATGCTTCGTCCAGACAGTCGACGTCCGCGTCCGAGGATCGAATGAGGATCGACCCGTCGCGATGCGTGTACAGCTGCAGTTCCATCCCGACCTCGAAGCCGTGGTTCGTCGCCCACCCCTTCGGAATCGAAACGGTGAACGTGCCGCCGCCGACCTCCTGTAGCTTCCTGGTCTCCATGGTCAATAGATCAGCTCTGGATCGCCGTCGCTCATGTACAGCGCGCGCGCAGCGATGTTGACGGCGTGATCGCCGACCCGTTCGAGGTCGCGGATCGTGAGCAGCAACCGTGACACGTCGTCGAGCAGTCGTTCGATCTCCCAGCGGTCGGATTCGCCGGCGATCAGCTCGCGCACGACGGCTTCGCTGGCGTTCTGACACGCCGCATCGAGTTCGTCGTCGCGGTCGGCGATCGCTCGGCACGCCTCGGAATCGGCGTCGACGTACGCGTCGATGGCCTCCCGGACCTGCGTATAAGCGGTCTCGCCGATCTGTTGAATGCGGACTTCCGCGATGATTTCCGAGCTGCCGGCGAGGGCGTAGCGAGCGAGGTTCGTCGCGAGGTCGCCGATCCGCTCTAGGTCGGTGAGGATCTTGAACGACGCAGCGACGAAGCGGAGGTCCGAGGCGACGGGCTGTTGGAGCGCGATCAAGTCGATACAGTCGCCTTCGAGCTCGAGGTATCGGTGATTGATTCGGTCGTCGCCCTCGATCACCTCGCGAGCCAGCCCGTGGTCGTCGCGTTCGAGCGCGTCGAGGGCCCGCAGGAGCTGACCCAGCACGTCGTTCGCCATCGACTCGATATCGGCCCGCAGCTCGTCCAGCGACTCGCGGTACGCTTCGCGGGGCACGTCGATCACCCGAACTTCCCGCTAACGTAATCCTCGACGCGTTGGCTCTCGGGGTTCTCGAAGATCTTGTCCGTGTCGTCGTACTCGACGAGCTCGCCGCCGGTCAGGAAGACCGCGGTCTGGTCGGAGACCCGGGCGGCCTGTTGCATGCTGTGGGTGACGACGACGACCGTGTAGTCCTGCGCGAGGTCCTCGATGAGGTCCTCGATCTTCGAGGTGGCGATCGGGTCGAGCGCCGAGGCCGGCTCGTCCATGAGGATGACCTCGGGATCGACGGCCAGACACCGGGCGATACAGAGGCGCTGTTGCTGCCCGCCGGACAGCCCGAGCGCGTTGTCGTCCAGCCGGTCGCTCACCTCCTCCCACAGCGCGGCCCGTTCGAGCGACCGCTCGACGAGCGCGTCCTCGCGGTCGGGCTCCGCGCGGCCGGTCAGCTTGGCGAGCAGCCCGGTCTCGATGTCGCCGTGTTTCCGCGGTCCGTAGGAGACGTTCTCGCGGATCGACTTGGGGAAGGGGTTGGGGCTCTGGAACACCATCCCGACCCGCTTCCGGAGCTCGACGAGGTCGACGCCGTCCTGATAGATGTCCTCGCCGTCAAGCTCGACGGTCCCGTCGACGCTCGCGGCGCGGATGCGGTCGTTCATCCGGTTGAGACACCGGAGGAACGTCGACTTCCCGCATCCGGACGGGCCGATGAGCGCCGTGACGCTCTCCTCCGGGATGTCCATCGAGACGCCCTTCAGCGCGTGGTCGTCGCCGTAGTGGACGTCGAGGTCGTCGACGGCGAGTTTCGTCTCGCCGTCGGCCTCGTAGTTCGTCCACTCCGGGCGGGTCTCTTGGACGGTCTCGCCGGCGGTCGTGGAGACCCCCTGGCTGTCGGTGCGGTTCGCCGTGGTCTCTGCGGTGTCTGTCTGACTCATTGGTGGAGTTTCCGTCTGAAGTAGTAGCGCGTCGCGATTCCGACGGCGTAGAAGACCAACACGACGAGCAGCAGCGTCAGCGCCAGTCCCCACGCGTACTCCTGGGGGTTCTGGATGTTCCCGCTCAACCCCGCCGTGATGAGCGCGTACAGCTGGTACGGCAGCGCGCTCGTCGCCTCCAACAACGCGGGGTTGCTGACGAACGGCGGGGAGGTGCTGAGCCGGAAGCCGGTCATCACGTTGGGCGCGGCCGACTTCGCCGGGAGGACGCCGCCGCCCATCGTCAGCAGGATCGGTGCGGTCTCCCCGGCGATGCGCCCGACGCCGAGGATGACGCCCGTCGTCACGCCCGGAATCGCCGCGGGGAGGACGACGCTGCGGATCGTCTGCCACTTGGAGACGCCGAGCGCCGCGCTGGCGTCGCGGTACTCGTCGGGCACCGCGAGGATCGCCTCCCGGCTCGTGATGAGCACCAGCGGGAGCAGCATGAAGCCGAGCGTCAACATCCCGGCTATCAGCGACTTCTGGTTGCCGAAGCGGGGGATCAGGAATGCGGCGCCGAACAGGCCGAACACGATGCTCGGCGTGCTCCAGAGGCCGTTGGTCGCCACCTCGACGGCGCCCGTGAACCGGCCCTGCTCGGC
>Ga0207414_1000494_pt1 | contig 17359 bp, 15 predicted proteins | sample PonA231FremontCA_2_FD_187269 | JGI IMG/M metagenome (GOLD analysis project Ga0207414, IMG submission 187269) | Marine sediment microbial community from Fremont, CA, USA - Pond A23 Sediment 1 (SPAdes) | ecosystem: Environmental > Aquatic > Marine > Unclassified | place: USA: Fremont, California... | reverse complement strand
ATCCAGAACCCAGACCGGCCGCCCCGTCACGACCATTCGCGCCAGCCCTAGGCGCCGCTTCTGACCCGCCGACAGGCCCCCGGCCGCCCGATCGGCAAGCGCAGCAAGATCAAATGCGGTAAGCGCGGATGCGATATCGCCGGTGCCAAACACCGCCGCCCAGAAAACCAGGTTCTCACGCACCGAAAGAGTGGCCTTGATACCGTCGGCATGCGCGGCATAGGCCATCGCCTCACGCTCCAACCCTACATCGCCGCGGAGCGGCGGCTGAAGGCCCGCTACCGTGCGGAGTAGCGTTGTCTTTCCTATTCCGTTGGGACCACGCAGAATCAAGGCCTCGCCGGCTGCGACGTCGAAACTCACGCCTTCAAGCACCGGCACGCCGCCGCGCATCACGCCAAGATCCTGAACAGTCAATTCCATGCGGATGATTTATCCCATCGACCCGGCATGTGAAAGCCGCAGATCAACGATCGCGCGCGACATTTGCGCCGCAAGGCTGCACTCACAGCAGGCTGCCCTGTTCAGGCGGAATATCGTCCGAACGCTTGGACTTGCGTGCGGATGTACGCCCCCCGATCCGCAAACGGCCATCGGCGAATTGCAACTCCAGCGCGCTGGCTTTCTCGGCTCCTGCCTTGCGTGTCTGAACTTGTCCATCGCCCCGAACGACCACGTATCCGCGCGCCAACGTGGCCTCGTAGCCGAGCGTTTCGCGCAGTCGCTCGATCGCATCGAGTCGCTTGCGCCAGTCCCATGTCTGTCGCTGGGCAGCCACATGCAGGCGCTGAGTGATATTTTCCAGATCGCTGGCGCGTCGTCTCAAATCGCTGCGCAGCGCGTGCAGGTTCAATCGCGCGGCCGTATCCCTTAGGCGTCGCGCATCCGATTTTACCGCGCGGCGCAACAAACCGGGCCGCAACGCCCCCCCGCTGTTGGACAAGCGCACTTGGCGCAACTGTACGGTTCGCACCAAAGCTGCCGGCAGTTTGTCTGCCCAGGTGTCCAGACGTTGCCGTGGGCCATCCAGCAGACGGTCGGCACGTGGCACCGCCCGCGACAGATCCCGCAGGCGTTGGCCACGCTGGTTGACCGTCCCTGTCAAGGCCCGCACCAGACGCGATGATTGCCCGTCCAACCATGTCAGCAGATCCATCCGAACCGGCACCGCAATCTCCGCCGCTGCCGACGGTGTGGGCGCACGGCGGTCGGACACGAAGTCGATCAGCGTCGTGTCGGTTTCATGACCAACCGCCGAGATCAACGGAATTTCCGAGGCGAAAGCCGCGCGCGCGACATCTTCTTCGTTGAACCCCCACAAATCCTCTATCGAGCCGCCACCGCGCGCCACAATCAACACGTCAGGTCGCGGAACCGCGCCTCCGGGGCCAAGCGCGTTGAAGCCCCGTATCGCGCGCGCCACCTCGGGAGCGCAGGCGGCGCCTTGCACCGCGACTGGCCAGATCAGAACCTTGCGCGGGAATCGTTCGCGCAGGCGGTGCAGAATATCGCGGATCACCGCCCCGGACGGCGAAGTAACCACGCCGATGACCTCGGGCAGGAACGGAAGTTGCCGCTTATGCCCTTGCTCGAACAACCCCTCGGCGGCCAGTTTCTTCTTGCGTTGCTCCAGCATCGCCATCAGGGCGCCCTGCCCGGCTGGCTGAATATCTTCGATCACGATCTGATATTTGGACTGTCCGCCGAAGGTGGTGACGCGGCCGGTCGCAATCACCTCCATTCCCTCCTCCGGTTGCGTGGTCAGGCGTCCCGCGACCCCCTTCCAAATTACACCCGCGATAACCGCCCGATCATCCTTGAGATCTAGATACAGGTGGCCCGAACGTGGCCTGGCCACACGCCCCACCTCGCCGCGCAGGCGGACATGGGCGAATTCCCCCTCTATCACGCGCTTTATCGCACCCGATAGCTCGGTCACGCTGAATTCGGGGGCGTTGTCGCGTTTTGAATCGTCGTCGATCAGATCTGACATGACAGGTCTTTCTCGCTTTGGCGGTCTGGCGCTTGTGTCCTGATGTGGCGCACCTTAGAACGCCCCTGATCGAAGTCCAAGCGGGAGAGCGCAATGAACATCCTGATCCTCGGCGGCGGCGGGCGAGAACACGCCCTGGCTTGGGCCGTGATGCAAAACCCCAAGTGTGACAAGCTGATTGTTGCCCCGGGGAATGCCGGTATCGCCGAAATCGCAGATTGCGCGGACCTGAATATCGAGAACGGCACAGACGTGGTTCGGTTCTGTGAAGCGAACGCCGTGGAATTCGTCATTATCGGCCCCGAAGCGCCGCTCGTCGCCGGGGTCGCAGACCGCTTGCGCGACGGTGGCCTGTTGGTATTCGGCCCCGACGCGGCGGCAGCGCGACTCGAAGCTTCAAAGGCATTCACCAAGGAAATCTGCGAGGCGGTTGATGCCCCTACTGCAGCCTATGCGCATTTCTCCGAGGCGGAGCCGGCACGCAGCTACATCAAGGCACAAGGCGCACCGATCGTGATCAAGGCCGACGGCCTGGCTGCGGGCAAGGGCGTGATCGTTGCGGAAAGCGTCGAACAGGCGCTGGCCGCCATTGATGACATGTTCGGTGGCGAATTCGGTGAGGCCGGCGCCGAAGTGGTGATCGAGGAATTCATGAATGGCGAAGAAGCCTCTTTCTTCGTCCTCGTAGACGGCGAGGAGGTGCTGCCAATAGGCACCGCGCAGGATCACAAGCGGGTCGGCGAAGGCGACACAGGCCCCAACACCGGGGGGATGGGGGCCTACTCGCCAGCGCCGATCCTGACGGAAACGATCGCACGACAAGCCCTCGATCAGATCATCCGCCCGACCGTTGCAGAGCTTGCAAGGCGCGGCACCCCTTATCGCGGGATTCTCTATGCGGGGTTGATGATCGAAGATGGCCACGCAAGGCTGGTTGAATACAACGTTCGCTTCGGTGATCCCGAGGCTCAGGTGCTGATGATGCGAATGGGGGCGCAGGCACTCGACCTGATGCAAGCCGCAGCCGCCGGGCAACTTGCCGGGTGCCAGGTAAACTGGGCGCAAGACCATGCGATGACTGTGGTCATGGCCGCTCGCGGCTATCCGGGTCCCTATGAAAAGGGAAGCGTGATAGGTGAGCTTGAATATCTACCCGAAACAAGCAGCGAAATCTGCTTTCACGCGGGCACCAGCCGTCGCGATGGCAAATTCGTTGCCTCCGGGGGACGGGTATTGAACGTCACGGCACGCGGCGACACCCTCGCCCAAGCACGCGACAAGGTCTATGCGATGATCGACCGCATAGACTGGTCCGAAGGCTTCTGCCGCCGAGACATTGGTTGGCGCGCTCTTTGATGGATGGCCTTCAGTGGCCCTGTGCCATGGCATTGGCGACCGGTCAGCCTCTCACCCTCCTCAAGCAGGATTGCAAACATCGCATCAAGGGCAATCAAGCGCAGCATTCAGGCTGTCAGGATCCCTGTAGGGACCGATTGCTCGCGTGGTGATGCGGCCTTCACGCAATGTGCTGATCGCGATAACAGACCAGTCCGCGGTCGCGGTGACCATTTCGGGTACCTCACCGCAACGGCGGATGCCGCCCGGGATGTGATCCCATCCGATCCTGTGATTGGTCAAGCCGCTCTGGTCCGCGACATGGTCCAGGCTTTTCCCCGTTAGCCGCCAGACACGAAGGCGTTTGGCAAGGTGAGGCCGATCGATATAAGCGAGTTCGAGGTACCCGTCCCCATCCAGATCGGCCGCGCCAACGGGGGCCAACCAGCGATGGGGCCGTCCGACATAGGGTGTTGCCGCGAACAGGCCACGGCCGTCATACAGGGCGAGCCTGGCCCCTTCTCGGAGGCTGCTTTCCACCACCAGCACCAGCCTGTTTCCCTGAGGATCCCGGATCAGCCGCGGCGCGGTGTCCTCGAACACCCGACTGTGCGGCAAGGTAAATCGTTTACTGGCACCATTATCGAAGCTCAACTCCAGCGCCCCATATTCAACCGCGTCACCGAGAACGCCGTGCTCATATCGGGTTGTAGGCTCCACGTAGCGTGCTCCGTTGATCTCAGCGGTCGCCGCCCCCGCGAAGGGCGCGGCGCCACACACAAGAAGCAGGCCCAAGCGCCTGATCATATCTGCTTTTCAGGCATCTGCACGATCAAGCCGTCAAGTGCGTCGCTGACTTTGATCTGGCAGGTCAGGCGGGACCGTTCGGAATCCGGTTCGAAGGCGAAGTCGAGCATATCCTCTTCCATGTCATCACGTTCCGGCAACTTGGCGACCCAATCCGGGTGAACATAAACGTGACAGGTCGAACAGGCACAGGCGCCGCCGCAGTCCGCTTCGATGCCGGGGACATTGTTGTCCCTCGCCCCTTCCATCACAGTCAGGCCGTTTGACACATCGACGACGTGTTCGGTTCCATTGTGCTCGATATAGGTGATCTTTGCCATGTCGCGCTTTCCTATGCTGTACCTCTGCATTACCTAATCAAGCAGGCTGTGTCATTCCAGCCCCTTTTGCGGTCAGCCTGCATCCGCGGACAAGGTGCAGCATTGCAGGTGCAAGGCAAGGGTTCTCGTCACGCTTTCCCAAACTCGCAAAAACGGTTAGAACGCTGTCAACGCCCGTAGAGAGGCCGAGCAGATGACGCGCCGCGTTTCGATGATCCTGATGGCCAGCCTGTCACTGGCGAGTTGCAGCGATGCGGTTTCGCCGGTCGCCTCGGTGGACTCAGAGTTGATCCGACAGACGCAGACTGCGCCCGCGACCGCACCTGCCGGAACGTGTTGGGGAAAACAGGTTACACCGGCGCGCGTCGAGACGGTTACGGAACAAGTGATTGTCCAGCCACCAGAAGTAATGGCCGATGGCACAGTCTCAAGCCACGCGATCTACAAAACCGAAACCCGAACTGTCATAACGCGCAAACGCAGCGAGACATGGTTTGAAACCCTCTGCAAAGCGGATCTGACGCCGGAGTTCATCGCATCACTCCAGCGAGCATTGACGGTGCGCGGCCAGTATCACGGTCTTGCGAACGGACGGATGGATGCCCGCACTCGCGCCGCGATCAGGCGCTATCAAAAAGACAATGGCATGGATACCGACATCCTGACCCTGAAAACGGCGCGTGTTCTGGGTTTGGCTCCGGTGCGGGATATCCGCGAAAAACCCTAGAAATGCCACCCCAGGCGCATGCAAAGGGCGCCCACGGCGGGGCGCCCCTTGTGACAGTCTTTGCCAATTGGTTCTTACTCGGTCACCGACAAGGCCACGAAGCGCGGCTCCCCTCCCCGGCGCACCAGCAGCAGCAGTGATTTGCGCCCTGCCTCGCGGGCAGCTTCGACCCGGTCGCGGAAATCGTCGATACGGGTCAGGGTCTGTTGGCCTGCCTCCGTGATGAGATCACCTGCACGCAAACCCTTTTCGTAAGCCTCTGACGCTTGATCGACATCCATCACAACCAACCCGTTGGCCCGATCACCAAGTTCAAGCTTGCCGCGCAGATCATCCGTCAGCACGCTCAGCTTGAGGCCCATGATGTCGGCCTCTCCGGTTTCTTCCATCGGTTGTGCGGCCGGAACGGCGGCGGCTTCGGCTTCTTCGCGGCGCCCAAGCGTTACCTTGAGGGTTTTGGTCGATCCGTCGCGATAGACCACCACGCGCACGGTCTTGCCAACCTCGGTGTTGCCAACGACCCGCACCAGTTCACGTGTGTCGCTTACTTCGCGCCCATCAAAGGAAAGGATGACATCACCCTGCTTCATCCCGGCTTCGCTTGCCGGGCCCTCCGGCACGTCGGTCACCAGCGCCCCTCGCGTACTGTCCATTTCCATGGCCTCGGCCACGTCATCAGTTACGTCCTGAATCCGCACGCCAAGCCAACCACGGCGGGTTTCACCGTATTCCTTGAGCTGATCGATCACGCGGTCAACGACGTTGGACGCCATCGAGAAACCGATACCGATAGATCCGCCTGTCGGTGACAGGATCGCCGTATTCACACCAACGACTTTGCCATCCATGTTGAAAAGAGGGCCGCCCGAATTGCCACGGTTAATGGCGGCATCGGTCTGGATATAGTCATCATAGGTGCCCGACAACGCACGATTTCGCGCCGAGACGATTCCGGCGCTAACCGAAAACCCCTGTCCCAGCGGGTTGCCGACAGCAAGCACCCAGTCACCAACGCGAGCGGTATCGCTGTCACCGAAACTGACGAACGGCAGCGGCTTTTCCGCATCGACCTTGAGCAGGGCGATATCGGTCTTGGGGTCTGTCCCGACGACCTTGGCATCAAGAGTTTCGCCTTCGAAGAATTCTACGAGAATTTCGTCGGCTCCGTCGATCACGTGGTTGTTGGTCACGATATAACCATCCTCGGAAACCACGAAGCCGGAGCCAAGCGCTGATCGCTTACGTGGGCGCCCTTCGGGATTGTTACGATCCTGGAATTGACGGAAGAACTCTTCGAACGGACTTCCTTCAGGGACGATGGCCCCTGGCCCCGACCGCTCGGCAACCATGGTCGAGGTGGTAATATTCACAACCGACGGGCTGACCTTGTAAGCCAAGTCGGAAAAGCTCTCAGGCCGTGCAAACGCAGGCAGCGCCAGGGCGATGGTTACAACCAGCCCCAGAAACATGACCCAGTATGGACGAAGCACGTCTCTCACTTCTGCGCGTGACACCGTATTGGATTGTTGTCTCACTGCGTATCTCCTCTCACTGATACCGACGACGACTCAGCGGCGTCTCCGGCTTCATCACTCCGGAACCATTTAGGGAGCGCCCGTACCCATTGCAAAGCAGGGTCGGACCGTTCTCACGCGCCTGTTACCGGGATGAGCGGCACCTCGCCGGTGCTTCGTCGGTGCTTCAAAGAGATTTCGCCGCCCAAACCAGGATCACGCCGACCGACAACGCGGCCAATCCCAGGTTCCGCCGCGTTGGAACCGGAAGCGCGCGCAGAGCTTCAAGCAATTGCTCCACAAGCGAAGGGGCCAGTGCGTAGACCAGCCCCTCCACAATCAGCACGAGCCCGAGGGCCAGAAGCGTCGTTTCGATCACTGTGACGTGCTTCCAGAGCGCAGGTACTCGAAGAATTCGCTGTCAGGCGTCATTACCATGGAAGAGTTGTTCCCCTGCAGCGCCTTTTCATACGCCTCAAGTGAACGATAGAACGCGAAGAACTCTTCATCCTTGCCGTATGCTTCGGCCAGAACCGCATTCCTGCGCGCATCGGCTTCACCGCGGACGACCTGCGCTTCGCGCTCGGCTTCCGACAAGGTTTCCGTCACGGTACGGTCGGCTTGGGCACGAACGCGTTGCGCGGCCTCTTTACCGCGGGCAATCTCGTCGGCGGCTTCGCGTTCACGTTCCGCGCGCATCCGCGAGAACGTCGCCTCCAGGTTCTGGGTAGGAAGGTTGGTCTGCTTCAAGCGCACATCGACCACGTCCAGCCCAAGCCCTTGGGCGCTCGTACGCGCCTGATCACGGATACGGTTCATCAAGTCACGACGATCTTCGGACAGGATCGTATCTGACGTCACCTGATCCGCGCCGAGAACTTCCCGGATCTGTGCGTTCAAGACCGAAGAAAGTCGATCTTCGGCTGCCCGGAGCCCGCCAACGCCGACCGCCTGGCGAAACTGTACCACGTCGGCGATACGGTAGCGTGCAAACGCGTCCACGACCAAGCGGCGGTCATCGGAGGGCGTGACCTCGATCGTGTCGGTATCCAGCGACAGGATACGCGCATCGTAACGCACGACTTCCTGGATCAGCGGGACCTTGAACGAAAGACCGGGTTCTTCCTTGACGGACTTGATCTGTCCGAATTGCAGAACCAACGCCTTCTCACGTTCGTCCACGACGAAAACCGAAGACAGGCCACCTATGATCAGGATCACGATAAGCGGCAATATGAGTGTTGTCTTGCGCATGATCTTAGTTCCCCTGCCCGGTGTTGGTGGTCGCGCGATTGCGGCGCATCTCGTTCAGCGGAAGGTAGGGGACGATTCCGTCGCCACCCGCTTCGCCGCCCAGGACGGACTGGTCGAGGATCGTCTTGTCCACCGATCCAAGCACTTTTTCCATCGTTTCCAAGTAAAGTCGCTTGCGCGTGACCTCGGGCGCCTTGCTGAACTCCGTCAGGACAGATGAGAAACGGCTTGCGTCACCAAGCGCCTGGTTGACGACCTGGGCGCGATAACCTTCGGCATCTTCTAGGGTTTGTGCCGCATTACCACGCGCTTCGGCCAGAACACGGTTGGCATAAGCGTCCGCCTGACGTTGCAAACGATCACGCTCTTGTTCGGCGGCTTGCACTTCGCGGAAGCTGTCGATCACCTCGTTCGGGGGGTCGGCCTTGTCGAGGTTCACACGCACCACGGTGATGCCGCTTTCGTAGTCATCAAGCGTTGCCTGGATATCCTGCATCGTCGTGTCCGCGATCAAGCCACGATCGCGGTTGAGGATCGGTCCCAAGGTGCTGGCCGCGATGATCTCGCGCATCACGGATTCGGATACTGCCTGTACCGTCAGTTGCGGGTCTCGGATGTTGAACAGGAGCTTGGCCGGGTCATTGATGTTCCAGACGACCTGGAACTCGATATCCACGATGTTTGCGTCGGTCGTCAGCATCAGGCCATCGCCTGTACCGCTGCGCTGACCGATGTTCTCGGTCCGCTCCGAGGTCACGTTCACCACTTCTGCCGTGACCAGGGGCCAAGGCGCGAAGTTCAGACCCGGACTGCCGATGGATGAAAAGTCACCAAGGAAAAGCTCAACCGACTGCTCTTCGGGTTTGACCGTGTAGAAGCTCGCAAAAGCCCAAAGACCAACCGCAACCAAGGCACCCAGCCCCAGCGTGCCGCGATTGAAGCCAGGACCGCCGCCATCACTGCCTCCGCCACTTCCGTTGCCGCCACGACCTCCCATGAGGACGCGCAGCTGTTCTTGGCCCTTTTTCACCAGATCATCGATTTCCGGAATCTGCGGTCCATCGCCCTGCGGCGGACGGCGGCCGCCTTGAGGCGGGCGGCGATCATCGCCCCCGCCACCGTTTCCGCCGCCGCCCCACGGGCCGCCTGAATTACCAGCCATATGCGAATCTTCCCTTATTGGTCATCACTCTACTTGTCTCTCACATAAACTGTGCAGGGCGCGTCGGATTTCAACCCGTCCTGACAGGTGACTTCATTGTCACGATCTCTTCGGCCATGGTAGGATGCACCGCGATGGTGCGGTCAAAATCCTCCTTGGTTGCCCCCATTTTTACTGCGATACCAGCCAGCTGGATCATCTCGCCGGCGCCGGGTGCGACGATGTGACAACCCAGCACTCTACGACTCTCTTGACTCACGATCAGTTTCATCAACACCCTGTCGCTTCGACCGGCAAAGGCCTGCTGCATCGGCTTGAAAGAGGTGCAATAAACTTCGATCGGCTCCTGTTCGCGTGCAACTTCTTCGGACAAGCCGATTGTCCCCATTTCCGGCTGAGTGAAAATCGCGGTCGGGATCAGGTCATGATCGACAGGCGTCGGATTGCCGTTAAACACAGTTTCAACGAAAGCCATGCCGTCCCGGATTGCCACCGGAGTCAGGTTGGAACGATCCGTCACATCCCCGATGGCGTGAATCGATGGGACTGATGACTGCGAATAGGCATCTACCAGCACCTCACCGTTGCGGCCCAGTTCAACACCGACATCTTCCAGACCCATGTCATGGGTGTTCGGGGCGCGGCCGGTTGCAAACATAACCTGATCAAACTCCCGTTCGTCACCGTTCGTGGATTTGACCCATATGTTGCCCGACGACTCGCGCCGCTTCATTTCCAGCACATTCGTGCCAAGGTGCAACTCGACACCCTTTTGCTGCATTTCCTCGGCGACGAGGCCACGAGCCTCCTCATCGAATCCGCGCAGCACCTGGGCGCCACGATAGTATTGCGTCACCTCAACGCCCAACCCATTCAGAATGCAGGCGAACTCGCAGGCAATGTACCCCCCACCAACCACAAGCATCCGCTTGGGCAACTCGTCCAGGTGAAAGATCTCGTTCGATGTGATTGCCAAATCCTCACCCGCGATGCCGGGCTTTATCGGCCACCCACCCATTGCCAGAAGAATGTGTCGCGCGCTTTTTCGTGACCCGTCTGCCAATTCGACCGTGTGCGCATCGATCAGGCGCGCACGGGTATCAATGGTTTCGACGCCACTTCCGGACAACAGCTTGCGATAGATCCCTTCGAGCCTGTCCAGTTCGCGGTGCAGGTTGCCCCGGAACAAGGACCAGTCGAATTCGCCAGGCGACAGATCCCAACCAAAGGCGCGCGCGTCCTCGACCGTATCGACGAACTCGCTGGCAAATACCATCAGTTTCTTGGGCACGCAGCCCCTTATGACACAGGTGCCGCCGTAGCGATCCTCCTCGGCCAAGGCCACGCGGGCGCCACCCTGCGCCGCGACACGTGCCGCACGCACCCCGCCGGAGCCCCCACCGATCACGAAGAGATCATAGTCGAATTCCATTGCTTTGCCTTCAGTCATTCAAATCAGTGAACAGATTGTCATTCTCAACAAAATCAAGACGGTCCTGCTCGACTGTGCCTTCGTTGATGTCGCGAGTCTCGACGCGCCCGTCTCCATAGCCGATCACCACCGCATCACAGATATCGATGAACAGCCCATTTTCAACAACACCAGGCACCTGGTTCAAGACCATGGCCAATTGGCGTGCGTTACCAATGCGGTTGAGGTGCAGATCCAGGATGTGGTTGCCCTCGTCCGTGACATAGGGATGATCACTGTTCATGCGCAGCGTCACGTCACGGCCAAGCACATCCATCGAAACCAGCATTTCCTCGATCAGTGATTTTGTCGTTTGCCAGCCGAACGGAATTACCTCGACCGGCAATGGAAACGCTCCCAGTGTCTCGACCTCCTTGCCGATGTCGGCAATAACGACCATTTGATCGCTGGCCGTGGCAACGATCTTTTCCTGCAACAGGGCACCGCCGCCGCCCTTGATCAGGTTCAGATCACCGTCTATCTCGTCCGCTCCATCAATCGTCAGATCCAGCCATTTCGCCTCATCCAGGCTGATCACGTCAATGCCGACCTCCCGAGCCAGAACGGCCGTCCGTGTGGATGTTGGCACGCCCTTGATCCTCAGCCCGTCATCGCGCACCAGTTCGCCCAGACACCGCACCATCCATGCGGCCGTGCTGCCGGTACCAAGGCCGACGCGCATCCCATCCTCGACGAAATCGACAGACCGCTTGGCCGCGACGAACTTGGCCTTGTCTATGGGTGACAATTCTCCGGGCATGGTGTCGGCTCCTCGCGTTGCACGTGGTCCGGTTATAGGCAAGAAACAGGCCGGGTGCGAGGGGCGATTTGGCAGCGGTTGCCAAGACGTCAGCGCCCGCGCATGGTGCGTCTTCCGGATCGTCCCGCTGAGGCAGTCCGGGGGCGGGACGCACGGGCACAGCTTTCAAATATGCCGCGACCGGCCTTCGATCGGACCCGGGCAAGGCGGCGAGGTTTCTGCGCACAGCCGCCAACGTGGAACAGCGCTCCGCCATTCCAACTGGTGTTGATTGATGGCCGCCCCGCAGGAGACGGAGCAACCAAGCCCGGCACAAGGCGTGAGCCGGAGCCGCCGTTAAACAATTGTGGTAATCGCGCTTCTGGTAGACTTCATGTCGTTGCCTCCGCGGCCGTCTTCGGGCTTGCTTCCAACGGCCTGCCGAAACCCGGGAGAGCACGACAGAAGTGGTCTGACAGAAGTTTGTCCTGCCGATTGCAATTGAAGGGCAAAGTGTCCTGCTCTGATCCGCGCGGGAAAAAGGGGCAGCAAAGCTGCCAGGTTGAGAAAGTGCCTTTTTCGTCGCAGCGTGGCGGAGCGGGTGCGCAACACCAACTTCTCCACCAGCCAGCAAATTGGGTTTTCGCCGGTGACATTGTGCCATAGCCTGCTTTGAGCGTTGGCAGCGATGAAACGTCGCTTTCGGGAAAGATAAGAACGCTCCGTGGCGATATTGGCCAAAAAATGAGCAGGGAGCGCGCGCATGTTTCTATCCGTCTTCGAGATGTTCAAGGTGGGTGTCGGCCCTTCGTCCTCGCACACGATGGGGCCCATGGTTGCGGCCGCCCGATTTCTTGACCGGATGCGGGCGTCGCCCTTCGATTTCGCGGGGCTTCGCGGGTCATTGCACGGCTCACTCGCATTTACCGGGATCGGCCACGCCACCGACCGCGCCACGATCCTCGGACTGGCCGGCTTCAGTCCCGAAACCTATGACAAGGAAACCGCCGAAGCCGCGCTCGCCGAAATCCGCAACAGCAAAATGGTTCGCCCCGCGGGGTTGGGCCCGTTGCAGTTCGACCCCAAGCACGATCTTGCCTTCGATTATGGTCCGCCCCTGCCGGGACATGCCAACGGCATGATGCTGATGGCGACAGATGCGCAGGGTGACGTAATACTCAAAGGAACGTACTATTCCATCGGCGGTGGATTTGTCATGACCGAGGCCGAACTGGCCGCGGGCAAGGACACGGATGAAGGCGCCCCCGTGCCCCACCCTTTCAAGTCCGCCGCCGAGATGCTGCAAATGGCGAACGACTCTGGCAAAAGCGTTGCCCAGATGAAGGCGGCGAATGAGCGGTCGCGCGGTGGCGACGTCAGCTTGAAAACAGGGCTGACGCGCATCTGGGAGGTAATGAACGACTGCATCGAACGCGGCCTGACCACCGAAGGCACACTTCCGGGTGGTTTGCAGGTGAAACGTCGCGCCAAGGCTATCCATGACGCCCTTCAGGCCGAGCGGGGCATGAACCTCAATGCGCCGCACACGATAAACGACTGGATGATCACCTATGCGATGGCGGTGAACGAGGAAAACGCCGCCGGAGGCCAGGTGGTCACAGCCCCCACCAACGGTGCGGCCGGTGTCGTGCCGGCGGTGATCCGCTACTGGCTCGACCATGTGCCCGGCGCCACTCCGGCACGTGTCGATGAGTTCCTGCTAACGGCGGCAGCCATTGGGGGGTTGGTAAAATTCAACGCCTCAATCTCAGGTGCCGAGGCCGGGTGTCAGGCGGAGGTGGGTTCGGCGTCTGCAATGGCAGCGGCGGGGTTGGCCGCGGTATTGGGCGGGACACCCGAGCAGGTAGAGAACGCGGCTGAAATCGCGCTGGAGCACCACCTTGGGATGAGTTGCGACCCGGTCAAAGGGCTGGTTCAGGTGCCCTGCATCGAACGCAACGGGCTTGGCGCCATCAAGGCCGTCAGCGCCGCATCCCTGTCGCTGCGGGGCGACGGCACGCATCTGGTGCCGCTGGATGCCTGCATCGAAACGATGCGCCAGACCGGCGCGGACATGAGCGAGAAATACAAGGAAACATCGCTTGGCGGGCTGGCCATTAACGTGCCAAACTGCTGAAATGACAATCACTCCACCCCAAACGCTGCCCGACCGCACGGTTGCCGGCATCCTGTGCATGATCGCATTTACCGTGCTGGCCCCGGTGATGGATAGCTTTGCAAAGGCCACCCCCGAAGTGATCGTCGTCGGGCTTATTCTGGCGGTGCGTTTCGGGTTTCAGGTCGCCACCTTGATTCCGCTGGCCTTGAGTCTGGGGATGGCGCATCGGCCCAATCTGCGTGAGAGCGGGTTGCATCTGCTGCGGGGTTTTCTGCTCCTGCTCGCTACAGGATTGTTCTTTTCTGCCCTCCGACATATGCCGATCGCCAACGCAATCTCGATCTTTTTCGTCGAGCCGTTCATCCTGACACTTCTTGGCGGTTTGTTACTGGGCGAGGATGTTGGCCGCCGTCGCATCATCGCCTGCCTTGTAGGTTTCGGGGGTGCCTTGCTGGTGATTCAGCCCAGCTTTGCCGAGCTTGGATGGGTGGCCCTCATGCCACTGGGCACGGCGTTCTGCTTTGCCGGGTACATGATCATGACCCGCTCGATGGCGCAAAAAATCCATCCCATAACCCTGCAAGGGTATACAGCGGCGGGCGCAACGGTGATCATTGTGCCGCTGCTGGTGATTTTTGACGGTACCGGAAACGCGGCTCTGGACCCGGTGGTGCCGCAAGGGCTGGCGATCTGGACGCTTCTTGGTGTGGGAGTGATCGCCACCGTTTCGCACCTTTTCATCAGTTTTGCCCTGCGGATGGCCCCGGCGGCAACCATCGCACCACTGCAATACCTGGAGATCGTGGTGGCCACTGGCCTAGGGTACTGGATTTTCGGGGACTTTCCGAATGCCCTGACATGGGTTGGCATCGTGATCATCGTCGGCTCGGGGCTTTATGTGTTTGCACGCGAACAGGCAAACAGCATCCGCCGTCGCCCTCTGCCCCCGACCTGACGGCGGTTTCGGCTTTTCAATACATTCCGTGCACCCTAGCGTGCCTTGATGACTGCGGATCGACCTCTTCTTGGCATTCTGTTGATGCTCGGGTTCTGTGTCGTCGCCCCCATGGGCGACGCAACCGCCAAGGTGCTGGGCGAGACTGTCGCGCTCGGCCTGCTGTTGATTGTGCGATTTGGAATCCAAGCCCTCATTCTGGTTCCACTGGTTCTGCTCGGCGGTCGGGTCTGGCGGATGCCGGGCAAGGCGCTGGCACTGGCCGGCTTGCGCACGGTTTTGCATGTTGCCGGAATCGGCATGATGTTCACGGCATTGCGTTTCCTGCCGTTGGCCGACGCCATTGCGATCGCATTCGTGATGCCCTTCATCATGTTGCTTCTGGGCAGGTTCGTGCTGAACGAAGAGGTGGGCGCGCGTCGTCTTCTGGCGTGCTGCGTCGGGTTCATCGGAACGCTGCTGGTGATCCAGCCATCATTCGCCGATGTTGGTTGGCCGGCACTACTGCCGCTTGGCGTCGCGATTGATTTCGCCCTGTTCATGCTGGTGACGCGCACGATCGCGCGCGAAAGAGACCCCATATCCTTGCAGGCAGTAAGCGGCGTCATGGCCTGCGCCCTTCTGCTGCCGCTCGTGGTTGCATTCCACCACACTGACCTTCCGGGCTTGGACTTCGCCTGGCCAAACTCGCGCGAATGGTCATTGCTGATGCTGGTCGGGATCCTGGGAACGCTGGCGCATTTGCTCATGACTTGGGCTTTGCGGCTAGCGCCATCCGCGACGCTGGCGCCAATGCAATACTTGGAAATCCCCTTTGCCACCTTGATCGGGTGGCTCGTGTTTCGTGACCTTCCCGATGGCCTCGCCCCGCTGGGCATCGTGGTTACGGTGGCTGCAGGCCTGTACATCGTGTTCAGGGAACGCACCATGAGCCGCGCTGATCCGATAGCGCCGCGACCACCTGGTCCAGTGCCTCCCGCGGCAGAATGACCAATAGGTTGGGCGCCGTGACATCCAGACATACTGGCGCTATCACCCGGTTCGAGGTGCCCACACGGCCAGCCGGCGCAAGACTCAACCCTTCGAGTGGCCACTGGAGACCTTCGGATGTCGCCTCGACCGCTCCCATCGGAAACACCGAGAACCGCGTACCAACCGGTAAATCAAGCTGCAAAGACGCAGGCGCCAAGAAGACCAGATCACTTCCATCCAGAAGAACGCATCGCTGGACGGGATTACGCACCAGGGTATTCAAGTTGGCCAGACGGTGATCGAGGCGCGGACCACCGAACCCGACCCCGATGATCAGGGGCGCGCGCACCGACATCAGGCACTTTTCGAAATCAGTGGTTTCCTGTTCGGCAATGTGGTGAATGATGTCAGCATCCAACAAGCGGCGATCGGAGTCGCGTAGCGAGTCCATATCACCGATCACCGCGCGGGGCATCATGCCCTGAGCCAATGCCGTCGCGGCTCCGCTATCGGCTGCCACGACCTCATGCCTGAGCCCGAAAACAGATTGCCACAATTCTGGCTCAACACCACCGCCGCCAACCAGGACGATTGGATCAGAAGATTGAACAATCATACGCTCGGCCCCGGCATTGTCGACATGCGCCACTACAGAACACAATCCCGCCATTAAATGATACCTTAATAACCGAAGAATCGGTCACGTTTCGTCGCGTATCGCATGGTAAATGCGGAACTTGCATTAGACAGAAAGCGAGTTGGCAATGGTAAGCAACAGTAAAATTCTGACGGTTTCCTATGGGACTTTCTCATGCACGCTCGAGGGATTTGATGATTCCTTCGGGACGATGAAGGCTATTGCCGAGTACTTTCGTGATCTTGCATCCAACGATCGCTATTTCGGGGCCGAACCGCCCACACCCGATGCCGAGATGCTCGCCCGCATTGCCGAACGCGAGATCGCGCGGCAAGTAGACGCACGCCAGGAACGCGGCCAGATCGTCTTGCGCGCGTCCGAACAGACCCATGCTGCCGACACCGCCAAGCAGCCAGCCCCCCATGCGGAGCCGCAACACGACCCGGAAACCCAAGAGCCCGATAGCGAAGTTCAGCGCACGGAAACCGCTGTCAACGCACCACAATCCGACGATTCGTTCGAGCCGGACGGTGGATGCCTACCAGCGACTCCCGCTGAAGATGAATTGCCCAATACGGAACAAGAAGCCCCCACTGACCGGGTCGCCCCGTCAGAGGAGACCGAAGCCGACTTCGTATCGCCGGCACCTGTTCCCCCTGCCTCCGACGAAGAAAACGTCGCCGCCAAGCTACGCCGCATTCGCGCGGTCGTATCAAAAGCCCAGGAACCCGCCACTGCCCCTCTATACACCGAGGACGAGCATGCAGAAGAGGCCGCCACCGACAAGGATGCCTTCGTCCCTCCGGCAACGGCAAACGTCGAAGTCGCGCCTGACACCCCTGCCCCGACAGACGAATTCAGCCCGATACACGAAGGCGTGATTGCCCATGGCGCCGAACCGGCAGCGCCGGCAGGGGAAGAAGCGGAATCCTTCGATGTCGACCCGTCGAGCGATGAGGTCAGGTTGAACACATCCAACGATGAAGCTGCCGAAAAGCAGGCCAACCCACCCGAGTCCGCCGAGCCACGCGCTGGCGTACTGAAGGTGACTCGCGACGTTTTCGAAGGGGCCGTAGCACCCGACCCGGCGCCAGAAGACGAAAACGCGCCGTTGAAAGACGTCCCGCACAGCGCCGAAAGCGATACCGACGACTGGACCTACGAGTGGTTCGAAGAGGAAGAAAGTAGCCTGTCACCAGAGGAAGAGGCCGAACTTCGTCAAGAACTCGCACAGGTCGAGGCCGAGCTGAGCGCAGAGGCCGAGGATAGCATCGAGGGCGAATCGAAGGACGAAGACGACGAGATCGACTCGATTTTCGCCGTCGACCCCAGCGAGCAGCCACATGAAAGCAGG
>Ga0207414_1000492_pt1 | contig 17371 bp, 11 predicted proteins | sample PonA231FremontCA_2_FD_187269 | JGI IMG/M metagenome (GOLD analysis project Ga0207414, IMG submission 187269) | Marine sediment microbial community from Fremont, CA, USA - Pond A23 Sediment 1 (SPAdes) | ecosystem: Environmental > Aquatic > Marine > Unclassified | place: USA: Fremont, California... | reverse complement strand
ACTACTGTGAATATGACCTTTAAATCTTGCACAAAAAGATAATGGGAAAAGTATGCTTAACTATGAGAATTTTAACTTAAAATAGTATAAATGATGAAGTTTACCGAACAAAAAATGGCTTAGTAATACGAGGGATGATTTTATAACAGCTTAACGTTCTCTCCGTATTTTCATCTATAGCATATTGCCAAAAATCGATTCCACAATATAATAAGGTACGGGGTTTTAAAACCGGTTTAGTTCAACATAAAGTACATATTTGGCTAACGCCAAAAACGATACTTATTTGTTATGCGTTGTGTATTATTTAATAAACCTCTTTGTATTTAATTCCTATTCTCATTATTGCTGTTTTTTTCAGTTTATCCTTATAAATATAATCATTCTCATCATGATGTTTACCTCTTTGAAGTTCTATTATTTTTAATGGACTTCCTCCCTTAGAATATAAAACAAAATCTACTATACAATTATTTAAATATTTTAATTCGTCTTTTTCATAGAATGATTCAATAGATTTCAATTCAATTAAATCAGAGAGACGTACATTAACCATTATTATACAATTTCTATATTGATGGTATAAAGATTCATATAAATTTCTTTCTACATTAGAATTAAAAAGATTTTTGACATCAGATTTATTATATGCAGGATATATATCTATATCTGTTTGTTCAAAATAATAAGGATTTAACTCCATTTTACAATTTAAAAAATTAATAAATTGTAAATCAGAAATATCTGGAATGAATCGCAATATAGCAATAAAATCACTATTTATTTGACTATTTTGTGGGGATTTAAATTTTATTGAGTTACTGTCAAAACAAACTGACAATCTACTATCTACTATATTAACACAACTAACTTTTAGTTCAGACAAATTAATATTATAAAAGTCTATTTTTTTTTGGTTTCTACGGCCTAAACAATATAAATCAAATAAATTAAGGATTTCCTTATAAATTTGTTCAAAACTTTTAAGCTCCTTTTTTTCGAAAATTACCTTTTTATCTTTTAATTTACTAATAACAATATTATATTCTTTTTTATTTAAAATTTCTTTAAGTTCATTTATATCATTTGGTCTAAAACTGATTATCTTTCTTTCGGTTTTAGAAAGGTCGGAAGAATAATTATCAGCATACCACTTTAATCTTTCATTTGAATAGTTCCGTATACTGTTTTCGTGCTTGTACTTTGACCATTCTTGTCTTATATAATTTTCTACTCTATTAGGTAAACTGTTAAAATAATATTCAATATCAGATATGAGCTCTTTGCAAGTATTACATTTACATTCTGAATGGACTTTCCTATCTATTATATGATTACAATATTTACAGTTCGTTTTTACAAATTCAATATTTTTCAGGTTTCTAAATCTTAATTTGGTTATTTTACCGCAATTAGTGCAAATAAAAGGATAGAAAAAAGAGAAATTGTTTAATATTTTTTGTTCTTGCCCTTGTTTGAAATTCAAATGTTTACGCAACAATGGCATTGATATAAAACTTTCTGTATTCTGTTTAGCATTTTGATTAAACAGCCAATAAAAATAAATAAGTAACCTCTCTCTTGTTGTTTTTTCTAAATATTTATATTCATCATTTAGAAGTAAATCTTTACCAATTTGAATATCATCTTTTTTTAGTTTAGATTTAACATCAGAAACAACTTCATCTAACTGAAATTCAACTGATATATCAATTGTTTTTTTAATCAATTCTACTAATTTGGTGTCAATTAATATATTTCCAATACTCATATCTTTTGTTTTATACATAACGCATAACGGAAAGCTGTATGCACCGTGCGGGATTTACAAAGACGCGTTCTCATCCCCCGATACAAATTTTGCTAAAGCCGACAACCAAAAACGCCGGAAGCTCGCCCGCATGGTGTATTACAGCATGTTACCAATAGTTATCTTATTATTTCGTATCCTAAATTATTCCACTTTATTAAATCTGACATTGTATGTTGACCACCAACCAATTCTTCAAGCTCCTCATAGGTTTTTTCATCTGTATCCAAATGTAAAAACCTTCTGTGATTTGCACCGATACCACTCAAACAAATGGGGAAAAATCTGTGCCATCTTATATTTGAGTGTGGCAAATCAAAAAACCAATCATCAATACCGGGAAAAAGTTTATTAAATGCATCAAATGCATTCGGAATTTCTTCAATTGGTATCCCTGTGTTTTCTGAAAGATACTGGTATTCTTCTTCTTCAAAATCAGTTAAGATAAAACCACCCATGACATAAGTGAACCATTGCCAAAATATAGGATATCTATTAAAATACGGCTCACGTACAATTTGACTGAGTCCATCTTGTATATTTTGAGGTAAAGCCAAATAATCTAATCTATTAATAAAATTTTGTTCATTAAAATGTGAACTATGATTCTTTATCAAATGCTCTATACAACTTTTCAATATTGTTAATCTTGCAATATGCTCTACATATAGGGCGATTTGAAGAATATTATATTCTGGATTATAAAAAAGGTTACCGTAACAATCCCCACTGAGTTCTTCAACTTCATCATCATATTCTCCGTTCTCTATTTCATAGCATATCTTAGATGTTATGTTTTTATATCTTATATAGGCTCTAAATAGTTTTTTAATTCTATCTATTGGACTGGAAGAAAAAAATGAGCCACTACTAATTTTATAAAAATAATCGTCTAAGTGTTTATAACCATCAAAATCGGGATTCTCTCTTTTGTATCTTTTAATCCTTTTTAGTAATCTTCTTTCCATTAAATATGCAAAACGTAAAGTTTCAATTGCACTCTCATCAACATTCTGAACAAGATAATCTGAAAGGTTTTCTATAGTATTATCTAAATCAGAATTATCAATTAAATCAATATTCAATTCTGCAGCTTTATTTTTATAATAATTGATAGAAGGACGGGTATTTTGTATAACAAATACGCCATGATTCATTTCCAGATAAACTAACCAACCTTTTACCTTAAATATCTCACTAAAACCCCATTTACCAGATTTTATTTCAATCAGTTTCTTATCAATTGTTTCAATATCAAAATCTGTAGTTATTATATCTAATTCCAATAGTTCTTCTACTTCTCGATATGTAATACTTTTCTCTACATATAACCCACCGGCTTGGAAATATGCACAAATATATTCTTCATAATCCGCATCTCTCGGTCTCCTTACAAGTTCTATTGCTTCATCTGGCATATCTTAGATAATTATTGGTAACATTAGTATAAAACCAATTGCATTTAATCTCAGTTATTTGGATGTAAACGACAATTGTTTTTATTCTTGTTATATCAAATTTAAAAGAAATTTGTCGGTTTGCTTCAGCTTGTTGATAAATATTCGATGAAAAGAAAGTTGTTTAAGGGTGGTTTACTTTTCCCGGCGAGTATAAATTGTTTTTTTGGGCGCTTTTGTTGTTGATTGGCGCTGGTATAAAAAAGCTTTGAAGAAATAAAGCGGAATTGCAAATTCCGCTTAGCAGGGTTTGCTGAAAATCTTTTTGTAGGTCTTTTTAGACAACCTCTTAGCAGGGCGTCGATAGCACATTAAGACCTAAACCCTAATCTCTGCCCCCCAGCTTGATTCTACGGCAAAGTCCATGCATCTTTTAAATACAGCTGATGTTAGTTCAGGGCATTCAATCCCTAAAGGCTCCAGTATCTCTCTTGTCCGGTAATCGCTAAATCTTCTTTTGTCGCAGAAGTAAGGATAGTACAAATCCATATAACTGTTAATAAGCGTTTGCAGAGGGCCATCCTGCATCGTTTCGTCGCCCACCTCCAGGCCTGAAATGGAATAATGCCTCTCGATATGGTGTGCAAGTTGCCCGACGGTGTCGGATTTGGGGTTCACAATATGAAAAATCCCGGTTTCTCCGCTGTCCATTATTGCGGTAACAGCCTCCACCAAAAAGTTTATGGGCACAAGATTCAGCTGGCCGCTTCCGGGAAACGTAAGAGGGAGGCGGATACTTCCGTTTTTGTTTATTGAAGCACCAAGGCTGGCAGCCCGGTTGCCGGATCTTTCTAAAATATCTTTTTTCAGTGAATCTCTGAATAAAAGCAGCGTCCGTACCGGAAAATACAATGCATAAAACCGTAGGCTTTTCCCGGTGGATGCATCGCCATAAGTAATGGAAGGGCGAAAAATGGTAAGGTTGGTTTTCCTTTCTCTGCAGAGGTCTGTTATAAGCTTTTCAGCTTCATTTTTTGACTTTTCGTAGGGGTTATGGTAATCCGGGGGATACTGTAATTCTTCTGTAATAAGACCTTCCTGGATGCCAGCAGAATAGGCTGAGCTCATGTGGAAAAATCTTTCACAGTTCGGGACAGCATTAAATACATTCCGCAGCCCCTGTAAATTCGTTGCTTCAACCTGCTGTTTTTTTCTCTCTGCAAAGGAGGTATCTGCGGCACAGTGGAGTACTTCCGGCACATCCCGGAGGATGCGCTGGTGCTCTACAGAGAGGCCCATGCCGGGCTTATCAATCTCTGCAGGAATAACAACCGGCTCATGCTTTGCTTCAATATTAAGAAATTTCAAAAGATTTTCTACCCGCTGCCGGGCAGTATCATTTCCCTTCGGCCGCACTGTAAGGATCGTTTTCCGGCCCCTTTTTATCAGCTCCCCGGCTAAAAATCCCCCTATAAAACCGGTTGCGCCTGTAATAAGTATCGGTGAATTCTTCATACTTTACTGAAACTTGCTCCGTGATATAAATAGGCTTCCTTCCTGGCGAAGCCTTTGTTAAAAACATCCCGAATCCAAAGCACCCGGGGATCCTTTTGCGAAAACCTATCCAGCATGGCTCCTGTTTTTTCCATGGCTTTCTGCATCTTCCCAACCTCTTCTGGATTGGTGTGGTCCAGATACAAGTCCCACTCAAAAACCCCCATAGCTCCCTGGTCTATAGGCGTAAGAAAGCCGAATTCACCTCTTACTCCATTAGTATGTGCCACCTCTTGAAATCCCTTATGTATCTCTTCCACCTGCGGGATATTATCAAGAGGCACGTATAAAATAAAAGCCACAATATGCCCGTCTCTTCCCATCCTGGAGCTCACTATCCTGAAGGTATTCAGCCAAAGCATATCCGTAAGTTCGTGTCGGTTGTAAAGTTTCGCGTAAAAGGACTTCAAATCGGAATCAACGGCATCGGACAGCTGTTCGGGAGAAGGATCAAGGATTGTTTCAATAATGGGTAGCATATCGGGTTTTGCTAATATTTCATAAGGTTTTGCTTTACCTTCCATTCCCCGTAAAAATTGAATAATACCTTCCTCACCGAGAGAGGGTATTCCCAGTATCAGTGCCCGCATTACCTCCTGCTCAAGAACTACCGGAGCCATGTCTCTGGCTGCTTCCAGGTGATGTTTGTTTCCAAGAACGACCACAAGATATTCTATACCCAGCTCCTTATGAAATACATTTCTGAGGGTTTCGGCAAGTTCAGAGGTTGGGGATATAAACGTACTAAGGTATTCACCCCCAAGCACCCCGATACCAAGCCCAACATCCCGCCTGTTCAGTTTTTCAGCGTAGCCAACAGCAGATTGCATATCTGAAAAAGGTACCGCTATCGCCGATTCATCATCTGTAACCGGGTGAAGCCTGACCACAGCCTGCGTACATATTCCCTGAATAGGAGGCTCATTTTTACTGAATCCGTAAAGGTTGGGAGCATCCCTTTGTGAAAGGGCAAAAACATCCCCCTCCGCTGAAACGAATTCCGCATCGATAAGGTTGTCTGCCGCCGTTCCGTAAGAACTTGAGAATAGAGAAAATATCCCGGAACACATAATGTTGGCACAATACAGCGCCGAAGGTTCAGCAGCATTTACCCGATAGCCGCGTGCGGCAGTTTCTTTCTGAAGCTCAAATGCACTTATACCAGCACCAATAGTAACTGCACGATTGCTGGTATCAAATTCCATTTTGTTCATTCTCGTGGTATCAATTATTAGCCCTGACCCTAATACGAACCCCATTACAGAGGAACCATTGCCTCTTACAGTGTACTCCACCCCTTCCCGTAGGCAAAGCTTTATAATTTCGCTTACTTGTTGCGTATCGCCCGGAACAACCACATATCCGGGCATCGTCTCGGATGAGATCGGAGCTGGATCGTTTGCATAAGCAATCAAATGGGCCGGGTCGTTAGTGGCATGTTTTTCACCGGTTATGGACCTGAGCTTATTCAGAAATTCATCGGAAGGAACCTCTACAGGATCATTCGACTGAAGATAATCGTCAAGATAACTCTTCAATGTTTGAAATACGCCGAAAGGCCTGAGTTCAGTTACAAAATGGCATTGGGTATCGCAGAGGCCACAGAGGGTACATTCATTTGCCACTTCCAAAAGCCCGGTTGTAACAGGAATCCTGTTTTCCAATACAGCAGCGGTTATATCCATCATTCCCTGGGGGTAGAACGAAACGAAATGGTTCTTTCTGCCCGACGGGCATACGCCTGTTCCCAGAAAATCTATTTTACACATTGCATAGTGCCTGCACCGGCGGGCTGTATGCAGGGCCTCACTTGTATTGTTTGAGCTTTGTTTGTTATGATTGAAATCACTCATGATTTGTTTCTTTTATTTGTATATGTTACTGATTGAGCAACCTAAATTAAAAATCGGCATAGTTAATCTTACACCCGTTCCTCCTTGATGAATCACATGTGTATATGTCATTTTCCATCTCTCTTAAATCCTACCGATAAACGTATGTATAAAACCAATTGCATTTAATCTCAGTTATTGGGATGTAAACGACAATTGCTTTATAGCTCCTTATTCGAATGTAACCATTTTTGACTAAAACCGAAGCTGTTTTCCTGCTTGATTTTTAATAAATTGGTTTTTTGTTTATAAAATGAGGGAAATAGCACAGTAAGTTCCGGGTTTCAGGTTTCAATCACTATAAATTTAATATATTCCTATCCATCAACCTTAGCCATAGCCTCAGCCCTAACCTCAACCAACCTCGCCACTTTACCAAATTACAGCCATTCGATTATTCTGTATGCTGTATTCTTTTATAGATATTTATCCGCTACTTCAGAAATTGCCTATATAATATTTTACATCATGACTTAGATTATTAAACCCTTAGTATAGAAAATCCATCTAAACAGAAGAATAAAAATCTTTCATTATGAAAAAATTTTCATTTATCTTTCTTCTGGTTATATTCCTCTTTTCTATTAGTTACGCTCAGTCAGATAAATCCTTTTTTATCCCTGAACACGAAAATGTGAAGCAGGAATTGCCCTTCCCCGGTGAAATATCGGGCCATACATTTGGTGAATGGCATTTTTCGCATGATCAGTTGCTGCGTTACTTAACCCACCTCACTGACAAATCGGATAAATTGTCAATGTGGGAGTATGGAAGAACCCATGAAAACAGGCCGCTTACAATGCTCGCCGTTACTTCACCTGAAAACCAGGAAAATTTAGAGGAGTTAAGAAAACAGCATTTAAATAAATTAAACAATTCTGAGACAGATGGAAACAGTGAGTCACCCCTGGTTTTATGGCTCGGGTATAGTGTCCATGGAGATGAATCCAGTCCCGGGAATGCTGCTATGCTTGTTGCCTATTACCTGGCTGCATCAAAAGATGCTGAGATTAAAGATATGCTGGACTCAACCATTATTTTGATTGATCCATGTCTTAATCCGGATGGTTTTACCCGGGCTGCGACGTGGAGCAATATGCACACCCATAATACGATTGCTTCAGATCCCTCAGACAGGCAATTCAGGCAGGATTTCCCCGGTGGACGCACGAATCATTATTGGTTTGACCTGAACAGGGATTGGCTGCCTGTTCAACAACCCGAATCCAAAGCCAGACTGGAAACATTTCATAAATGGAAACCTCATGTTGTGACAGATCACCATGAAATGGGATCAGATGCAACTTTCTTCTTCCAGCCAGGTGTGCCCGAAAGAGTCAATCCACATACACCGGAAGTTAATTTTCAACTCACTAAAGAAATCGGAACATATCATGCAAAGGCGCTCGATGACATCGGTAGCTTGTATTTTAGCGAAGAGGTATTTGATGACTACTACTATGGAAAGGGTTCTACCTATCCGGATGTAAATGCTTCGATTGGTATTTTATTTGAGCAGGAGAGTGTGATGGGTCAGGAAATTGAGACCTCCCGGGGAAAGACCACTTTTGCAGAGGCAATAAAAAATCATTTTACGGTATCTTTATCAACAATTAAAGCTTCAACAGAGAAAAAGCGTAAACTGGTTTCCTATCAGCAAAATTTTTTCGAAAAAGCCGAAAAGCTTGCGGAAAAAGACAGGGTGAGTGCATATGTTTTTGGCGATGAAAAAGATCCTGTCACGCTTCATCATTTTATGGAGATGCTTCAAAAACATTCGATTGATTTTTATTCCCTTACCAATGATTTGAATATTAACGGCACTGATTTTAAGAAAGGTGAAGCTTACCTGGTTCCTGCCGAACAAAACCAGTACCGGTTAATAAAGAGTTTGTTTGAAAAAAGGACAGAGTTTGAGGACAGTATTTTTTATGATGTTTCGTCATGGACAATGCCTTACGCATTTGATTTGGATTACGATGCTTTATATAGCGAAACAAAACTAGATAAACATAAAGGCGGAAAGGTTAGACAAACTTCCATGCCAAAAGGAGAAGTGGTTGGTGGAAAAAGTGAAATTGGATATATAGCTAATGGAGAAAATTATAACATTCATTCCCTTCTGTATAAATTAAAAGAAGAAAACCTGGATGTAAGAGTTGCGGCAAAACCTTTCGCTACACAAATCAATTCACAAGAGCAACATTTTAATACCGGAAGCATCTTTATTCCCTCCTCCGATCAATCTGTTAAAGATGAAGAGCTGTATGTTTATCTGGATTCGCTCGCGCATGATTTGGGAGTCGACCTTTACAGTCTCGAGACCGGTTTGTCTGAGAAAGGTATTGATATGGGAAGCTGGAGTTTTGTTCCGGTGGATAAACCTAAAATATTGGTGGTTGCCGGAGATGGGGTGAGAAGTAGCTCAGCCGGGGAAGTATGGCATTTGCTGGATCAGAAGATGGAAATTTCAGTGACTATGGTGAAGCCTGAACGATTAAAACGGATGAATTTATTTGATTACAATACCATTGTTATGCCTAATGGATCCTATGACTGGAATGATAAGCTTATTGAGAGGTTCAGCCATTGGCTGGAAGAAGGAGGCGTGATGATTGCACTTGAACATGCCAATAAATGGCTTAGCCAGGAGGATTGGATTTCATGGGAGAAAAAAGAAAAAATGGAAACGGATACAAACAACCGGGATGTACGTCCATATATCAACCGGAGAGACCGCAGGCGGGCACAGTCAATGAATGGAATTATACTGCGTTCCTCGGTTGACCCGACTCATCCAATCGGGTACGGAATTGTTAATTCTGAACTGCCGGTGTTTAAAGGGAACAATCTTTTTCTAAAAAAATCCCAAAAGCCTTATTCTACTCCTCTATGGATTGAGGAAGACCCGTTGATTAGCGGTTACCTCTCTGAAAAGAATAAGAAATCATTGGAAAATACAGCATGGTGTCTGGTTAGCAGAAAAGGGGACGGGAAAATTATTTCTTTTGTCGATAATCCGAATTTTAGGGGCTATTGGTATGGTACTGAAAAAGTATTTTTGAATGCCATATTTTATGGAAGGCTTGTTCGGTAATCCCTGCTAAGGGGAAATTACTCGCTTTCGCTCGTGAGATCGCTTCGCTAAGTTGTAATTCCGCTATAACGCGCTCCCCGTTGAAGCTAGTTTGTCAGGAGTGCCTTCGGATTTTTCCGGGCGAAGGCGGCGGAATTGCAAATTCCGCCGAACACCTGCTGTGTTGTTTTCTGAACCAGAAGTTGCGATCTTTTAAATGAGCCTGGAAATCATCGGATAAAAAAACAGAATAAGAAAGTATTTATCCTGTTATATTGCAAACAAGATCGTAACTTTTTGTTGGCTGATGAGGTGTTTTTTACCCGCTGGCGCTTGATTGCAACGAGTGCCTTCGATGTTGGAAACCTGTCAGTTTTGACAGAATAATGGAACACCGCCATCCCTGGTGGTTGCCGGCTGGAAGCCGGCGGTCCAACGGAAAAAATCCCGCCGAGCATCTTGTAAGTCGTTTTGTTTTATTCGTGCAGATCAGTTGCATCAGCGTCATCCCTGCCTGCAGGCAGGCGCGTTCCATTATTTTCAATGCAGACAATTCAGCCATTCGCCTTACATCTTGAAGCTCATTTTCTGTGTTTCTGTACCCTCTATCTTTTGCAATGCTTCTTCCAGGTTGTCCATTTCTTTATAATCTCCAATAAGTTCCAGCAGAATGAGTCCTTCGTTGCTGCAATTTTCATTTGAAGCCTCATGAAGCCCCAAGCGGGTTTTTATTGAACATCCGTATTTTGTGAGTACTTTTTGTACTTCACCGGCTTCTTTTTGGCGGTCGGTAATTACTACACCTAAAATTCTTTTTTCTTTCATAATTTCTGTTTTTATTTAAATTACATTTAGAGCTTATTAAGATAGTAAAAATTTAGAAAAAATGTATTTTTGTCAAATAAGATAAAAACATCCAGAACTATTAAATATATGAATATGAAACCCTCATCCACAACGTGTAGGCAAAAAGAGATGAATAGATTGTGCCGTGCCTGCTGGCAAGCAGGAGGGTTCCATGATTTTAAAATCTTAGAATGTCAAAATTGACGAAAATAAATCATTAAAAATCAATCTATTAATTAAACTTTATCCAAATGAAAAAAATAATCTTACTGGCGCTTTTCCCAATGTTGTTTTTGGGTTGCCAAAGTAACAAAGAAGATTCCGGAGAATCTGATAAAAAACAGCAAAAGCAACAAAATGAAGAAGCTGATATAAAAGCAAGTACTTTAATCGAAACAGGTCAGTCTGTTCCTCAGTTTTCATTTGAAACTACCAATGAAACAGAACACAGCATGGCAGAGCTGGAGGGAAACATTGTACTGCTCAACTTTTTTGCAACCTGGTGTCCTACATGTATGAAAGAAATGCCGGCACTACAAGAGCAGGTTTGGAATGAATATAAAGGTCACGATGACTTTTTTATGGTAAGTTTGGGCCGGGAGCACAGCATGCAGGAGATGAAAGAATTTCAGGAGAAAAAGGAATACACTTTTAATTTTGCACCGGATACGGGAAGAGTAATTTACAGCAAATTTGCAGAAAAATACATCCCGAGGAACGTGCTCGTTGATAAAAAAGGAGAAATCATATACGAATGCACCGGCTACGATGAAGAAGAATTTGATAAAATGCTGACTATCCTCGATAAAAAATTGAAGTAGAATAATAGTATAGCTAAAGTCTGATCAGCGCCCGGTATTCAATAACCGGGCGTTTTTTTGATAAGACCCGACCCTGGTTCAAGCGTCCGCCTACCACTGCAACTACCACTGCAACTATTTTCCCTTCAACATGATGAATAACATTTTGTATATTTTTAAAATCGTTTATCTTTGTTAAATAAATAACAGAACTGAGAAATGGATTTTATCTGTTTCAAGGTTAAAGAAAACAATCAAATCCGGAGGACTATCTGATGGAAAAGAGAATTGGTACCACATTGATACGCGTACATAATAAACAGGGAGTGGCAAAACTGAACACTATCCTTTCAAAGCATGCCGGCCTGATTATTGGAAGACAAGGACTACCGCGCACAGATGGCACAAATCTTATTTCACTCGTTTTAGAAGGTTCAACTGATGAGATTGGTTCTTTAACCGGACAGATTGGACGGCTTGAAGGAATCCAGATCAAATCGGTTTTACTTAAAGACGAGTAATATGTTAAAAAAGTTAGCTGTTTTTCTAGTGGTTTTATTACTGCCGTTTTGCGCTTCTTTTGCTCAAAAAGGAACCATTAGCGGAAAAGTAATTCATGAAACAACCCGGGAGCCTCTTCCCGGCGCTGAGGTTGTTCTTTATCAGGATGATACTTCCTCTGTGATTTTTAAAGCAACTACTACAAATCAAAGTGGGGGCTTTGAAATGAATAAAGTTAAATATGGCCAATATTTTCTAACAATCAATTATTTAGGTTTCAAAGACTTTCGCAAAACGATCTCGCTGAACCAGGAGCAGATTGATTTGAAAGTATTATTGAAGGAGCAACAGTTTGACCTGGGAGAGATAATCGTTAGCAGCCTGCACCAGGAAAAGCGCATTAAAAATGTTTCAATGCCTATGGAAGTGATGCAGTATGATGAAGCGAATAAAATTGCTGCATTTTCTCCATCGGAAGCCCTTCGAAACGAACCAGGTATAGAGTTGAAAGATGACGGGGCATGGGCAACCAGTATTAATATCCGGGGAATGAATGAAAAACGGTTTGTTACAATGGTTGATGGCAACCGGATTGAAACTGCTACAGATATTGCCGCAGGCCTTTCAATGATTGATATGTCAGAAATTGAAAGGGTTGAAATCATAAAAGGTGCAGCATCTTCTTTTTATGGTACAGGAGCCATGGGTGGTGTTGTAAATTTTATTCCCAAAAAGGGAGAATTCAGTGAAGAGCCCCATTTAAACGGAACGTTGTTGTCTGGTTTTCAAAGCGTAAATGACATGTTTTCTCAGAAGCTGGCAATTACAGGAGGTAATAATTTTGGTTACTTTCGTATTTCAGGAAGAATGAGAAATGCCGGGGATATTGAGACTCCAAAAGGAATGCTTGCAAATAGCCAGTTTAAGGATAATAATTTCTCTGTAAATCTTGGCATAAAACCTTTTAAGGATCATAAGCTTGAGTTACGATATCAACGATTTTCTGCAGAAAATGTTGGAATACCCGGTGGTGCTCCATTTCCTGGGCCCGCTAAAGCAAAATACACCAGTGCAAAGCGAAATCTATTCAGCATAAATTATTCTATTTTGGATATTACCGATTCATGGAAGCAAGTTTCATTGAACTATTTTCATCAGAATATTTTGCGTGATGTGCTGATGTATCCGAATGTACCTGCTAAACAAAAAGGGAATACACTGATTGAACCTCAGAAAATCACTCCAACCGGTAATCACTATACCAATGGATTGCAATTAAAGAGTCAATGGAGATTTGATGAAACCCATAGCTTTACAGGAGGAATTGATCTATGGCAGCGCAAGCTGGAGACAGAACGGGAAAAATATATCCGCAATGAGGTTTTTGAAACCGATTCACTGCTTAACCCGGTAGATACCATTAACCTGGTTCGTGGAGAAACGCCTATACCTGCTTCAGACTATACGAGTGGTGGCGTGTTCTTTCAGGATGAATTCATGTTGTTTGATGATTTGCTCCAGGTTTCTGTAGGCGGGCGATATGATTTGATCCGTGTACACAATGAGGAGGCGCGGGATCCTGATTACCTTAAAAAAGATGAGGTGTTAATTGACCCACCACCAAATCAGCGTGTTACGTTCCCCGAACAAACTGTAACAAACCGGTCATGGAGCACCAACCTTGGCCTTTTGCTTAACGCTGCCGATGGATTGGATTTTACGCTTACATTCGGACGCTCTTTCAGGTCGCCTTCACTGGAAGAACGCTATAAATATATTGATTTAGGAAATAAAGTAAGAGTAGGGGACCCGGAATTGAAACCAGAAGAAGGCTATACATTCGATGCAGGTTTTCGTCTGTGGAAAAACAATTTCAATATCCGGGGAAATCTGTTTTTGAACAAGTTTTCTGATCTTATTGTTGAAGAAAGCGGCATGTATGTATATGAATATACTACCGGACCAGAAACAGGGGAGACAGATACATTACCCGCGCTTATTAATTCAAATGTGGATAAAGCCAGGCTCTATGGATTTGATATGAAAATGGATTTCAACGTATTTAAAAATACAGTGATGCATAGCACAGTTTCTTTTGTACGTGGTGAAGATATGAGGAATAACAGTAATTTGCCCCTTATTCCTCCTTTAAATGGTAGAATAGGGGTTAAATATCATTTTCCTGAGCTGTTAACAGTTGATTTGACTTCTATTATTTACCGGGAACAGGAAAAAGTTGCAGAAGGAGAAGAACCAACAGATGGGTACACGCTTTTTGATTTATCCGTTTATTCCGATCCAATTGACTTTACTAATGGGAGCATAAAGTTTATCGGCGGAGTGGAGAATATTCTGGATAAAGCGTATCAGAACCATTTGTCAACAAACCGCGGAGTAATGAATTATCAGCCGGGCAGGAACATTTTTGTGAAGATGCAGATTCAATTTTAATGAATTCAAAATATCAAAGCAGATAATTATGAAACCATCAGCCACAGAATGTAGACAAAAGGGAATGAATAGAGCGCTACTGTACTAAATTTTAACTACAATAAAATAATGTTACAATAAAACTAATCATTTATGAAGTTTAATCCAGGAACATACAGCATAAAAGATGAACGAATGAAACCGTTTATCGACCCCGACGAAATCTGGGGTTTTATTGAAGAAACGAAACAGCCTTCAAAACAGGAAGTCCGTGAAATTATTGCAAAGTCTATCAATAAAGAACGATTGTCATTACAAGATACAGCTACGCTGATCAATGCTGACGATCCGGAATTGATCGAAGAAATCAAACAGGGGGCAAGAGATCTGAAAAATAAGATTTATGGCAATCGCATTGTGTTGTTTGCCCCATTGTACATTGGAAATAGGTGTACAAACGATTGCAAATACTGTGGTTTCCGTACTTCAAATAAATACGCTGTGCGCCGCACATTATCTGATGATGAAATTGTTCATGAAACCGAAGCCCTGGAAGATAACGGACAAAAACGGTTGATATTGGTTTATGGTGAACATCCGGATTATTCGCCTGAGTATATTGCTCATACTGTCAGGAAAGTCTATGAGGTAAAGAAAGGGAATGGCGAAATCAGGAGAGTGAACATTAATGCTGCACCATTGGATGTTGAAGGATTCAGAAAAGTATGGGAAGCGGGAATTGGTACTTATCAGGTTTTTCAGGAAACCTATCATCCCGAAGCATATAAGTGGTATCACCTTGGTGGGAAGAAACGTGATTACGACTGGCGTTTAACTTCACTTGACAGGGCACAGGAGGCCGGTGTCGATGATGTAGGTATCGGTGCATTATTCGGGCTGTATGACTGGCGCTTTGATGCATTGGCTCTTGTCAGGCATGCCAATCATTTCGAAGCTTGTTACAATGTTGGGCCTCATACAATCTCATTTCCGCGGATAAAAGATGCCGCAGAGCTGGATATTGATCCGAAATATGAAGTAAGCGATAAAGAATTTTCAAAACTTATCGCAATTTTAAGACTGGCCGTGCCATATACAGGCTTAATTCTCACAGCAAGAGAAAGTCCCGCTATTCGCAAAGAAGTAATGGATTTTGGCGTAAGTCAGATTGATGGTGGAACAAAGATTGAACTAGGTTCTTATGCAGACACTCAGAACGAAGATCAAAACTTAAATAAAGAACAGTTTCATATTGGCGATTCCAGGTCGCTGGGTGAGGTAATTGAAGAATTACTCGATGACGGATACCTTCCTTCGTTTTGTACTGCATGCTACAGATTGGGAAGAACCGGTGAGCACTTTATGGAATTTTCCGTACCTGGTTTTATAAAGAGGTATTGTACCCCAAACGCAATTCTTACTCTGGCAGAATACCTGGAGGATTATGCAAAACCCCATATTATGGAAAAAGGATGGGAAGTAATTGAAAAAAATATTCAGAATATGAATGATCCCAAACGGGAAGATGAGTTGCGTAATCGCATTGAACGAATAAAAGAAGGAGAGAGGGACTTGTATTTTTAGGCAGTTTTTGTATAGGTTGATTGAGTTAATTAAGTTAAATAAGTTGACTGAGTTCATCCCGGCCACTGGTTTTGGCATCATAAGGGGGCGGACGCTTGCGCCAGTTGTGTAAAGAGACGGGCTTCTTTTCTGGTTCAAGGCGTCCGCATGGAGCAGAAATGTTATGCTAGTAGTTATTACGAAATATATTTTCTTATCCCTTATATGCTGCATATTTATTCTGCTTACTGCAACTGCAACTGCAACTGATTATTCATTAGCTAATTGAGGCTTATTTTAATATTTGCCTCTACTTCTAATTGTGCCCTCTCAATCCACTTAATCCACTCAATTAACTCAATTAACTAAGTTAACTCAGTCAATTCAGTCCATAACCCCATCTATCGGGTCAGGATGAATGGTAGCACACATATCTAATTCCTGATCTACTTTTTCTTCAATTTTTTCAATGATCTGGTGCGCTTTTTTAAGCTGAATATCATCGTGTAAAGCAATGTGAAAGGTGATTTCCTTATGCTCTCCATAGCGGTGAATATGGATATGGTGAACCTTAACGTCATATCCTGCAGCATTTTTCGCAATCGTATGCAATTGCTCAATAAGTTTTTTTGAGGGTTTTTCACCCAAAAGTGAATTGGCTGATTCTTTGAGTATCTCATAAGCAGCATAAAGGATCATTCCAGAAACGATCAAGCCTAAAACTCCGTCTATCCACCAAAAGTATTTGCCAAGGAAAATTCCAATCAGAATAATAACTGAAGAAATGGCATCTGTTCTGTGATGCCATCCATCGGCTTTTAGTGAAGGTGCATCAACCTTTTTCCCGGCCCATAGAGCAAATTGGGCTATTCCTTCTTTCATTAACACGGAGATAATTGTCACGATGATCGCAATTTCACCATAATTGGCTACTTCGTGGGATTGGAGTTTATGTATACTTTCTGTAATAAAGTTGAAAGCAATTACAGCCAAAAAGACTGCAATGATAATTGAGGCAATTAATTCCGCACGGCCATGTCCGAAAGGATGTTCCTCGTCCGCAGGTTTTCTGGAAATTTTCATCCCGACGAGCACAACAATAGAACTAAGTGAATCTGAAAGCGTATGCCATGCATCAGCAATTAAAGCAACTGACCCGGAAACAATGCCTGCCCAGTATTTTAATCCAAATAAAAGGATGTTTACTGCCATGGACAGCCATCCTTCTATATTACCTAATTTTGCTTTTTGGTTATTCATTTGAATATTCTTTTTTTTTGAACCATATAAGACATATAAGTTCATATAAGCTTGGATTTGTTTAGAATCCCGTATTTTTTTATTTTATTTCCTCATTTGAATAAATTGCAATTATTGTGCTTATTTTGAACGATTTGTAAAACTAATCTTAAGAGGATTATTTATTTTGATAAATAAATCCGCGTTTATCCGCTCAATCTGTGTCATCCGCGTTCTATTCATGTTCTTTTGTCTACATACTG
>Ga0207414_1000489_pt1 | contig 17434 bp, 14 predicted proteins | sample PonA231FremontCA_2_FD_187269 | JGI IMG/M metagenome (GOLD analysis project Ga0207414, IMG submission 187269) | Marine sediment microbial community from Fremont, CA, USA - Pond A23 Sediment 1 (SPAdes) | ecosystem: Environmental > Aquatic > Marine > Unclassified | place: USA: Fremont, California... | reverse complement strand
CTCTATGCCGCGTGGCAGGCCGGCCCGATCCTGTCGCGTGCGGCATCAAGGCCGGGGCGGGTGGCCGCAGGGCAGCTCGAGCCGTCGGGCGCGGGCAAGCGTGCGGCGCTGATGCTACGCGCTGCGACCGGCCGCTGGTAGGGGCGCCTCAGGCGTCCCTGGGCCGGAAGGCCAGCCAGATCAATGCACCGCCCGCCAGCATCAGGAAGGGCGCCATCGCAAGGTTGACCGATGTCCATCCAACCTGCGCCGAGCCGCCCGAGCAATTCATCAACCCGCCCGATGCCAGCGAGGCGACGGTAACGCCGCCGAACACCAGCAGGTCGTTGAGCCCCTGCATGCGCCCGCGTTCATGCGGCTCATGCGCGCCGGCCAGCATCGTGGTCGCCCCGATGAAGCCGAAATTCCAGCCGAGCCCGAGCAAGATCAGTGCGATGAAGAAATTCGCAAGATCAACCCCCTGAAGCGCCACCGCCCCGGCCCCCGCGAGGATGACAAGGCCGCTCGCCACGATCTTTTCCACCCCGAACCGGGAGATCAGGTGACCGGTGAAGAACGAGGGAATATACATCGCCAGCACATGCGCGGTGACCACGTCCGCCGCGGCGCTTTCGTCAAAGCCGCAACCGACCACCGCCAGCGGTGTCGAGGTCATGACCAGGTTCATCAGTGCATAGGATACCATCGCACAGGTCACCGCCACCGCGATGCGCGGTGTCGTTATCAACTCCCAGCGGCTGCGGCCCTTGGGGGCGTCCTCGCTGGGCACGGGCGGTTTCGGGATGTCGAGAAAAAAGAACAGGAACGAGCCGACCACATTGACCGCGATCACCGCCAGGTAGGTGCCCATGAACGGAATCACCATCGCCTGGCTGGTCAGCTTGACCAGTTGCGGCCCGATCACCGCGGCGGCGAGGCCCCCCGCCATGACGTAGGAAATCGCCTTGGGGCGGAATGCGTCCGACGCGGTATCGGCGGCGGCGAACCGGTAGAACCCCTGAGCGGACATGTAGACACCGGTGATGAGGCTGCCGAGCAGGAAAATCGGAAACGATGCATGATAGAGGCCATAGGCCCCCACCGCGCCGCCCAAGGCCCCCGCGGTCGTCCCGATCAGGAACCCGGCGCGACGTCCATGTTTCTGCATCATGTGCGATACCGGCGTGGCCGCCAGCATCGAGCCCAGCACGATCAAAGAGATCGGCAGCGTGGCAAAACACACGTTGCTGGCCAGCGATTGCCCCGCCAGCCCGCCGATGATGAAGATCATCGGCATCTGGGCGCCGAGGATCGCCTGCGCCAGGACCAGCACGGTCACGTTGCGGCGTGCGCGACGATCGTCGGTGCCGATGTCGGCTGTATATTCGGACTCTGTCATGCGTAGTTGCTAGACCGCAGGCCGGGGGGCTGCAAGCAGTCTTCTGCGCGCCACGGCGGTTGATTGCACCGCACCGCCCGGCATGGCTATAGTCGGCCCGGCGCTGCAGCGGAGCGCGCGGGCCTCGAAAGGACTGGTAATGAGCGATCAGGGCCAAGTGGGACGGATCATCGAAACGCCGGATTGCGTGGCCGAAGGCGCGGCGTGGCTGGCCGAGCAGGATAGCCGCATGGCGGCGGCCTATGCGCAAACCGGGCCCTTGCCGTTACGCCGCCGGCCGGGCGGGTTTTCCCAACTTCTCAGCGCCATCGTCAGCCAGCAGGTCAGCGTCGCCTCCGCCAACGCGATATGGGCTCGGCTGGAGGCGGCGGAACTGACCGAAGCGGACGCGATCCGGCAAAGCGATGACGAGACCTTGCGCGCCAACGGGCTGAGCCGTCAGAAAGCGCGGTACGCGCGGGCACTGGCCGAGGCGGGAATCGATTTCGATGCGTTGCATCATCGCGCCACATCCGAAGTGGTGCGGGAGTTGACCGAGGTCACGGGGATCGGTGTCTGGACCGCGGAAATCTATACCATGTTCAGCCTTGGCCGCGCCGATGTCTTCGCCCCGGGTGACCTGGCCCTGCAAGAGGCGGTGCGGCTGCTTTTTGCAATGGACAAGCGCCCCTCCGAGCGGGAATTGCGCGCCATGTCCGAAAACTGGAGCCCATGGCGGGCGGTTGCGGCGCGGTTGCTTTGGGCCTACTACCACGTTGAAAAGAACAGGGAAGGGATCAGATGACACGGGTATTGAACGCAGAGCGCCGGGCGCCTGTTTCCGGCAGCGCGCGCTCCGTGGTCGTGTTTCTTCACGGCTATGGCGCCAATGGCGCCGACTTGCTGGGCCTGGCGGATGTGCTGGGCGAGCATTTGCCCGATACGCTTTTCGTGGCGCCCGATGCGCCCGAGGACTGCGCCGGCGCGCCTATGGGGTACCAGTGGTTCCCGATCCCATGGATCGACGGCGCCTCGGACGACGCCGCCGAACAGGGCATGCAGCGCGCGGTGGAGGATCTGAATGCTTTTCTGGATGCGCTGCTGGTGGACGAGGACATGCTACCCGAACAGATGGTGTTGTTCGGGTTCTCCCAAGGATCGATGATGGCGTTGCACGTCGCGCCGCGCCGCGAGGACGACATTTCTGGTGTGGTTGCGTTTTCCGGACGGCTGCTGGCCCCTGAGCACCTGAAAGACGAGGCGGTGAACAAGCCGCCGGTTCTGCTGGTGCACGGCGATCAGGACGAGGTGGTTCCGGTTCAATCGCTCCCCGAGGCGGCGCAGGGGCTGCAGGATGCGGGCTTCGATCAGGTCTATGCCCATATCCAGAAGGGCACCGGCCACGGCATCGCGCCTGATGGGTTGAACGTGGCGCTGGCTTTCATGCGCGACAAGCTGAGCCTGTAACGCGATCACGCCCGGGGCGGACCGGGCGTGCGCAGGGTCACTCCCATTCGATGGTGCCGGGCGGCTTTGAAGTTACGTCGTAGGTGACGCGGTTGATGCCCTTGACCTCGTTGATGATGCGCGTCGCCGTTTCGCCAAGAAAATCGTGGCTGAAGGGGTAGTAATCGGCGGTCATGCCGTCGACCGAGGTGACCGCGCGCAGGGCGCAGGCGTAATCATAGGTGCGCCCGTCTCCCATCACTCCGACGGTGCGTACCGGCAGGATGGCGACGAAAGCCTGCCATATCTCGTCATAGAGGCCATGCTTGCGGATCTGGTCGATATAAACCGCGTCGGCCTTGCGCAGGATTTCCAGCTTGTCGCGGGTGATCTCGCCGGGGCAGCGGATCGCAAGGCCGGGACCGGGGAAGGGGTGCCGGCCGATGAACGAGGCTGGCAGGCCCAGTTCGCGGCCAAGCGCGCGCACCTCGTCCTTGAACAGCTCGCGCAGCGGTTCGACCAGTTTCAGGCCCATTTTTTCGGGCAGGCCCCCGACGTTATGGTGGCTCTTGATGGTTACGGAAGGGCCACCCGAGAAGCTGACCGATTCGATGACATCGGGATAGAGCGTTCCCTGGGCCAGAAACTCGGCGCCTTCGATGCCATCGGCGTATTTCTGAAAGACGTCTATGAACAATTTGCCGATGGTCTTGCGCTTTGTTTCCGGATCGGAAACGCCGTCAAGCGCCCCGAGGAACAGCTCGGTTTCATCGGCATGGATAAGATGCATGTTGTAATGGTCGCGGAACATGGTCACGACCTCTTCGGCCTCGCCCATGCGCAGCAGCCCGTGATCTACGAACACGCAGGTCAGCTGATCCCCGATCGCCTCGTGCAGCAGAACGGCGGTGACGGAACTGTCCACGCCGCCCGAAAGGCCACAGATCACGCGCCGGTCGCCGACCTGTTCGCGGATCCGCGTGATCGCTTCGTCGCGGTAGGCGCGCATCGTCCAGTCACCGTTAAACCCGGCCTCGCGCACGAAGTTTTCCAACAGCTTTCGCCCGGCGGGGGTGTGGTGCACCTCCGGATGGAACTGGACCGCGTAAAAGCGGCGCGCGATATCGGCAGTGATCGCAAAGGGGGCGCCGGGCGAGGTGCCGTAGACGGCAAAACCGGGTGCCAGGCGCGATACGTGATCGCCATGGCTCATCCACACCTGCTCGCGGCCGTTCTCGAACCACCCCCCCAGCAGGGTTGTCCTGTCTTCCGAGGGGTTCACCCAGGCGCGCCCGAATTCCGAGGTGCCATCGCCCGACTCGACGGTGCCGCCGAGCATGTCCATCATCACCTGCTGACCATAGCAGATCCCCAGGACCGGCACGCCCAACTCGAACACCCGCTCCGGCGGGCAGGGGGCGTCGGCCTGTGTCACGCTGGCAGGTCCGCCCGACAAGATCACCGCACGCGGCGCCATGCTGTCGAGCAGGTCATCCGTGACGGCCTGGAACGGATGGATTTCGCAATAGACGTTCAGCTCGCGCAGGCGCCGCGCGATAAGCTGCGTGACCTGGCTGCCGAAGTCGATGATGAGTAGGCGGTCATGTTCGGATGTCTGGATCATGCCAGCCTAGTAGTTGCAGGCGCGGATTTGCGCAAGAGGGCCAATGCAGCAACCCGGCGCGCCACCGGCAGGCAATGTCGCGGATGGTGCTTATTGCGGCGCTTATTTTCGCTGCTTGGCGTGGGCAAGTCTTTAGAACTCCGCTAAGCGCGAAAGGTCGGCAATCGGCCGTGACAGGACAGGCAGGAGCGTTCGGAATGGCAGATACGCAGGAATCACCGGCACGGGCAGGACGCAGAGGGCGTGGCGGCGGCGGTGCGGCTCGCCGGGCCGAGCGCGGCACCGTGTCCTTCGAGACGGCAAGATACATCGAACGCAACATACCCAATTTCGAGGTGCTCAACGACGAGGCGCTGGAGATCATCGAGGCGAACGCAGAGACGCTTCTGGAAGAAGTGGGCGTCAACTTCGTCAACAACCCAAAGGCGCTGGAGCGGTGGCGCGAGGCGGGTGCGTCGATCGAGGGCGAGCGCGTGCGCATTCCGCGCGGCCTGGCGCGGAAACTTTGCGAAACCGCGCCGTCGCAGTTCACTCAACATGCGCGCAACGCCGCGCGCAATGTCGAGATCGGCGGTCGCAACCTGGTTTGCGCGCCGATCTATGGCCCGCCCTTCGTCCACGACATCCAGACCGGGCGCCGTTATGCGACCATGGAGGATTTCCGCAAGTTCGTGAAGCTGGGCTACATGTCCAAGTGGCTGCACCATTCCGGAGGTACCGTGTGCGAGCCCACCGACGTGGCGGTGAACAAGCGTCACCTGGACATGCTGCATGCGCACATGACGCTGTCGGACAAGCCGTTCATGGGGTCCGTGACGGACCCCGACCGGGCCTGCGACAGCATCGAGATGGCCGGTCTTCTGTTTGGCGAAGACTTCGTGCGCGACAACACGGTGATGACGTCACTGATCAATATCAACTCGCCGCTGACCTTCGATGACGTGATGATGGGCGCGCTCGAGGTCTACGCCGAATCCAGCCAGGCCTGCATCCTGTCGCCGTTCATCGTGGGCGGTGCCATGGCGCCGGTTTCGGTTGCCGGCACGCTGACGCAGGTGCTGGCCGAGGTGATGACGGGCGTCGCCTACAGCCAGCTCGTCCGCCCGGGCGCCCCGGTGATTTTCGGCGCCTTCGTGACATCGATCGACATGAACAGCGGCGCGCCGACCTTCGGCACGCCCGAGGCCAGCCACATCACCTATGGTGCGGGTCAGTTGGCGCGGCGGCTGGGGCTGCCATACCGTTCGGCCGGGTCGTTCTGCGGCTCCAAGCTGCCGGATGCGCAGGCCGCCTACGAGACGGCGAATTCATTGAACATGGGGCTGCTGTCAGGGGTGAATTTCATGCTGCACTCCTGTGGCTGGCTCGAAGGCGGGCTGGTGGCGTCGTTCGAAAAGTTCGTCATGGATGCGGATCAGCTGGGCGCGCTGCACAAGTTCGCCCAGGGTGTCAGCGTCGATGAGAACGCCCAGGCCATGGATGCTATCCGCGAGGTTGGGCCCGGCGGCCACTACCTGGGGTGCGCGCATACTCACGCCAATTTCAAATCGGCGTTCTGGCGGTCGGACGTGTTCGACTACAAACCGTTTGAAACCTGGCACGAAGAGGGCGCGCGCGACACGCAGGCATTGGCGGCGGCGCGCGTGGAGCATCTGCTGGAAACCTACCAGCAACCGGCGATGGACCCCGGAATCGCCGAGGCGCTTGCCGGCTACGTGGCTCAGAAGAAGGCAGCCGAACCGGACGCCTTTTCCTGAGGCATCGCTACGGTCGCGCGGCGCGGCCGACACCTCAGGGCACGGTGGACGTGCTTGTGATGTCGGCCGACCGCAGCAATCGTGCCTCGGCCATCATCGCGATCAGGATGTCGACATGGCGGCAGGCGCTATAGGCTGCCGCGCCGTCGCGCCTTTGCGTATTCAGTATTTCCTCCATGTCGATCAGGGCGCGCAGGGTCATGCCGCTGTGCCGGTCCGCGCCGCATGGCAGCAGCCGGTTCAGGTGAAGATCGCGGCGATAGTCCTGTTGCCCGATCCGTGCCGCCCGGATCAGCAACCGGGGTCGGCGCAGCGTGTTGAGATGTGCCAGAACGTCATTCATGTCTGATTCCTCTGCCAGATACGCTTGAGAGGCGGGCAGATAACCATGGAAAACAAAGGTGTTGCGCGGAACGGCGTTCCGGCGTGCGGCCCGTTTTGACTCTGTTTACGAATGGGAAACAATCATTGCCAAATCGGAAATAGTTAACCGACAGGTAACGAACCGACGCCAAAACTGTGCGTAACTCTGGGGATAAACCTGGGATAAGTCTGGCAGTCAAATTGACGTAAAAGGAAGCATCCATGCCGCGCGCGCCCATCTCTGTCAGTGTTGCCGATGCAGGCGTGCCCGGCTGGGTGCCCGTCGAAGCGCGTCGCTATCTTGCACATACCGAGCAGGGACGCCCGATCCGGGAACTGGCGCGGATGGCGGGCTGCCATGCCTCGACGGTTCTGCGTCAGATTCGCAATGTCGAAAGTCGGCGTGACGACCTGTTGGTGGACGAAGCATTGCGCCGTCTCGGAGATGGCTGGCCCGTCTTCATGCGCGGCGGCGCGACCCGGTTCAGCAGCAAGGATTCACATGACATGCAGAACGTAATCACGACTGAAATCAGCCACAACGAAGACAGCCTCAAGCGCGACGCGGCGCCGGTCCTGGGCCATCTGTGCCAGCCCGCGACGGTACTGGCCGTGGCGCGTGACATGGACAGGGCTGTTGTCGTGCGCGATGGCCCTCAGGGCGACACCTACCGCCTGGCGGTTGTCGACAGGCCAGTGGCGCAGGCGATGGCCCTGAAGGGGTGGATCGATTGTTCCGCGCCCGGACGGGTGTCGCGGTATCACATCACGCCCGCGGGCAGGGAGGTATGCCGCCAGACCCTGGCCGAGGCGGAAAACCGTGCCAGCCAAGGCTTTGCAGAGGCGCAGGCGTCATTCTCCGCTGCCCCCGACCACGCCGAAGCGGCCACGCAATGCGAGGGGGCATCGGGGCGGGTGCGGTACGGTGCGGCCGAGTCGCCCGTTGTCGCGCTGGCCCGGCGCCGTGACAGGGATGGTAAGCCATTCCTGAGCAGCGCCTTGGTGCGGGCCGCCGAGCGGCTGCGGGAAGATTTCGAACTCGCACGGATGAGTGACACATGCGCCGGCGGATGGGAGCGCCTGGTCACTGCGCCTGACCCGTCGTCGGACCTTGCACCTTTGGCCACTGGCCCCGCGCGGGCAAGGGTGGCGGCGGCGCTGCGCGATCTCGGGCCGGGACTGGGTGATATCGCGCTGCGCTGTTGCTGCTACCTGGAGGGCCTGGAAACCGCGGAAAAGCGGTTGGGGTGGTCCGCCAGGTCGGCCAAGGTGGTATTGCGGATCGCGCTGCAACGGCTCAGGTCGCATTACGACACGTTGGGCCCCGCAGGCGGAATGATGGGCTGAGAAGTTGGCGGATTTGGGGGGTTTCCCTGCGCGGAGGCTTGGCCTATCACCGCTCGCGCCGCCCCATGACAAGAGGTTCCCCGATGCCCACCGACACGCCGCAGCCCAGTTTCGTCCTGGTGCGCCCCCAGATGGGGGAAAACATCGGCGCGGCCGCACGGGCAATGTGGAACTTCGGACTGGACCGGATGCGCGTGGTGGCGCCGCGAGATGGCTGGCCCAACCCCCGCGCCGTGGCCATGGCCAGCGGCGCCGGGCGCCTTCTGGACGAGGCGCAACTGCATGACGGTCTGGCGGCGGCGGTGGCCGATGCCACGTTCGTTTACGCGACCACGGCACGCCCTCGCGACCTGACCAAGCAGGTCTTCAGCCCCGAAGCCGCGATGATCGACGCCGCGCGCCGCATCGCCAACGGTGATCGCGTGGCGGTGCTGTTCGGTCCCGAGCGCGCCGGTTTGGAAAACGAGGATGTCGCGCGGGCCAACGCCGTTATCTCGGTTCCCGTCAATCCGGAATTTCCGTCGCTCAACCTGGCGCAATGCGTGCTGCTGACCGGCTATGAGTGGCGCCGTGCGAGCGCTGACGTGGTGAATGAAACCATCCAGATAGGGCGCGACGAATGGGCCAGTGCGGGCGATGTGGCGCACCTGGCCGATCATTACGAGGAGCGGCTGGAACAGGCCGGTTTCTTCTTTCCCGAGACCAAGGCCGCCGGGATGAAAACCAACCTGCGCAACCTGTGGAGCCGCTTGCCTCTGACGCGCGCCGACGTGCAGATGTTGCACGGCATCATGCGTCAAATGGCGCGCTGGAAGGACCGCGGCTAATCGCTTGAAGCGCCTGCACGCGCGGCCTAGTTTGACACCCAATTTGGCGGGAGAGGCTGGCTATGGGCGGCAACAGGCAGATTTTCGAAGAAGTGGACGCGCAACGGCGCGAACAGACGCCCCCGCAGGGCGGGCTGATTGACCGCGGGCAGCGCGGCGCGCGGCGCGGCATTCGCCTGTGGTTGCTGATACTGTTCGCGCTCGTCGTGGTGATGATCGCTGTCGGCGGGCTGACCCGGTTGACCGATAGCGGGCTGAGTATCACCGAATGGCGCCCGGTAACCGGCGCGCTTCCCCCGATGTCCGAGGCCGAATGGCAATCGGAGTTTGAAAAGTACAAGAATATTCCCCAGTTCGAGCTGCAACACAGCTGGATGGAACTGGAAGACTTCAAGTTCATTTATTGGTGGGAATGGGGACATCGACAGCTGGGCCGCGTGATCGGCCTGGTCTGGGCGCTTGGGTTCTTCGGGTTCCTGGTGGCGCGGCGGATCCCGCAGGGCTGGACCGGGCGGCTGCTTCTGCTGGGCGCCCTCGGTGGCACTCAGGGTGCGATCGGTTGGTGGATGGTATCTTCTGGCCTGGGTGATGGCATGATCGCGGTGGCCAGCTACCGCCTTGCGACGCATCTGGGACTGGCTTTCGTCATCCTGGGGCTGATCGCCTGGTACGCCATGTTGCTGTCGCGCCCCGAGCGTGACCTGATCCAGGCCCGGCGCAGCCGCGAACGCAAACTGTTCTCGCTCGGGACGGGGTGGATGCATTTTGCCTTTCTGCAAATCCTGCTCGGCGCGTTGGTGGCGGGCATCGACGCGGGCCGCAGCTATACCGACTGGCCCTTGATGGCGGGCGGGGTGCTGCCACCCGACATGATGGATCTGTCGCCGGGGTGGCGCAATTTCTTTGAAAACCCCGGCACGGTGCAGTTCATTCACCGGGTGGTTGGCTATGGCCTGCTGATCTATGGGGTCGTTGTGCTGCTGGCCATGCGCCGCTCCCCCAACAGCGCCACGCGCCGGGCCTTCACGCTGGCTTTCGGGGCGCTGCTGGCGCAGGTGGTGTTGGGCATTGCGACCGTGATGACGGTTGCGCCCTGGCAGATGGCCATTTCCCATCAGGTGCTGGGCGTGATCTTGTGGGTGTTGATCCTGCGGGCGCGATTTGCAGCGGCATATCCGGTGGCAAGCTCGATTCGCGGGGGGGCCACCGCATGAATGCTTTTGAACAGCTGATGGCTTTCCAGCATCAGACCGAGGCGCTGGCGCAGATCGCCGGGCGGCTGGGATGGGACCAGGAAACGGTGATGCCGCGCGGCGCGGCAGATCAGCGGGCCGAGGAATTCGCCGCGATCGAGGCCGTTCTGCATGCCCGCCGCACCGACCCCCGCGTGCGGGACTGGCTGGCTGAGGTGGATGATGCCGCGCTCGATCCGGTGGGGCGTGCGCAGATACGCCATATTCGCCGCGACGTGGAACGCGCCAACCGCGTGCCCGAGGCCCTGGCCTCGCAGATCGCGCGGCTGACGAGCCGCGCGCAGGGCCTGTGGGCCGAGGCGCGGGCGAATGACGATTTCGCCGCCTTCGCCCCGGTATTGGAGCAGATCGTGGCGCTCAAGCGCGAGGAAGGCGCGGCCATCGCCCAGAGCGCCCAACCAGGTGCGGTCTACGACGCCCTGCTCGACGGGTTCGAACCCGGGACCAGCGCCGAAGATCTTGAGCGGATGTTCGCCGCCATGCGGCCACGCCTGGTGGCACTGCGCGCCGCTTGCCTGGAACGGGCTGCGCCCGATGGGCTGTCGGGTCAATTCGATGAACCTGCGCAGATGCGGCTGGCGCGGCGGCTGGCGGAGACATTCGGCTATGACACGATGCGCGGCCGGGTGGACAAGGCGGTGCATCCGTTCTCTGCTGGATCAGGCGCGGACGTGCGTATCACCACCCGTACCGATCCCGACGATCCGTTCAACTGCCTGTATTCCACCATCCACGAGGTCGGGCACGGTTGCTATGAGCAGGCGATCGATCCGGCCTATGCACTCACCCCGCTGGGGCAGGGGGCGTCGATGGGGGTGCACGAAAGCCAAAGTCGCATTTACGAGAACCAGCTTGGCCGCTCGCGTGCCTTTGCGGGCTGGCTGTTCGACCGCATGCGGGAAAGCTTCGGAGATCTGGGCATACATGATGCGGATGCCTTCTATCGCACGGTCAACCGTCTGCGGCAGGGGTATATCCGCACCGAGGCGGACGAGGTGCAGTACAACTTGCACATCATGCTGCGCTTTGACCTCGAACGCGCCCTGATCGCCGGCGATCTGGCGGTGACCGACCTCGAAGCGGCATGGAACGATAGGTTCGAGGCCGATTTCGGTTTCGCCGTGGATAAGCCGTCGAATGGCTGCCTTCAGGATGTGCACTGGTCGGTGGGGCTTTTCGGCTATTTCCCGACCTATGCCTTGGGCAATGTCTATGCCGGCGGGTTGCACCAGGCGATGCGCGTGGCGCTGCCGGATCTGGATGCGGACCTGGCCGACGGCAGACTGGAGCGCGCGACGGGATGGCTGCGCGATGCGGTGCAGCGCCATGGCGGCCTGCATGAGCCGCGCCAGCTTATTGAGGCCGCCGTCGGGGCACCGATCAGCGAAGCGCCTTTGCTGGATTACCTGGACCAGAAATTTGGCGCGATTTACGCGCTGTAACCGACAAACGCAGGGGCTGCGTATCGGCGCCACGCCCCTCGGCAACGTCGGCCGCCGGAAGATGCGTGCGCCAGGGCACCGCCCTCATGAAGAGGGCGGTGCGACCTCCGGCGTGTCGTCGTCCGCTTCACCCTGATCGGCCACGCGGGCGACCGAGACGACGAATTCATCCTTGCGGGTGTCGAACACCTTGACCCCGCCGGCGCTGCGCGAGCGGAACGAGATCCCCTCTACCGGCACGCGGATGGATTGCCCGCGTGACGTGGCCAGCATGATCTGGTCGTCCATGTCCACCGGGAACGAGGCGACCACGGCGCCGCCGCGCATCGTCTTGTCGGAGGCCGCCACGCCCATACCACCGCGCCCGCGCACTGGGTAATCGTGGCTCGAGCTGAGCTTGCCCGTGCCCTTGGCGCTGATCGTCAGGATCAGGTTCTCGGCCGCTGACATCTCGACATAGCGCGCGTTGGAGAATTCCGGATCTGCCGCGGCCTCTTCCTCGGTGCCGTCGGCATCGTCGGCCAGCCCGGCCATCGCGCGGCGCATCTTGAGATAGGCGGCGCGCTCTTCGGCGGTGGCCTCGAAATGGCGCAGGACCGACATCGAGACGACACGATCATTGCCGGTCAGGCGGATACCGCGCACGCCGGTAGACTTGCGCCCCTTGAACACCCGCACATCGGTGGTCGGGAAGCGGATCGCGCGACCCGAATCCGTGACCAGCATCACGTCTTCGTCTTCCGAACAGATCCGTGCGTTGACCAGTTCCACACCTTCGGGCAGCTCCATCGCGATCTTGCCGTTGCGCATCACGTTTGTGAAATCCGACAAGCGGTTGCGCCGCACATCGCCGGCCGAGGTGGCGAACACGATTTGCAGATCCTCCCACTGATCCTCCGGTCGGTCCACCGGAAGGATCGCGGCGATCGCGGTTCCGGAGGGGATCGGCAGGATATTGACGATCGCCTTGCCCCTGGAGGTGCGCCCCCCGAGCGGCAGGCGCCATGTCTTGAGCTTGTAGACCATCCCCTCGGTGGTGAAGAACAACAGCGGTGTGTGTGTGTTGGCCACGAACAGGGTGGTGACCACGTCGTCATCCTTGGTGGACATTCCCGAAAGCCCCTTGCCGCCGCGTTTCTGCGCGCGGTAATCGGCCAGCGGCGTGCGCTTGATATAGCCGGACTGGGTGATCGTCACGACCATGTCCTCGCGCGCGATCAGGTCTTCGTCGTCCATGTCGCCTGACCAGTCGACGATCTCGGTCCGCCGCGGCACGGCGAACTGCTCTTTCACCTCGCGCAGCTCCTCCGAGATGATATTCATGATCCGCTCGCGCGAGCCGAGAATTTCCAGGTATTCCTTGATCTTGGTGGCCAGCTCCTGCAGCTCGTCGGTGACTTCCTGCACACCAAGTTGCGTCAGGCGTTGCAGGCGCAACTCCAGGATCGCACGTGCCTGCGTCTCGCTCAGGTTGTAGGTGCCGTCGTCGTTCATCGTGTGGGTGGGATCGTCGATCAGGCGGATATATTCGGCGATCGACGCCGCCGGCCAGCGCCGGGTCATCAGCTTCTCGCGGGCCTCGCCGGCATCGGCGCTGGAGCGGATGGTGGCCACCACCTCGTCCACGTTGCTGACCGCAACCGCAAGACCGCACAGGATATGACTGCGTTCGCGCGCCTTGCGCAGCAGGTAGGCGGTGCGTCGCGCCACCACGTCCTCGCGGAAGTCGATGAAGGAGGTCAGGAACCGCCGCAGCGTCAGCTGCTCTGGCTTGCCCCCGTTCAGCGCCAGCATGTTACAGCCGAAATAGGTTTGCATCGGGGTGAAGCGGTAAAGCTGATTGAGCACCACGTCGGGCACCGCGTCGCGCTTCAATTCGATCACCACGCGGACCCCGTTGCGGTCGGACTCGTCCTGAACATGCGTGATGCCGTCGATCTTCTTGTCGCGCACCTGCTCGGCTATCTTCTCGATCATCGCGGACTTGTTGACCTGGTAGGGAATCTCGTCGATCACGATGGCATAGCGGTCCTTGCGCAACTCCTCGATACGCGAAAGCGCACGGATGACCACGCTGCCGCGCCCCTCGAGATACGCCTTGCGCGCACCGGAGCGGCCCAGCATGATTCCGCCGGTGGGAAAGTCGGGTCCGGGGACATATGCGATCAGGTCCTCGCTGGACAGATCGGGGTTCTCGATCAGGGCCTGGGTGGCATCGATCACCTCGCCCAGGTTGTGCGGCGGTATGTTGGTGGCCATCCCCACGGCAATGCCGCCCGCCCCGTTGACCAGCATGTTGGGAAAGCGCGCCGGCAGAACCGATGGTTCGCGGTCCTTGCCGTCGTAGTTGTCCTGGAAGTCGACCGTGTCCTTGTCGATATCGGCCAGAAGGGAGCTGGCCGGCTTGTCCATGCGCACCTCTGTATAGCGCATCGCGGCAGGGTTGTCGCCGTCCATCGAGCCGAAGTTGCCCTGTCCATCCAGCAGCGGCAGCGACATCGAGAAATCCTGCGCCATGCGCACCAGCGCGTCATAGATCGCGCTGTCGCCGTGCGGGTGGTATTTACCCATCACGTCGCCGACCGGCCGGGCCGATTTGCGATACGGCTTGTCATGGGTGTTGCCGACCTCGTGCATCGCGTAAAGAATGCGCCGGTGCACCGGTTTCAACCCGTCGCGCAGGTCCGGAATTGCGCGGCTGACGATCACCGACATCGCGTAATCCAGGTAGGATGTCCGCATCTCCTGCGTGATCGACACGCCCGGCCCGTCGTAGGCAGGGCGTTCGGGTGTGTTTTCGTCTTTGTCGTCAGGGGGTTGGGGCGTGTCGCTCACGTTTTTGAACCGCTCTATCTGAGGTGCCGGAAATTTGTCCGCCAAGCTATAACAGAGCCGCTACAGCCGGCGCAATGGCCGTGCCGCGCCCGGGGGCGCACTGGCCCGGCTCAGGCCGGTTTGCGTGCGATGATGGAAAGGTTGTTGGCGGGCATTTCGACCACCGCGAGCAACTCCAGCCACGCGCCATGCAGCCAGTCTATCACGTCCCAGTCATCCTTGAAGCCGATCTCGGGATCCTGCGCGCGCAGGCTGGCGTCGAAACCGGCGTCGCCTTCCGAGGTGGCCTCGCCATCGCGCAGGAACGGGCCGTAGACAAACAGCACGCCACCCGGGGCGAGGGCGGCGGCGGCCTCGGACAACAGGGTGCGTGCCTCGGGCGTGCTGATGAGATGCAGCAGGTTGACCAGAACGATCAGGTCCTGTCCGCCATGGGCGCTGCTCCAGTCCGGCGCGGTCGCATCAAGATCGATGGCAGGGTGCAGGTTTGGCAGGTCGGCGTCGCTGGCATGCGCGTCAATCGATTTCATGCGCGCCGCGTCCACATCCGTGGGTTGCCACGCAAGCCCGGGCAGGTGGCGGGCCAGCGCCACGACATGTTCGCCCGTCCCGGATGCCAGTTCCAGCGCGCGCCCCGTGGCGGGGCCGTATTGCGCCAGCAGTTCGCGGATATGGGAGATGTTGCGTGCCGCCGAAGGCGCATGCAGGCGCCCGTCGGCGCGCGCCTCGGCGACCGATGCGCTGTCGGGCAGGTTCAGGCGTCTGGGCATGTCACGCAAACCTCGCGGGGTTTAGGGCGGCGATGGTGGCGGCGTCCAACGAGGGCGCCGCGCCCGTGATCAGATCGGCGGTCAGCTGGCTGGCGGCTGGCGCGGTCTGAAACCCGTAGCCGCCCTGTCCGGCCAGCCAGTGAAACCCGGGCGTGTGTGCATCGGGCCCGATCACAAGGGTGCGGTCGGGCGCAAAGCTGCGCAGGCCCGCCCAGTTGGCCAGCATCCGGGTCACGGGGTGGATCACCATTTCCTCGTAGCGCGCCAACCCTTCCGCCAGCACCATGTCATCGGCCCAGGCATCGTGCGGATCGACGCGCTCCTCCTCCGATGGCGAAACGATCAGCGCCCCGGCGTCGGGCTTTGCATACCAGCTTTCCTCGACCCCATCGACGAAGGGCCACCCCGACGTGTCCAGTCCCCCCGGCGCCGCGATGCGCGCCATGGATCGACGGTAGGGCGTGATCCCGAGCGGCGCAGCCCCGGCCATGCGGGCGATCTCGTCGGCCCATGCTCCGGCGGCGTTGACGATGATGTCGGCGGTGTGGTCCTGACCCCCGGCCGTGACCCGCCAGCCTTGGCCTGAGCGCGTAATGGCCGTCACCGGCGCGCCGGTGACGAATGTCGCGCCGGCGGCGCGCGCGCGCCGCGCGTAGTTCTGGATCAGCAGGTCCGTGTCCAGGTCGTAGGCGTCGGGCCTGTAGGCGGCATGTTCGACCGTGTCGGGGTTCAGGATCGGCCACAGCGATGCAGCCTCCGCCAGGGTGATCTCGCCCAGCCCCAGGTCGGCGGCATCCGCGCGAAACGCCTCACTCTGGTCGGCGCGCGCCACCAGCATCATGCCGCGCCGCGACAACACCCCGCCATCGGCGTGGTGGTGGTGATCGGCGCTGGCGGCGTTCAGGGCTTTCACGCTGGCGTTGCCATAGTCGCGTATGAACATTGCCGCCGAGCGCCCCGAGGCGTGATAGGCAAGGGATTTCTCGTTTTCCAGCAAGGTCACCTGCGCGTGCGGCGCCAGGCAGGCTGCGACCGATACGCCGGCCACTCCGCCGCCTATGACGATGATGTCGCTCATGCTTCCTCCAGTCGGTCGGTGGCGGGGGGCGGGGCGGGTGCCAGCGCCGATATGCGCGCGCGCAGCTCCGCATCCATGTCAAGCGAAAGCGCCGCCAGGGATGGTGCCAGTTGAGCGGCGCTGCGCGCCGAGATGATCGGCGTCGGCCCCGCCGGGTGCATGGTCACCCACGCCACCGCAAGGGTCGCCGGATCGGTGCCCAGCTCCGCCGCAAGGGCAATCAAGTCCCGCGCGGTATCATGCATCCAGTCCGGCGCATAACGGGCAGCATATCCCTTGTCTTCGCTCAATCGGCCGGTCTCGCCGCGCGCGTATTTCCCGGTCAGCAACCCGCCGCCCAGCGGTGAATAGGGCGCCACCGCGATGGACTGATCGGCGCACATCGGCAGGATCTCGACCTCGGCCTGCCGTTTGACGAGATTGTACATAGGTTGCACGATCGCGATGCGCAGATCGAACCTCGCCGCGACCCATTGCGCCTTCATCACCTGCCATGCCGCGAAATTCGACAGCCCCACATGGCGGATCTGGCCGCGCGCGCGCAGCTCGGCGAAGGTTTCCATCGTCTCCGCCAGGTCGGTGTCCGGGTCGAACCGGTGCAGGTAGAGGACATCGACCATGTCCATATCCAGCCGCTGACGCGATTCGTCGAACTGGCGCAGGATGTTGGCGCGCCCCGCGCCGCCCTTGAACCCGGCCTTGGTGGCCACGATCACCTGGTCGCGGTGCGGGCGCAACAGCCGCCCCGTGATTTGTTCCGAGGCGCCGTCGTTATAGACATGGGCGGTGTCGAAATGCGTCAGGCCGGCGTCAAGGCAATCGCGCACCATCCCGGCGGACTCACGGGCATCGGCGCGGCCGCCGAACTGCATCGTGCCAAAGGCTAATCGACTGGCAGGCGTGCCGTCAGGGGATGTCAGAAGCTGCGTCATGGGGCGCACAGTGCCACGGTGAACGGCCGAGTGGAAGGGCCAGCGGTCAGCCCCCGGTATGGCTCATGTGGCGGGTCACACGACCGGACACATCCTGGCGGGAATAGTCGAAGTCATGGCCCTTGGGCTTGTGCGAAATGGCCTCCCGGATCGCGTCGCGCAACGGCGCGTCATCGCCGGGGTTGTTGCGCAGGGCCGGGCGCAGGTCGTACATGTCGTCCTGCCCGAGGCACATGAACAATTCGCCCGTGCAGGTCAGGCGCACCCGGTTGCAGCTTTCGCAGAAATTATGGCTCAACGGCGTGATGAACCCGATCTTCTGGCCGGTTTCCTCGATCTGCACATAGCGTGCCGGCCCGCCGGTGCGTTCCGCCAGATCGGTCAACGTGTAGGTCTCGGCCAG
>Ga0207414_1000488_pt1 | contig 17449 bp, 14 predicted proteins | sample PonA231FremontCA_2_FD_187269 | JGI IMG/M metagenome (GOLD analysis project Ga0207414, IMG submission 187269) | Marine sediment microbial community from Fremont, CA, USA - Pond A23 Sediment 1 (SPAdes) | ecosystem: Environmental > Aquatic > Marine > Unclassified | place: USA: Fremont, California... | reverse complement strand
GCTTCAGCCGTGAATCGCTAGATTCATCGGATACAGCGTCTTTCGGTTAATTCTAGTACTCAGCTCTGAGTCTAGTAGTTCAGACTTGACGCGGCACTAATGGTAATTGTCGACCTTGCTGGGAATCGAAGACCGTCATCACTGCCCGGCCCTGGATGTCCAGATTACCCTCACGTCCCGAACGTGCTGAGTCGGACGACAATAATAGACGCCACCTCACGCTTATTACCTTCCCAGTACTCCATTCAATATGCCATCTGGCGGTGGAGTTGCGTCCAGGACAGCCATCCAGCGGACGGTATCGATTTCGACGGGCCATACGGTTGAACTGCCCGCGACGCTCTGTGGGACGATGTTTGGGGCGACCTTTGCCGCGCCGAGACGCGCCGTCGCGGAATTGCTGCCCGACAGACTCCAGCCGACCCGGGCACCCCCGTCGAACAAAGCGGCGGTGACAATACTCGGCGCGGAGTATCGTGCTGTATCGGTGCCCGGAATTGAGCCCTACGACGAACTCGCCGTTATCATTCCGGCGAGTCACGCATCGGGGTCTGTCGCGTCGTCCGTATCGGCGCTGACCCATCCCACGGACGGGTACGTTTGGCATATGCCGGTCACGACACCTCACGCAAAGGCGTTCGGCATCGACGTGTGGGGCTTCCCGAAGGTCGTTGCGGATATCACACACACTGATTCGGGGTCCGTACGGGAGACGACAGTGACGATAGATAACGAGCGGTTTGTCACGCTTAGCGTGAGACAGCCACCGTCCGTGCACACGCGGACAAACGGGTTTTCGTATACGGCCTTGGAGGGTGACGTTTTCAGGGTCCCGAACCGGATCGATGCCGATGTCGGTGGGTGGCCGTTGAGCACGGATGTTTCGGTGTCCTTCGGCGACCACCCCAAGGCCGCTCCGCTCCGTGCGCTCGATCTCGGCGACAGAGCGCTCGCCCGAGCGTTTCTCGATGGCGAGGTGCGCTTTTTTCAGAAACACCCGGTCTGACCGATCGTCATATGCCGCGAGTCCGCGTAAAATACTTTGGGTGCCGTTGCAGACGTCCCCCCCGGACACGCTCGCCGCTTGTGCGATCAATTCGAACGTTACTGACTACATCCGTCGACGGCTCCCGGGTCGTCGCCACGGGTCGTGGCCGCCTGCAGCGCTTTGAAGAAGCTTAGCGAACCGTCTGTACTGAGTCTTCTACGTACAATACGAGGGGAGCGTTTCTACGACACGTTACAACACTGTGGAAAGCCACAATCGCTACGATATGCGACGCGGTCTACGGGCCGGACGCCGCGATTGCTGCTGGCGACGACCGGGCCGGGTCCAACTTACTCACCGGGATCTCACAGTCTTCGCGGAGGCGAGTGACGCATGGCGTTTGAGCGCTCAAGACATTCGGACCGACGGTACTGGAGGTGAGTGATTGATTCGACTATCATCTCTCATGCGTATGGAACAACCCCATGTGCCTGTAATGGACCGCTAGCTATCTGAATTGGATAGTGTTGAACAGCTAGCTATGCAGACAGCGGAATTCATCCTACCGACCGCCCGTTTGCTCTACGCTTGATACCCCCTGTCTTGATCGACTACTTTTTGTCATGAGTCGCGTCGCTACTCACCACTTTCCCCCTCCACCCACTGATCAATCTGTTCAGCAACATAGTCTTGGGAGCCTAAGCCGAACGCCACACCGATAGCAATCGCTATTCCGAGCCCAACACCAACCGCTACGGCCTGCGCAAGCGTATTTAATATCGCCGTGCTGAATCCCAGCGCCTCCAAACCGAGCGTGACCGAAATAAAATAAATGATGCCCTTGGCCAACTCCGCCATCAGCGGTGCGAAGCCACTAGATCCGATGACATCCGACTCTTTGATATTCCGACCCGTGTACCCGGCGATCACGAAGCCAGACAAAACAACGAGTACGCCTCCAATGACAGACGGAAAATAGGTGAGAACGGCGTCGCCGTAGCCGGCCAGCCGTTCTAGGTTTATAATACCAACAAGAAAAACGACGCCGGTCAACAGAAACAAGTACTTGACGAGCGATTCGAACAGGTTGCTAACTGCGATTTCCCCTTGGAACAACGCACCAAGCGGTGACTCCATCACCGCAGCATCCAGCCCGATCCGTCGCGAGAACCCTTGCGCACGCCCGCCAATGTTGGCGCCGATAGCGTACAATACGAGCAAAATAACCACTCCAACGACCAATCGCGGTACCAGGAGAATCAGATCCCCAATGAAGGCGAATCCGCCGCCGCCGCCGCCTCCTTGGTTAGGTGTAATCTGAAGCAGTGTATTTGTATTCATCCTGTTCTCCCCACGTACACAGTCCCCGTTTTTTCCATGACAAGTTTCATGTTACCGCACCACACGGTTATCGATATTATATGATCCATGGTAAATACATCGATATGCGTAATATTAGCAGGATAACCGCGTGATACTGGTAGGTCACCGGCAGTTGGCTGTACGCATCTCCACAATCGATCGGCGTTCACGTACTCGGATCGATCGGCGTCGCTTCCCCGCCGACTTGTTCGACCCGTCCGGTGAGTGTGTCCGCAACCGATCGCGATATCTTCAGCCGAACAACGATCTCCGCTTGATACGTCACGTCCGCGATCGCCGCCGTCTCGTGAAGCCGCGAGAGCAGCGCCTGCGCGTCGTCGCCGTATGGCAGCCGGAGTACGTACTCAGCGGTGTCGAGCGCATCGGCTATCTGCGCCCGTGCCGCGTCCGGGGTCGATCCGTCGATGCCCCTGTGGTCGCCATCGAACCGCTCTGACACGGCGGTCACGAGTCCGTCGGCCCCGGGGGCGACGCACAGCACGAGGTCTGCGCGCTCTAGTGCCGCATCCACGCTCGGAACGCCATCGGTGAACCACTCCGGAAGCCCCTGAGGTGCGATCACGCTGGGTGTGTCTGTCACTGCGACCGTATGTGGGCCAACGGTCGCCATGTCCGTCGTCGCCTGCGACGGTCGACCAGCCGCCTCGCTCGCCTCGGCGCCGGTCAGCCCCGTCCAGAGTGCAGTCGTCGACGCAGTGCCTCGGCCAAGGAGCACGACGTAGCCATCGACACCGGTGTAGGCGTTCTCAATGTTCCGACGATCGTCCTGCTGTTGGCCGTCGAGTTTCGTGCGGAGTTGCTGGCACCGCTGTCTGTGATCCGCGAGGCGCCCGCTCGTTCCGCTCGGCGCACTCGCGGCTCCGTCGCGCTGGGCTCGGGCCGCCGCACGACAGGCAATCCAGCTTCGTCGGAGGTCGAAACGCGTGGCCGCGGTCGGGTTCGTCTCGCCGAGTCGCTTCAACACGGCATCGCGTCTGTCATGAACCGTGACCGCCGGCAGCCGCGTCTGGAGGTCTACCATCTGGCCGGGATGGACCGTGCCGTCGACAACGAGAGACGGAGTCGCTGTGCCGGAGACAGGACAGCAGGCCTCGACTTGATCGATGGTTGAGGGCGCGAGATAGTACTGGTTGTCTTCCGATCGGTCGGTCACCACTGTGTCGACGATGTCGTGACCGGACGCCGAGACGATTTCGCGGAGCCCCATCGTGGGCTCTCCGGACTGGCTCGCTATCACAGCCGGCTGTTTCATCTCAGTTGTGCTATATATGCACTCGAGTATCTTGGTGACTCCGATTCCGCGATGCGGGACGCGCCGCCCCAGCGCCGGGTGGGCGACTGCGGCCTCGGCCATCGATCTTGAGGTTCCCTTCGAACGCTTACACTCAACACACCCTGCGTTTCTTTTGCGTTCCGGAGCTAGTAACATCCTAATGCGTGTACGCAGCATTCGGGTGAGGTACGGTGGGTGAAAGCGACCGGCTACCGGCGGAGTCGCTATCGCCGCTCGCCGCGCTGACGGATGAAGCCCTTGCCGTGTACGGGTACGAACTCACCCCGGCGATCGAGGCGATTGACGACGCTGTGCCCGGCTACGGCGGTATATTTGATCCGGGCACCTCGGCCGACACGCTTCGAGCGGCACTGGATACGGTCATCGCTGCCTCCCCACCGCCGGCCCCCAGATTTGCCGTGGACACGGCTGACCCACACGTCGTCGTCTACGTCGACGGGAGTTCCCGCGGCAACCCGGGACCGGCCGGTGCAGGGGCAGTACTCCAGGTCGACGATACGGCGGTCGCACGCCTTGGACGGCCGATCGGGTCGCACGCCGACAACAATATCGCCGAGTACGCGGCGCTACAGCTTGGCCTCCACGCGATACGCTCTCGCTGTGCCCCGGCAAGCGTCGACGTTCGGATCGACTCGATGACTGTCATCGACGATGTCTGGCGTGGAGGCTCCTGCACGCCGGCGTGTCAAACGTATAGTGCAGCGGTCAGGGATCTGCTGTCGGCGTTTCCGGCACACAATTGGACGCACCTCGCCGACAGCGATCCGAATCCGGCCGACGCGCGTGCGACCGTCGGCGCTGATATCGCGACGCTGGGGCCTTGAGAGATGAGTCCGCTCCGCGTCGTGCTGCTGGCAGAGTCGCGTTTCCTGTGTCCCTGCCCCCAAACTGACCGAAGCGTCCCCTTTATATCCGACACTACTGGCGTGACAACCACGGTCGGACGTACTGCAACCCCTGCGCTTCGGTCAGCTGCCCCGCCTAACGATCGATATTTCACGCCTGCCGCCCACCGGTGTGTATGCCCGTTTCGCAGACGTACGTCCACGTGTTGTCCGCGGAGAAGGCGGCACTCACGGCCTTCATCGGGGATGCGGAATCGTCGTTTCTGGAGTTGAGTCTCGCTCCCGACGTAGGGCGACCGACGGACCTCCCTCTTGCGGACGCACGCGAGTGGGCTCAGACGCAGCCCGCGGCGGCGTCGGGAAAGGGGTGGCTCCCGTATCTCACGACGGAGCTCGTCGACGCGGTCGGGGCTGAAGCGCCGACGACACTACACTACGCCGGCATCACGGGAATGGCTGTGGTCGGGCGCGTACTCAGAGAGACGACCGGTGCACACCCGAGCGTCGTGTTGCAGTCCCACACGTTCGCGCAGGCACCGCGCGAGTACACCGTCTATCAGTACGACGTGGCGGCCGAGGAGTACACGCCCATCGCTCGCGGCGAGTATTCGTAGTGGCGGGCCGAGCTCGCCATCGGTCGCGCATTCGGCCGTTTAGCCAAGACGCTCGCCACGTCGCAATCGCGTCGAGTTTGCGCTGTCAGGCCGTACGAAGGTCGCGCCCGCGACGGATTCAAGCGGCGCTCGCCCCTATAGAAGATAACTCGATGTCGGACGCCGACGACCCTGGCAGCGAGAGCCAGACATCCGAGAGCGCCGCGAACGCCCCCGATTCGGCGTTTCCGCTCGCGTCGGATATCCCGACGCCGGCGGCGGTCTGTGGCGCGGACGACGCGTCCGGCTACGTGGTCTGGTACCGGAAACACCTCCGTCTCGGCGATCAGCGGGCACTCGCGCGAGCCGTCGCCGACGGCGACGCCGTCTGTCCGCTGTTCGTCTTCGATCCCGCTTTCTATTCGGAGGGCGGACTCGCGTGTGATGCCCGTGTCCGGTTTCTCCACGAGGCGGTCACGAGCCTAAATCGTCTCTGGGCGACCACGCCGGCGCGCTCAATCAATCGAACCGCGGCGCGCTCGGCGGACCGACTCGCCGAATCGACGCCACTCGATCCGCGATCGGCCGGCCGTACGGCGGGGCGTAGCGAAACGATAGAGAGTCTGACGCAGCCGGATACCCCGGGGGTGAGTATCGGATACGGCGACCCCGTCGAGTTGCTCTCGCGGTTTGTCGACCGTGGCTGGTCGATACTGACGATGGCGGCGCCGACGAGTCGGTATGGCGCTCGTCGGGACGACCGCGTCCGCACGGTCTGTGGCGACGCCGTCGAGTTCGTCTCCGGTGACGGCCTGGTCCGCGACCGCGAGTGGTCCCGTGCGGACTGGCAGACACGTATCGAAGAGTGGCTCACGGCGTCACAACACGCGCCGGCTTGGGACGATCAGACGGTCCGGGTCACCATCGATACTGACATTACACCTGCGCTGGTCGACGACGGTTTCGACATCACGCCGACAAAGACGCAAGTGCCGACCGGCACCCACCGTGCGGCAACGACCCGCCTGCGCGAGTTTCTCGACCGGATTCGATCGTATCCGGGCAACATCTCCGCGCCACAGGACGCCCGCGGGGGGACGAGCGGGCTCTCGCCGTATCTCAACCTCGGCCTGCTCTCGATCCGACAGGTCCACCAGTACGTCACCGACAACGCGCCTTCGTGCCGTGGCCGCCGAATGTTCATCAGCCGGCTGGTCTGGAACATGCACTACAACCAGAAACTGGCCGACTGGTCGGGGTGGACCGAACGGGCAGTCAACCCCGTCTTCGAGGGGCGCAACGAGAAGCACCACGACCCGGCCCTCGTCGAGGCGTGGAAGCAGGGCCGGACAGGCTTTCCGATGGTCGACGCCGCCATGCGGTGTCTCCGCCGGACCGGCTGGCTGAACTTCCGCATGCGGGCGATGGGTGCCTCGTTTTTTACACACATCCTCCACCAGCCATGGTGGATCGGCGCCGACTGGTATCACCACCATCTGATCGACAGCGATGTCGGAATCAACTACACCCAGTGGCAAAGCCAGGCCGGTCTCATCGGGAAGCCCTCACAGCGCGTGTACAACCCGCGAAAGCAGGTACGCGACCACGACCCCGAGGGGACATGGATCACGCGGTGGGTCCCCGAACTGGACCCCCTGCCAAGCCAGTTTCTCGATCGCCCCGAGCGGACGCCCCTCGTGACCCAGCGAGAGTGCGACGTGATCATCGGCGAGGACTACCCGCGCCCCGTGGTCGACTTCGAGGCCCGACGCGAGTCGTTTTGGGCTCAGTACGAACGGCATCGCCCCGCGGCCGCACGCCAACTCCGCCGGCCCGAAATCGCAACACGGGCCTCTCTCTCCGGCGGTTACAGCGCCGCGCGGGCTATCGCCGAGAGACACGGCGAAGATCCGGACGCCGCCGGCGAACAACTTTCGTTCTCCGATCTCGCCGGCGACGAGCCGAACGCCTCCGACGAGTCCGACACGCCCACAGCAGATGAGAGCCACGGCTCCCCCGACAAGCGGACGGCGGCCGACCTGGCTGCTGATGAGGCACCAGCCGACGACGACGGGCCAGCTACCGTACCGACCGGTGCCGGGCGAAGCGCCGGCGAGCCGTCGCCGGATGACCGGACCGCAGTCCCAGAGCGGTTGCAGGCTGCCGACGATCCTGCAGAGAGCGGCGAAGACGTCGGCACGGAAGATGATGGCATAACTGATGATGATATGAGGGGCGATACTGCGAGAGATGACGACACGAGAGACGGCGGTACGGACGACGATAATAAAGGTTCGGAACAGACGACGATGAGTAACTTCGAGTGATTTCGAGGTCGATACCCGCTGTTTCATTGCCGGGAGCGTCGGGGCTCTCGATTTCGTCTTTGCAGACGAGGTGGTGCCTCCAGCGTTCCTTTGTACTATCGGTTAATCGACCGGGTCAGTGTGAATACAAATAGTGCGATGAGGAACGTCCCGAAGAAGCCCTCTACCGCAGTCAGCAGAGACACAACGGAGTCAGTCGTATCGGGCTGGCCTAACACAAGCGCGACGAAGGACTCAATGCTGTATACGAAGTAGCCAAGAGGAATACTATATGGTAATTCCGGCTGTAGCACGGTATACATACCGCCAAATAGGACGACGATGGCGGCAGACGACAATGCTGTCCGTGAGGGTCTTTCGCCGTATCCGGCAGTTACGCGAAGTAGCGCGTTCGAAATCGCTTTCCATCCGTTTGCGATCATCTCGGAGGCGACGGTAGCGTTGACCGCATTCGCAGTGTGCATGCGCCCCCGAAACGTCATTTCCTTTAGGAAAAACTCTGAGGCTGCGGTGTTGTCCCCGACCTGTTTCGCACCGTTCTTACACCGGAGATACGTCGAAACGATAGTACCAATTTTCGGTGAAGTGGTGTGTCTTTCCGGGTGGTGATTACCCTCAGACAGGGAACGCTCTGAGTGAATCCGCCAATTGACTCGTGAAAGGGCATCTGTGTAGTCTGCAAACTCGAAGCCATCGAAACGTGTGTTCTGGAACCGGATCCGATTAAAAACGTCTTTTTTATTTCGCTCAGAGTTAAATATCAAATTACCGACCGCGCTCTTATAAAAAATGTAATCCGGACCGTTTTCGGATAAGAAAATCTCCCCCGAGTTAAAACTGCCTTTCCGGATAACAATCGGACCGTCAATTAGTGGCAATGGTCCGATTTGGACATCCTCGATACGGGTATCTGTCATCCTCAAGCGGAGTACTGCCTCCTCCCCTCGGAGCCCGTTAGGTGTCAACTCTGATTCGAATTTGGTATCGATAAGTTCGAGAGTACCGATGTGAGCGGCGGACAACTGGAGGGACCCGTCTATTCTCATCTCCGTGAGGCCCAACTGATCACTGATCTTTGCCTCGGCAAAGTCGACTATGCTGTCGTACGTCTTTGAATTTCTGAGCTCCTCTTCGTAACCGAAGTCCGCTGACCGGAGATTAGCTTCTTCCGCCGTTTTGTCTCCCGCCACTACGGTGTTACTCAGTCGGACATCTCCCTCGACATCCATGTTCTTACACCGAAGGAAGCCGTTAATCTGAGCATTCTTAATTGAGAGGCCACTGTCAACGGTAGCGTAATCTAATTCGGGTTCACAGACAGTCGAACTATTGAAATTAACGAATTTTTTGAATGTTGCGTCGTAACAATTTAGTTTTCCAACTGAGCCATCTATTAGACGGATCTCGTGAGTGACAGTCCCCTTGCGGAACGATAGTCGCCCGATCTCGGCCCTGTGCAACACGATGGGGTAGTTGTCTGCACCTTCCAGAGTTGAGTAGGACAAATCAAGATGAGCAAACTTGGCACCGATGAGCGTATTAGGTTCTCTACCTTTCATCTGCAAGGAGTCACGGAACGCCTCGGTCGTTGCCTCGGGAGTCTTCTTTTCAACCGGCAGGTGAAAAGTACAGTACTCGGTATCTCCGTGGGTCTCACGGTCACATTCCCACCCATCGTATCTCTCGAGTAGATTATCGTGACTGTCCGTGTCAGATAAATTCAAATTATATGAACATTTACTCATACGCTGTATGTGACGGTGGGTTGATAATCAAGATTGGGTCGCGAGCGCCGGTCCCTGTACCCAGCGCACGAAGGGCGTGTCCGAACGCTCTTCAGCATCCTCGTGATCAATGACATTCGTGTAGGTTCCACGCTCTTGCCAGACCCAACGGTAGAACAGGTCAAGCCGTTGCGCTGTATTGAGGACTGTTCTCTGCGCGTATCCCTCAGCTTTCTCTGGCTTCTTGCCAAAGACCAACAGCCAGTCAATCAGTTCCCGCCGATGCTCTTTGTAATCCATCTGCTGTCGCTCGTCAAGTCGCGCGCGCGATGGCTCGGGGACTAGCGGAATACCGTCTCGATCTTCAGGCATGGCCGGCCTCCATGCTGTCGAACCGCCTCGCAGGATGGCGGTTTGTATACTTGGTTTGACATGCGCCCCGAATCGCAAGAAGGCGGCAGGTTCGTTGCTTCTGTCTGGTCGGCTTGGCTATAGATGGCATGTTTCTTGCTTTCCGCCAAAGCCAGTAACTTGCCGTTAGAGGGTCTGAGAAACGTCCGGACGGAGATTTGAACTCCGGTCCCTGGCTCCGCAAGCCAAGAGGATAGTCCACTACCCTACCCGGACTTATTCTATGTTACCCTGCTTCGACGTATAGGGGTTACGGTTCGGCGTCCGAGCGAGCGTGTCGACGGCCGAATCAAACTACGGCTCGACGGCCGCCCGAGAATATATAAGCGAATACGAGGCACTCAGGCGTATGTCATGCCGCCACGACCGCGGATCGAACCGACACCGACAACGCTTTTCGGGAGGCCGTGTTTGCTCTCCGTAGCAATGGGCGCCATCGAGGAAATATACGCGGACCTCGACGCCGACGTCTCCGAGGAGGAGTTCCGTGAGGCCGTCGAAGCAAAGGTCGAACAGATGGGGGGACTCGCAGATGAGGAGACAGCAGCGATGCTTATCGCCCACGACCTCGACGGGGGCGAAGTCGAGACGATCGCCGACATCGAACCCGGCCTCGAAGAGGTGAAGTTCCTCGGCAAGGTCACCGGCGTCGGGGAGTTGCGGACCTTCGAGCGCGACGGCGAGGACGACGACCCGGAGGGGCACGTGTTGAACCTCGACGTCGCTGACGAGTCGGGAGCAGTCCGGGTCGCGCTGTGGGACGACGACGCGGTCGCCGCGGTTGAGGAGATCGCCGCCGGCGATGTCTTCCGAATCAAAGGCCGGCCGAAGGACGGTTACAACGGCGTCGAGGTCAGCGCCGACAGACTCGAACCCGACGAAGAGGCCGATATTGACGTTGACATCGGCGGACGCGTGACCGCTGACTCGCTGTCGATGGGTCAATCCGACGTGAACGTTCGGGGGGTCGTTCTCGACACCGATTCCATTCGAACGTTTGATCGCGACGACGGGACGGAGGGGCGAGTGTCGAACCTCACCTTGGGCGACGAGACGGGACGGGTTCGCGTAACGTTGTGGGACGAGCGCGCCGACGCCGCCGAGGAACTCGCTGCCGGCGAGAGCGTCGAAGTCGTTGACGGGTACGTCCGCGAACGCGACGGCTCGCTCGAACTCCACGTCGGCTCCCAAAGCGAGATCCACGAACTCGACGAGGCCGTCGAGTTCGTCCCCGACGCGAGCGACATCGCGGACATCGAGATCGGCCAGACGGTCGACATCGCTGGTGTCGTCCGTTCCGCGGACCCAAAGCGGACCTTCGACCGCGACGACGGTAGCGAGGGACAGGTTCGGAACGTCCGCGTACAGGACACGACGGACGATATCCGGGTCGCGTTGTGGGGCGAGAAGGCCGACCTCGATCTCGGCCCCGGCGACGAGGTGTTCTGCGCCGACGTCGAGATTCAGGACGGGTGGCAAGACGATCTCGAAGCCTCCGCCGGGTGGCGCTCGACGGTCGCCGTCGTCGACGGCGCGGAACCGGATCGCGGCTCGGAGTCAGCCGGGCTCGATCAGTTCGGCAACGGCGCAGCTACGGGCGGATCCTCGGGCGACGCTTCGTCCGACGGGACCGCGGACACCGACACCGAGGCCGACAAAGACGATACCACGGACGATCCCGAGACCTTCACCGGCACGGTGGTCCAGCCCGGCGATCCGGTCATTCTCGACAGCGGCGAGGAGACGGTCCGCGTCGAGACCGATACTGATGTCCACCTTGGCCAAGAGGTCACCGTTCGGGGCCACCGTGACGGCGATACCTTCCGCGCGGACGACGTGTTCTAGCCCGGCAAAGGCTCGCAAAGATTAAGGCCGACTCGCCCCCGGTGTGGTATATGAGCGTCGAGTTACCGTTCGCCCCGGTCGACACGGTCATCCGACGGAACGCCGGGCAGTTGCGCGTCAGCGCCGAGGCCGCCGAGGAACTCGCCCGACAAATCCAGGCTCGCGGGGCCGAACTGGCGGAGGAGGCCGCCCGACGGGCGACCGAGGATGGCCGAAAGACCTTGATGGCGGAGGACTTCGACGCTCCAGCTGTCGACAAGGATCGTCTCGAACTTCCGATCGCGCCGATCGACCGGATCGCCAGACTCGAGATCGACGACCGGTATCGGGTATCGATGAACGCCCGGATCGCCCTCGCTGGCACACTTGAATCGTACGCCGACACCGTCGCCACCGCGGCCGCTACCCTGGCCCGGCACGCCGACCGACGGACGGTCAAGGCCGATGACATCACCGCGTATTACGAGTTAGAACCGTACTTCGAATGAAGTTTGGCTACCGCGAGATCTGTCTGGAACACGATACCGGCCCGCGGCACCCGGAAACGGCCGACCGGCTTCGGGCGATTCGGCAGGGGATGGCAAAGCGCCATGGCGTCGAGTACCGAGAGGGGTTTCTCGCCGACCGCGATGCCGTTGAGGCGGTCCACGACTCGGAGTACGTCGCCGACGTTGAGGCGTTCTGCGCCGACGGCGGTGGCACCTGGGACGCCGATACGGTCGCCGTCGAAGAGACGTGGGAGGCCGCCCTGGCGTCGGCCGGGCTCGCCTGCTGGGCCGTCGACGAAGCCATCGACGGCGCCGACGGCCGGCGAACACCGTTCTCGATCGGCCGGCCGCCGGGCCACCACGCCGAGTTCGACGAGGCCATGGGGTTTTGTTTCTTCAACAACGCTGCCGTCGCTGCCCGGCAGGCGATCGACCGCGACGGAACCGGCGTCGACCGGGCGGTCATCTTCGATTGGGACGTCCACCACGGGAACGGCACTCAGGACATCTTTTACGATCAAAACGACGTGTTCTACGCCTCCGTTCACGAACAGGGGCTTTTTCCCGGAACCGGTGAGATCGACGAGACCGGTGGCCCCGACGCCCGAGAGACGATTCTCAACGCCCCGCTCCCCGGCGGGAGCGGCGACGACGAATACGCGGCCTTCCTCAACGACCTTCTCGCCCCGTCGATGGAGCGGTTCGATCCAGACCTCTTCATCGTCAGCGCCGGGTTTGACGCCCACCGCCACGATCCCATCTCGCGGATGCGCATCTCGACCGAAGGGTACGGCCACATGACCGACCGCGTCCGGTCGATCGCCGATACCCACGACGCTCCGCTCGCGTTCGTCCTCGAGGGCGGGTACGGTCTCGACGCGCTTTCGGAATCCGTCGGGATGGTTCACGAAGTTTTCGACGGCCGCGAGCCCGTGGCCCCCAGCGGTGACGTCTCCGCGAAAGCCGAACAGGTCATCGACGACGTCCGGGATGCTCACGACCTCTGAGGCCGTTCAGGGCTTCGGGTCGAAATACTCGGCGAGCGCCGAACCGAACCGCTCGGACAGCACCGCGAGTTCGTCGCCGGCGAGCACCTGACGGTCGGCTTCGAGCGCCGACTCGACGTGCGGCCCGAGTGAGACATCGAACAGCTTCGCCTCGACCAGTTCGACCGGCGTCCGGGCGTCCCGCGTCCGCTCGACGACGTAGCGCCCCTCGCTGTCGACGTACGGGCCGACGACCTCGCGGTCCCGGTACGACTCGTAGAACTCCTCCGCGTGCTCCCTGACGCCGACCGGCGGCCCGCTGTGACGGACGACGGCGGGAAGCCTCCCGACGGCGCATTCGACGAGCAGCGCCGACTCCTCGGCGTCGGCGAACCGGCCGCTCCGCATCGGCGCGAAGCCCGCGCGATCCAGCGCGCCCTCGATCCCGCCCAGGGACTTCTCCAGTTGCGGGTACAGTTGATCGTCGACGATATCGGGGGTCGGAAACCGGATCGCGACCGGCGCGGTCCCCCGGTCGTCGATCGCCGCCCGCACCTCGGCGGCCGACAGGGGCTCGCACCCTCGGGATTCGAACCGATCGAGGCTCGGGTCGAACTCGAAGGCGCGCGCGTGGTGAATCGTCCGCGCGATCTTCCGAGCCGAACAGACCGCCGCGACGTTCCGCTCTGGATCGGTCGGATCGACGACGACGAGCGGGTCGTCGAACGATCGACTCCCGTGGCCCTCGGGATCGAACCGAACCGGCGGCGACCAGTCGGCGACCGACCGGACGAACGGTTCGAACCCGCCGTACTCCAACACAAGCAGTTCGGTCAGAAACCCCGAGAACCCCTTTGTTCGGAGGTCGCTGCCGTACGTGCCGATTTCAGACAGGAACGCCTTCGCGACTCGGACGTCGTCGGCGACCGGGTCGATTCGGCCGGACAGATACGCCGTGTGGAACGGCGTCCGGTCGACAGCCGATCGGATCTCGCTCGCGTCCTCGACGGCGTAACACGGGACACAGTCCACGTCGAACCCGCGATACTGCCCCTTGACGTAGGGGTGTTCGGCGAACTCCTCGTGGCCCGCCGGGAGCACGGCGTGACCGACTTCGAGGCCGTACTGTTCGAGTTCGTCCCGCCCGAGCGATGGGGGAAACTGCACGAAGAGGTCGATATCGCGGTCCCCGGCGAGCCAGGTCCCGCGGGCCGTCGACCCGGCGAGTTTCGTCTCCGCGGTCACCGGTAGGGCCGCGATGGCCGTCCTCGCTCGCTCGGTGAGCGCTTCGACGGCCGACTCGAGCGCCTCGACCTCCGACTGCTCGGGGACGACGCGGTCGTGAATCTCCCCGATGACCGATTCGAACGACATACCCCAGATTTCGGTGTCGATTTATAAAGACTGTCGATGCCGCGGGCTGTCGTTGCGCGACGCGGCGTCTAGCGGTCGCGCCGATGTAGGTTCCGGGAGCCATCAAAACGATGACCGCGCCGACTCGGATCCGAGAGACACGGCGGTTCGGCGCACAGGCAGCGAACGCTCTCTCGTTTTCCCTCAATGGATGCCACAAATTGGCAGCCACGCCGGCGATGAAACGAAAGCCATATGAGGCAAATCGGAGTATACCTGAACGCGAAGGGCCGCCGTAGCTCAGCTGGTAGAGCACCACGCTGTTAACGTGGTTGTCCCAGGTTCGAGACCTGGCGGCGGCGTCACTTCTCTCTTTTTGCCCCGGCCGTACCGGGCTGTAACCCGTCTCGACCCAGCCCTAGCGCATCCGCGACGACGATCGGGGCCGGGAACTCGGCGTCCCGAAGCGCCACGGACGCGTCGTCGGCTTCCCGTTTGTGGGCTCGTGCCGTTGAAATGTCGCCGTCGGCCCTCGCGGCTGCGGCGTCGGCCATCAGGGACGATCGCTCGGCTGCGAGGGTGACCCACTCATCGGCCCCGCGGATCGACTCTCGGAGGCTATCGTGGTCGACCGTTTCGGGTTGTTCTATTCCCTCGAACGCCGTCGCCATCTCCTCCGCCGTCGCTACCGACTCGACGGCTTGCCGGTAACTACTTGTGGAGGCCTCGAAGACGGACACCGACTCCGCGTACCGGTCGTCGTTCCAGTCTTCGACAGCTACCTCGTACTCGCGGGCTCCGGTGTTCCGCCCCGCCCAAGCGTTCCCGAACGTATCGAGCAGATCGATCCGGCGCTCGTACGCCGGGAGTCGGTCCTTGATATTGTCGGACATGATGTGTTCGGGGTCGTCGTCGTGCCCAAGCCCGAGGGCGTGGCCGAGTTCGTGTTTCGTCGTAATCTGAACGTCGCCGTAGGGGCGCCCATTCGCGACGACTTCGACCGTCACCGGGCGTTCGGGCCGGTGCTCAGCACGCAACAGGGGCGAACACCCGAGAACCTCCGCCGACGAATGTTCTTGACACCCCTCGAGTTCGGCCCGCCGGTTGAGAAAGACGAGTTCGATGTCCGGCGACGCTCCCCCGACGCTAAAGGACACGTCGAAGCCCGTGTACTCGACCGCGTGCTCGCTCCAGTACGCTGCCGCCGCCGCCGCGAGGGCCGATACGTCGTGGTCGCTCCCGCTTCGGTCCTCGACAGCGATCGTCGTTGCTCCCGCGAACGGGTGTTCTTCCGGGCCAAGAACGGTGTCAGCCTGCTCGTTGACCTCGTCTTGTACGCTGGAACACCCAGCAAGTGCAACGGCCGCACCTGCGATCGCACGACGCCGACTCAACTCCATAGACATAATATAGCTCGTAGCAACCTATATTCCTTGGATCCCCCCGAGTAGCACCGCTTTCGCCCCACCAGCCCTATCCGGCAGACTGAAAAGGAACCGGGAAGAAATATCATACGAAGGGCCCTTAGCTCAGTGGTTAGAGCGCTCGGCTCATACTCCCGGCCGCCTCCGGCGACGGGATGGGACACCGAGTGGTCGCCGGTTCGAACCCGGCAGGGCCCATCGCTTCTGCGACGAACGTATGTGAGGAGCGAAGCGATTTGCTGCCGGGTTCGAGCCCTACGAGTCGCGCGCAGCGGAGCGAGCACGTCTCGTTTCGGTTCGAACCCGGCAGGGCTCTCACTCCCCTATTGCGGTTTTCGTACTCGCCATCCGCTCGCGCATAGGTGGGGTTAGCAGGTCGAAAACAGCCGTTTCGGATTTCTCGAAGTCGACCCCAGAACTGGGTCCCGACAAAGCTTTACTCGCAGGTCCGCGCCCTCGGTCACATGTTGTAGTCGAAACGGAGGGATCAGCGTGAGCCCGCAACTGAGCCCCATCGACTTCGATGAGAGTGGTCTCAGAGACCTCTCAGCGCTAACCTCCCCGACGCCTACCTCGTCAGCGCCGACCTATCAAACGCTGTAGTAGCGGGTGCCGGTGAGAAGAGCAACTCCGGGGATTCACCCCCAGTGGCGGTCATTCGATCTCCGAGGACAGTTCGAGTTCGAGCGCGTTCGCAGCGCCGGAGACAATCTCCGGGATCGTCTCAGAGAATTTCTCTCCACGCAGCCGGTTCTTCGGTCCGGAGACAACGAGTGCACCGACCTGCCCGTGGGGTGACGAGATCGGGCTGGCGACCGCCCGGAATCCAGTGATCGACTCCTCGTCATTGAACGCGACGCCCTCGGCCCGTGCGGACTCGACTTCCCTAAACAAGGCCTCGGGGCTGGTGATCGTATTTTCGGTCCGTTCAGGCAACCCGCACCGATCGATGACAGCCTGCGTCTTCTCACGAGGTAACCGCGAGAGAATTGCTTTCCCAGCGGCGGTATCATGGAGGGAGATCCGAGCACCGAGTTGCTTGTAGGGCTGGACGGCCAGTTCGCCCTTCGCTTTCCGCAGGCAGACACCGCGTCCGTGCTCCTCGACGACCAGCCAGGCGATTTCGTCCGTCCGTTCAGCCATCTGCTCGAGAAACTGCTTCGAATCCTGGTAAAACGGGTTCATCCGCTGCGCTCGCGCCCCGTGGGTAAACAGTCGCAGCCCCAGCGTGTACTGGGTGTCGTCTTTTTGCAGATACTCCTGTTCGACGAGTGTCGAGAGATGGGCGTGGAGGGTGCTCCGGTGCATGTCTAGGGCGTCAGCCAGCTCGGTCAGCGAGGCGCGCTCCAGCTCGCTCACCGTCTCAACGATACGGACGGTCGTTTCGGCAGTTTTGACCGTCCGATGTCCCGTTTCGTCGTCATCCATACTGGTAACCGAGCGGCTTTGAGTCTATATAGGTCATGGTGCCCCGATTGAGGATGCGGAGAGGGATGCTCGGACGCCGCGATCGGCCCGGACAACTGTCCCGGCAGAAGCGATACGCTTGGACTGTTTCGGTATACCAAACAAACCCGATGTCGCGTTACCGGACGAGGAGACGTCCGAACGACCCGCCCGAGCATCGGACGAACCGAACGCCTACTCTTTGCAGTGCCGTATCACTCGCCGATAGGACAGGACCGCTGTGTAACCGACCCCACCCTACTTTGCTCGGCCTTGCGGCCTCGCTCGTTGAGGGTGGGGCCACTGGCAGAGCGTCGCTCTGGCAAGGCCTCGAAAGGCGTC
>Ga0207414_1000487_pt1 | contig 17474 bp, 22 predicted proteins | sample PonA231FremontCA_2_FD_187269 | JGI IMG/M metagenome (GOLD analysis project Ga0207414, IMG submission 187269) | Marine sediment microbial community from Fremont, CA, USA - Pond A23 Sediment 1 (SPAdes) | ecosystem: Environmental > Aquatic > Marine > Unclassified | place: USA: Fremont, California... | reverse complement strand
TTCCCACATCGGCTAATACGTCTAGAAGCCCGTATTCGACCGTATTTGGGCGTATCAACCGCTTTGATTGGCAGAGGTTTATCCGGGTATCGGTCAAATATATAGTATGCTATCGGAGACTTACGCGCACCGGTTCGGTGTATTGAGTGCTGACTATACACTGTTACAGGATCGATCCGCAGAGTACGTCGAATACTGCCTGCCCAGCGATGGTTCTAACAATGAGTAACCACCCACGCCACACTAACTTCTCACAAGGATCAGATCCCTTGGAGCAGACCATCGAAACAACGACCCCGGTGAAGAAGCCGGCCGCTGATCTTCCCTCTGACGACTTCTTTAGGCGCACGGGCTTCAAGCCGATATACGCGACGGGGTCAGAAGGTGATACGCTCGCTGGTCGAGTGGAAGGCATTCATGTCTTCGGAGGATTACATCATGAGTCGAAAACTATTGATCGGCTGTTCGACGCAATCAGGCGGTATGAGCCTGATGTTATCGCCCCCGAAGCCTGTGACAAAGCGGTCCGTCAACACAAACCAAAAATACTTGACTTGGAGTGGCCGCCTGACCACGAAGTCCAAGCGGCATCTTTTGCGACACAGCATACTGACGGCTTGTCGATTGCTGGGATCGACTTACCAGCATATCAACAACCCCAGGAGGGTGGGAACGACAAATTCGTTCAAGCTGACGGCGAGATCTTCACGGAGTTCGGACTGATTGAGAGTCCGGATGAACTCACACTCGACACGTACTACCAGTTGGATCGCGGACTCATTCGGGAGTGGCGCGAGAAAACAAGAGAGCGCATCCCGGAGTTGTTCAGGCAAGTGCTTCAAATCCGCGACGACGTGATGGCAGGACGACTGTATGAGCTGTACCAGAAGGATGGTGTTGAAACAGTCGTTGCTGTCGTCGGTGTCGAACATCTCACTGGTATTCTTGACCGGCTCCAAGCCCCGAACCGGATTCCCGACACGCGATTCGAATGTCCAGAAGTCTATACGTTCGAACCCTCGGAACACATCTGGATATACTAATAGAAGAGACCGATGGGGGGTTGAGCGAATTGGAATTCGACTGGCAACGTGAACAACACTCGTGAAATCACCCCAATGTATCGGAAACTGTAGAGCTACTGGATCCCGGGATGGTGATGACGCGGGGAAGGATTTTTGAGCGCAAATGCTCTGTCGACACTATGCTTCGACGCTCCTTCCTCGCTGCTCTCTCGACGGTCTCAGCACTCCCCGTAATCCCCGATCGACTTGATCCAGCCCATCCGCCAGCTCTCCCATCAGAAGGCAGCCTCATGTTTTGGTATCATTTCTATTCCGCAATCGAACGAGACCGACCGATGAGTACCGAACGAGCGCGGAGAAAGACAGTTGAAGAACTGACTCTCCAGAACCTTCCTGATGCGGAAGCTGTTCGACTCTTAGAACTGGCGAACGAGGGAGTGTACGACACTGACGATATGCCCGAACGATGGCACAAAGTTTTCGAGCAGATGGAACAACGAATTTGAAGGAAATCCCACCGCGAGTCAGTCAACTATCGCGCGCTGGAACCTCCAATCAGCCTCCACTTTTTTATATGGGAAACCATATTCAATAACCGGATCGCTATACGGAGGGAACCCGCGTGCAACAAGCGAATGGATTCACGACCTCGAAATCTCCACCGATATCGGCGGTTCTTCCGTTAGAGCTCCTAAAAACGGAGAATACGGCCGAATACAATCCGTACGTGCCGCGTATGGGTCGGGGCGGATTTGAACCGCCGGCTTCCTCCGTGTGAAGGAGGTGTCATAACCGACCTAGACCACCGACCCGTCATCAAAACCTATCGCAGCCCCGGACTTAACCCTTTTCAAGCGGCCGCGGCGGGGCTCAGGCGTCGTCCCGCTCGGATCGATAGGCATCGATCCGCTCGCGGGCGTCGGCGATCGCCTCGCGAGTCTCGCCCTCCGCGCGCTGCTGAAGCGCCTCAAGTTCCGCCCGGACCTCGTCGAAGCGCCCCGGTTCCGGGTCGGCCTGCTCGCGGTCGACGAGGTCGTCAACTCGCTTCTTGAGCGGCTCCAATTCCTCGGAGATACCCGCTTTGGCGGTCTCTCCGGCTCGTTTCAAGTAGTATTTCGCGTCTTCGAAGTGTTTGTTCATGATTCACATGGAACTAGGATAAGAACAGACAAAACCGTTGTGGCCCCGTTGCCGCGACGATAGTGTGGTACCAATCGGGAGACCGTTCGGGGCGTCGGACCCGCATCGGGGCGGGCGTCAGCGTTATTGACCTGGCGGGGATACGATAGCGTATGAGTCAGAGCCTCGAATCCTCAGGAGACCCGGTTGAAGTGACCAAAATCGCCGCCGACCAGGCGCTGTCTCTCATCGAGCAGGAGGGGTACGACACCGACGAGGCCGGCCTCCGGCTGTTCGTCCAACAGGGTGGTTGCGCGGGGCTCTCCTACGGGCTTCGTTTCGATGTCGAGCCCGAGGAGGACGACGCGGTGACCGAACACCACGGCCTTCGGGTGTTCGTTGACCCGTCGAGTCAGAAGTACATCGACGGTTCCATTCTCGACTTCGAGGGAGGCCTCCAAGGCAAGGGCTTCGATGTTGAGAACCCGAACGTGGAGAGCGAATGTGGGTGCGGAGAGTCCTTCCGAACCTGAGGCGCCGCTTCACGACAAAAGGCTACTGCCACCGCCTGCGTTCCGTTGCCCGAGACGTTACTCCTCAAGGACCTCGTCGATGAAATCGTGGGCTTCCTCTAAGATCTCTCTCGGGCCGTCCTGAGTGATCGTGTTGATCGCCTGTTCGTAGTCGCGCCACTGGAGGTCCCGGTGCTCCGAGGAGAGCTCGGCGGATGCCTCGAACGAGCGTGCGATGAACAGGTGGACCGTCTTGTGGATGGTGTTGCCGTTCGCCTCGAACACGTAGTCATAGTCGTCACGGAAGCCGTCCAACAGCCGGAAGTCCTCGATCCCGGCCTCCTCTTTCACTTCGCGGATGGCGGTCTGCTGGAGCTCCTCCTCGCCCTCAACGCCGCCCTTTGGGAACTCCCAATCGCCGGGCCGGGACTTGAGCAGCAGGTACTCGCGCCGGCCACGCGTATCGCGAAAGAGGATGGCTCCCGCGCTCGTGGCCTCTATCATTATCCCATCGTAAACGGTCATGTGATAAATGGGTGTCGGAGGGATCGCCGCCGCGAGGGCACGCCTCTCCGGCGCCGATGAATGCGTTTTTGACGGTTGAGCGTCCACAGGATCATATGCCATTCGTTACTACGCTGACGCTCCAGAGCGGGGACCGGGACGTCCTCGAGCGCGTCGTGGGGAACATCAAGGGTCGCGCCGAGCAAAAAGGGGTCGAACTGCGCGGTCCACACGCCGAGTCGCCGTTCGATATCTCGGTCCCTCAGTCCAAACGCCTCGACTCGGGCGATCGGTCGTTCTCGCATTGGACCTACACGGTCTACGAACGCCGGATGGAGATCATCGGTCACGACGATTTCGCGCGCGACGTCGCTGGACGGGCGTTCCCGGAGGGTATTCGCATCGACGTGGACGTCGAGCGCGTCTCCGCACCCGGTAGCTAACGCGACGACTCCGGTTGGCGCTATGGAAACGACCGACCGAACACGAAACTCGGTGCCACGGCACCGGAAAACTGCGTGGGCTTATGTCACCCCAGAGCCATCGACCGATATGAGCGTCGAACGAGACCACTTAGTCGAACTCCGGCGGGCGTTCCACCGCCATCCCGAACCTGCCTGGCGGGAGTTTTGGACCACCGCCCGTATCGTCTCCGAAGTTGAGCGCATCGGCGTCGATGAACTGCACGTCGGCCGCGACGCCCTGGCTGGTGACCGGCTCGCGGTCCCCGACCCTGAGGATCTCGAGCCCTGGATGGATCGGGCTCGCGAGGCGGGCGCTGACCCCGATGTTCTCGAGTCGTTTTCGGGCGGATGGACCGGCGCTGTCGCGGTGTTGGAGCGGGGCGAGGGTCCGACCGTCGGCCTCCGGGTCGACATCGACGGCCTCCCCCGCGAGGAGTCGACCGACGCCGGCCACGTCCCCGCCCGCGAGGGGTTCCGCTCCGAGACGGGGGCAATGCACGCATGCGGCCACGACGCCCACGCCACGATCGGCCTCGGGGTCCTCGAGTCGATTGCAAAGAGCGACTTCTCGGGCACATTTAAGCTGTTCTTTCAGCCCGCCGAGGAGGTTATCGGCGGGGGGAAGGCGATGGCCGAATCGCGGCACATCGACGATGTCGAGTACCTCCTCGCGATCCACATCGGCCTCGACTACCCGACCGGCGAGATCATCGCCGGGATCGACGACTTCCTCGCTGTCACGCAGTTTTACACGACGTTCGAGGGCTCCCCGGGCCACGCCGGGGCGCGGCCGGAGGAGGGCAGAAACGCCGTCCAGGCGATGGCGACCGCGGTCTCGAATCTCTACGGCATCGAACGCCACAGCGACGGCGAATCGCGTGTCAACGCCGGTCGCGTCGGCGGCGGCACCGCCACGAACATTATCCCCGAGGAGGCGTTCGTCCACGGCGAGGTCCGCGGGGAGACGACCGAGATCCGCGATTACACGTTCCGCCGGGCCAAACAGGTCTTTGAGGGCGCAGCCATTTCTCACGACTGCGAGGCCGACGTCACTATCGAGGGCGAAGCGCCCTCCGCCGAGAGCGATGTCGAGTTAATCGATATCGTCCGATCGGCGGCGAAGTCGGACCCCGATATCAGGCGGGCGAGACGGCGAGGCTCGATCGGCGGCAGCGAGGACGCGACGTTCCTGATGCGGCGCGTCCAAGAGAACGGCGGCCTGGCGACGTACGCTTGCATCGGGACGGACCACCCCGGTGGCCACCACACTGCGACGTTCGATGTTGACGAGGACTCCCTGAAACCCGGTGTCGACGTGCTGACGGAGGCGATCCTCGAGATCGCCGATACGGAGCCGTAACGGGCGTAAACGACCACGAACTAGGTGACCCGTGGCTTTGTGTGCTCTCTCAGCCCACCTCTTAGAGGAGATATCGCTCCTCGTCGGTACTCAGGTCGTTGACCGAGTCGGCCGCCTCGATGAGTTCCTCGGCCATCGAGGGACCGAAGCCGAACACCTCCGTCCGGACGCCCTCGTGTCTCAGGTGGGTACACAGGCGAGCAAAATCGCCGTCGCCGCTGCAGAGAACGAACGTGTCGATCTTCCCGGCAAGCGTAACGGCGTCAAGACACATCCCGAGATCCCAGTTGGCTTTCTGTGAGCCGTCGGCAAACGTCTTAATGTTCTTTATTTTCGTCTCGAAGCCGATGTCGCGGAGCGCGTCGAAGAAGTCCTCCTCGGAGGGCGAGTCCGCGCGGATCACGTAGGCGATCGCGCGGACGAGGTTCCGGTCGTCGACCGCGGCATCGAGCAACTCGGTGTAGTCGACGTTCCGTGAGTAGAGACTGTGGGCGGCGTGATAGAGGTTCTGTGAGTCCGCGAGAACCGCAACGCGCTGAGACGGATGGATCGGTCGCATACGGCAAATCGTCCGTCGTCGGCTATAGGTCTTGGCCTCCGTCCCCGAGAGCGGCGGGCGTCGCGAGCGTCACTGGAACCCGCGTATCGGCTGGGCCTGGGTGCTGCCGTCCTGATCCATCTCTTGGAGGCGCTTTGCGAGCTGTTCGCGAGCGTCTTGGATCTCGCCGGCCTTCTCGACCAGTCGATCAGTATCGATGTCGATATCGGCGATCGGTCCCACCCCGTGCTTGAGGATCGTCCGAGACGCCTCCGGGTCGGGGAACCGGGGATCGGTCTGAACGATGAGCCCGACCGAGTCGAGTTCCGTCTCGACCGCGCGGTGCAACAGCGCGCCGGTCGGCCCCGAGACCATCCCACCGCCGCGGGGCGGGACGATGCCGGCGTCATCAAGTTCGGCTTCGCCGTCGCCGGTCGCGACGCCGTACAGCTCCGGCGTACCCTCTTTTTCCTCGGCCAGCCCGCTGAGATACAGCGGGAAGACCCCGTTCGAATCGAGCCATCCTGTGACGCAACTCGCGAACTCGGTCACCTGCGTCGGCGACACCGGCACGTCGCTGCGGAGGACGAGGAGGTCCATCGCCTCATCCGCGTAGAGGCGGACTGGCGGTAGAAGCGCCGATGACTCACCCTCGTAGACGGCGATCCGCGGGAGCCCATCGCAGTGTAACGCCCCGTAGTACGTCATGTCGAACGCATCGACGAGGTGGTCGGCGGCGATCTTGCCGACGAGGCCGGCCCCCGGCAGCCCCTCGACGAGCGTTGGCGAGTCGAGCTCAATATCCTCTTCGATGATCTGGACGTGTGCCATACGCGGGGGCACGCGTCGCGGTCCCTTAAGCCTGAGCCGTCCCGACCGTCCGGTCTGACCGACAACCGCCTTGAGCCGTAGCGGGCAGATCACGGTCGGAACCGACGCGTCGGGGCGACACCGATACCGACAAACCGCCGCGGGGGCGACTGTGCGCATGAACCCGCTCTCAAGATACGACCCCATCGTCGAGGATCCGGCGGCGTTTCACGACGCCTGCGAGCGGCCGTTGCCCTCGGTCGTCCGGGTCAACGGCATCAAAGCGACGCCCGACCGCATCCGGCGGGCGTTCGAGTCGGCCGGCGTCGAGTTCGACCCCGTCGGGTGGCACGAGGGGCTCTTTCGGCTCGGCGAGGGCGAATCGCCCGGCAACTCCTGGCCGTTCGTCCACGGCTGGGTGTATGGCCAAGAGGAGGTGTCCGCGGTGCCCGCGCTGGCGCTCAATCCGGACCCCGGCGAGCGCGTGCTGGATTGCTGTGCCGCGCCGGGAAGCAAAACGACCCAACTCGCCGCGCGGATGGACGACCGGGGGCTGCTCGTCGGCAATGACAACAACCTCGGCCGGCTGTCGGCGTTGCGGTCGAACGCCGAGCGTTGCGGCGTGACGAACCTCGCCGTCACGCGGGCGGATGCGCGCAACTTCTCGTTGAAGCCCTTCGACGGCCAGCCGTTCGACAGGACGCTCGTGGACGTTCCCTGCTCCTGTGAGGGGACAATCCGAAAGAACCCCGATGCACTCGATAACTGGTCGCTGGATCACGTCGAGGGGATCGCGGGGGTTCAAAAAGGGGTCCTCGAACGCTCGATCGAGATTACCCGGCCCGGCGGAACAGTCGTCTATTCGACGTGTACCTTCGCGCCCGAGGAGAACGAGGCGATCCTCCAGCACGCCCTTGAGAACCACGACTGCCGGCTGCTCGAGTACGAGTTGCCGCTCGAATACGTTCCCGGGCTCACAGAGTGGAACGGCGAGTCCTTCGACGACTCGATGCGGCGGGCAAAGCGGATCTACCCCCACCACAACGACACCGGCGGGTTCTTTTGTGCGAAACTGGAGGTGGCCGGATGAGCGACGGATCTGATGGGTCGGCGGACGACGCCGGCGGCCACGACATCGACGGGGAGGATCAAGACAACGCCGCCTCTACGAACGAGGGTAGCCGCTTCGACCGCCTGCCAGCGACCGCGACTGACCGGACGGTCGAAGGGCGCGCGACCCGCGAGGAAGCCGTCGGCTGGTGGGTCGAGCGCTTCGGACTCGATGCCGAGCGCTTCGAGGGACACACGTTCTGGGAGAAGGGCTCGGGGAAGATCTGGGCTTTCGCGGACGACATCGACTCGCCCGCCGAGGTCGAGGGGCTGGGGATGACCTTTCTCCGGACCCGACAGGAGCACTGGAAGCCGACGACGGACGCCGTCCAACGCTTCGGGCGTGACGCGACGCGGAACGTCGTCGTGCTCACCCGCGACGAGGCGCGGGCGTTCCTTCGCGGCGAGACGACCGACCCCGACTGGGACGGCGACTGGGGATACTTGATCGCGGCCCACGAGATCGCCGGCGAGACCGAACCGGTGGGCGTCGGCCTATATTTGTACGGCGAACTCCGCTCGCAGATGCCGAAGGGTCGACAGCGGGAACTGTGACCGGCGTCGAACGGTCGGGATCGAGGTGGGGGTTAGATCCGGCCGATACGTCGGATCTAGTTTTTGTAACTGTCTAATTAAATTATATAAACCCTCTGGGACATACGCTCGGGGCCATGCCCGAGAGGCGGGCGGCGAACGAAGTGAGTCGACCCCCAAGCCCCGGCCTATTCCACGTGCGAGGGATGGGCGACGTGGGATCGAGGACTCCACAGGCGAACGGGCGTATCGCGCCCGTAAGCGAGCAAATCGACTGAGGAAGCGTCTGGATTGCGTGCGGATTATGTGTGGATTGCGGAAGTGGCTGCGGAGGCGTTCACGTGTCGTGAAAGCGGCTGCTGGGGCGTGTGGTCATGAGGCTCTGGATGCAACGATAGCATGGGTATTTCATCGTTGACGGGGGCAAAAGAGATCCTAGTTACACAACGCGTCGACCGGATCGCAGGCTCCGCGGACTCACAATAGATCGCGATACCGCTGCCCTGCCTCATCATCGGCTTCGATCGCGGCCTCCATCTGCTGGGAGAGCCACGTCTCGGAGACGTATCGGTCGTGAACCGGCAGCCGTTCCGAGAGGGGGACTCCGGCGCGGTCGGCGATCCCTTCGAGTTCGTCCAGTGCCGGCCACGCGTATCCGGGGTTGATGTGATCGTCGGTGACCGGCGAGACGCCGCCGAAGTCGTCGACCCCGCAGTCGAGTAGTTTCTCGACGGGCGCGAGGTTCGGCGGGGACTGGACGCTGACGGCGTCGGGCAGGGCCGCCCGAGCCATGGCGGTCACCCGTCGCATCGTCGCCAGATCGGGCGAGCCGCCCTGCCAGCGCTCGTTCTCGGCGACCGGCTGGATGATGACCTCCTGGACGTGGCCGTAGCGCTCGTGGAGCTCTCGAATCGCCAACAGGCTCTCGGCGCGATCCTGAAGTGTCTCGCCGATCCCGACGAGCACGCCCGTCGTAAACGGGATGCCCAGCTTTCCGGCGGTCGCGATCGTCGCCAGCCGCTGGCCCGGGGCCTTCGAGCGCGGCCCGCCGTGGGCGGCTACCTCGGCGGTGGTCTCGAGCATGACGCCCATCGAGGCGTTCACATCGGCGACGCGGGCCATCTGCTCGCGCGTCTGGTCGCCGGGGTTCGAGTGCGGAAGGAGCCCACAGTCGAGGGCGATCTCGCAGGCCTCCCGGAGATACGAGTGGATCGAGTCGTGGCCCAACTCGGCGAGTTGTTCGTGGATCTCGGTGTATCGGTCGTCGGGGTCGTCGCCGAAGGTGAAAAGCGCCTCCGTACACCCGGCGTCGGCACCGCGTTCACAGATCTCTCGCACCTCTGCTGGCGACAACAGCGAGGCCGCCCCCGGCGGGTCGTAATACGTGCAGTACGTGCAGGTGTACCGGCAGGCGGTCGTCAGCGGGATGAAAACGTTCCGCGCGAACGAAAGCTCGGGGGCGGAATCGACATCGCCCGGCGTCACGGCTAGTAGCCGCTTGACTGCCTCCGCCGGGATTTCAATGTCGATCCCGTATTCGCTCGCCCCGAACACACCACTCACTCAGGCACTCGAAGGAATAAAAGGATCGCCCCCGGTCAGTGTCGGCTACCGGGGTGTCGACCGACGGACCGTGGCGCGCCCGCCGGCCGTTTCGAGTTCGATCCCCGCCTCCCGGAGCCAGCGGGCGGCCCGGCCGTCGCCGTGCAACAGCACCTCCGCGAGATCGTCGGCTTCGTCGATGTCCACCGCAAGCCGAAACGAGTCGACCGTCGTCGTCGTGCCGACCTCCGTGGCGATCCGCCGGTGGTCGGCGATCGACGCGCCGTGGTAATCGACATAAAACTCCGGAGTTCGGACGAGGAGAGCATTCGTTCCGCCGCCGAGCCCCGGCGCGAGGACCACATCGCCGTCCGCATCGAGCAGCCGCGACAGGGCCGCCGGGGTCGCGAGCGCGAGGTCCGCCATCACGACTGCGACGGGGGGTTCAATACGGTCGTTGACGGCGTCTGTCAGCGGCCGGTCGTCGACGACGACCGGCCACGCCGATTCGATCGGGTCCGTTGACAGGACCATCGGCGATGCTCCTGTCGATTCAACGGCGCAGCATACGTCATAAAGCATCTCCTCCGCGAACTCGGCGCGTTCGTCCGGGCCGAGCACGCCGGCGAGCCGGGTTTTGGGTCGGCTCGCCGCGAACGGAACGAGGACGTCCATTATTTTAGACGGCTCGGACCCTGTTGTCTGGACTTGTACACCCAGTAGCCGCCACCAGCGAGGATCGCGAGCACGATCACGGCGCCGACACCGAGCAGCGCGTTCCGGATAAGTCGGCTCTGGGAGGCCTCGCTCTCGGCCCGCTCAGCTAGACTGATCGCGTTTTCGAAGTTCCCGCTCTCGTAGGCCGAAATAGCGCTGTCGAGGGAGTCTCGCGCGTCGCCACCCGAGTCGCCGACACTTTCGCTGGCGCTATCGATCGCCTCGCGGGCCTCTCGGCTCTCCGCAGTATAGTGGTGGCTCTCGTAGCTTCCGATAGCACGCTCGGTGCCGCCCGACCGTTCGAGCGTGAAGTTCGCGGCGATGAAGCGATCCGGCGGCTCGTAGCTCAGGTTGCCTATTTCCGGGGTCGTCCCGGTGACACGGATCTCGACTCTCGCCGTGTCGTCGTCGATGTCAATCGGTTCGGTCGCGGACGCCCCGTCGGTGTCCTCACGGGAGAGTTCATCGCCCGCCTGGTTGTACCGCCGGATCGTCCAGGTCGCGTTATCGAGTTCCGTGTTCGTGACGAGCGTCCACCGCTCGAACTCGTCGAAGAGGCTCGTCACTTCGAACGTCGCCTCGAAATTAGTCCCGACCTCCGACTCCTCCGGAAGCCCTTGGGAGCTACTATCCACCGCGGCGGCCGATCCAACGAACAACGTGCCGAACAACAGGAGGGCGACGAACACGGCACCGAGTGCGCTACTCTTCATCGTCGCCGTATTGTATCAGGTCCTCTAAGTTGTCTTCGCTCTGCGATCTGAGCTCCTCGCTTCGCTCCTCGGCCTCGATCGCCATCCGCTGCATGTCCTTGACGCGCGGAACGTCAGTGACTCCGGCCAACACGACGATGGCGGCGACCTTATCCTCGTTTGGCAGCGGGTAGTCGCCCGCTCGGACCTCCATGCAGCCGGTCTGGTCCTCAAGCCACTTCCGCGCCTTGTCTATACCCTTCCGGTTGAGCGCATCCGGCGGCCCCGACACCAAAAGCAACGCCCGCTCGGTGCTGTCGACCTCACACTGCAGCGTCAGCTTACCGAGCGTCGCCTTTCGAACGAGCGAGGTGATCCGGTTCGTCGCGTCGCCGGCCGTCGAGAAGCCGTTCTTGTCGTCGCCGCCGCCGCGGAGCCGATCGAGCAGCCCCGTGTTTCCCCCGCCGGGGTCGACGAGTTCGCTCGCATAGCCGATCGACGTGATCCCGTGTTCGCCGAGCGTATTGATGATCTCGGAGGCGTCGACAACGCTCTCAGCGACGTTGTCCCCGAGGGCCTCAACCTCGCCCGCCGAGAATAGCGCGCCGAAGCGGGTGATGATCTCATCATTGATCTCGGCGTAGCCCTCGCCGATGCTCTCGCCGCCGGTCTTGAACGCGTCGTTGTCGAAGACGAGGAGGTTGTCGACGGATTCGGCGAATTCTTGGAACGACCGGGCGGCGTTTCGGTTGTAGATACCCCCCTCGTCGCGACTCGGGAGAATGCCGAGGCCGTAGATCGGCTCGACGTAGAGCCGCTGGAGGTGCTCGGCCAGAACCGGCGAGCCGCCGCTGCCGGTGCCGCCGCCGAGCCCGGCGATGATCAAGAACGCGTCGATCTCCGAGGACACCATCTTGTCGATGGCGCTTTGGATCTCCTCTAAGTCCTCGCGAGCACACTTCTCGCCCAGGTCAGGCTCGGTCCCGGCGCCGTGGCCTTTCACCACCGACTGCCCGATAAGGACCCGGTTCTCGTTTGGCACGTAATCGAGCCCCATCAGGTCCGCTTTCGCGGAGTTGACGGCGATGGCATGGCCGATAATGCCGGTCCCTCGGCTGGAATCGTACTCGAGGAACCGGTCGAGGATCTTCCCGCCGGCCTGCCCGAAGCCGATCATTGCAAGTTTCATATCAGTCCTTATCAGATTAGCGTCCCATGGGACTGATAAGCTTTCGGCCAACGTCTGACGCTGAGCGTACGAAACGCAACGTCACGCGAGTTTTGCGTCCGCACTCGCGTTCGCGTCCGACCCCAGATACGACGCGACTGTCAACAGGTCCCCTGTGTCGACTCCGAACGCCGACGTGTCGTTCCGTTTGACCGTGTTGTCGAACTGCAGCGATCGGAACTGATCGGAGCCCATCCGGGGGACGCCCGGGATGGCATCAAGCACCGACTCGGGAACCGCATCGAGTGATTTGAGCCCGACCCCCGCGATCGACATCGGGATCGAGATAACGCCGACTGACCGCCCGTCGGCCCCGTGGGCGAGTTCAGCCAGCTCCGCGAGTGTCAACACCTCCGGCCCCCCGATCTCGTACGTCTCCCCGGCGTGGGGGTCGTTCCCTGCCTCGCCGCTCTCTATCGCGTCGGCAAGCAGTGGAACGAGGTCACCGACCCAGATCGGCTGGAACCGGGTCTTGCCGCCGCCCGGCAGCGGCGTGACGTAGGGCGGCGCGAGCCGCTTCGTGTAGGGGATGAACTCCCCACCGTCGCCGAAGACGACCGAGGGGCGAAAGATGACCCACTCAAGATCCGATTGCTGGACGATTCCCTCCGCGAGCCCCTTCGCGCGAACGTATGCGGTGTCGCCGTGGGGGTCCGCGCCCAGCGCACTCAATTGGACCATCCGGTCGACGCCGTGTTCTTCGGCCGCCTGAACGACGTTCGCCGTTCCGCCCTCATGAACCTCAAAGTGCATCTCGTTGCCGCCGGACGGGCGGAACAGCGGCGACAGTGCCACGAGATTGACGACGGCGTCTTGCCCCTCAAACGCCCCCTGAATCGAGTCGTACGCCGTCACGTCGCCCATGACAATCCGAACGTCCGACGGGAGAGCAGCCGAGTCGAGCGAACGTGACAGCGCCGTCACCTCGTGGCCCCGATCGTGTAACTCCCGACAGAGGTGCGTGCCGATGAATCCCGTCCCGCCGACGACGAGTACGTGCATAGGCGAAAATAGATCCGCGCGCCGTATAAACCATCGTGACGCGGGCCGCGGGTCGGCGACGTAGAACGGTATGGCCCCCTGCAGCACTGGCGCCGCAACCGGGGGTCAGTACTGCTGCTGTCCGGCGGGTGGCGGTCGTACGACGGCGGCCACGCATGAACTCGTGTTTGCTGTGAACTATACGCAAGAAATTAGTCCCCTCACGTTAAACGTCATCCGATCGGTGCAGATGGAGGAGCCAAACAATGTACACAGACATTCTATACCCGACTGACGGGAGTGGTGGTGCGGAGGCAGCGCTGGACAACTGTCGTAACTTGGCGGAAACCTACGGGGCGACCGTCCACGTGCTCTACGTGGCCGAGCGCTCCGGACCCCACGGTCTCGCCAGCGATACGGAAGTGATGGGACAGGGGGGGATGGTCGGCGATCCGGAGGGAAGCGGGGAAGGAATGATCGGTGACCGGACCAAAAGCGACGAGACCCAGGCGGCAGTCGAAAAGTACGGACAGGAGATCGTTACGGAAGCAGCAGCGCGATTCGACGACGCCGAAACGGAAACCGCCGTCCGGGAGGGAACCGCATTCGAGGGTATTCTCGACTACGCCGAGGCACACGATATTGACATGGTGGTCATGGGAACACACGGCAGAACCGGCTTGGACCGATACTTGCTCGGGAGCGTCACGGAGAAAGTCGTCCGACTGTCCGACGTTCCCGTACTGACGGTCCGAGAAGGCGAGGCCCCCTAATACCGCACACCGCTTCGAGGTGTTGCGATACAAAAGTTTGATGTCAGTGTCCCGTGTACGGGAATCCGCAAGATCGCCAGACGGCGAGAAGATAACTGCGCGCGGGTTGCCGAGCTAGGCCAAAGGCGCAGCGCTTAGGACGCTGTCCCGTAGGGGTCCGCCGGTTCAAATCCGGTCCCGCGCATGCCATCTCCGAAAGATCGTGCAGAGTGGGGTCGCCAGCGGATCCGAACCCTGAAAACCGAGCGGAGCGGAGTTTTAAGCGGTTCGAACCAAGTCCCGCGATTTCTTTCTGACCAAGTGCGTAATGAAACGGGTTTTGTGTGTGGCGTTCCTTGGCTCAGTATGACGATAGCTACTGGCGATTCCGTGACCCTTGAGTACACCGGCCGATTGGACGACGAGACTGTTTTCGACACCTCCCGGGAGTCCGTCGCCGAAGAAACGGGGTTGGCGGAGGCCCAGCCAGACCGCGAGTACGCGCCGCTGACGGTCGACGTCGGTGCCGAAGAAGTCATCGAGGGAATGGAAGAGGGGCTGGTCGGTCTGGAGGCCGGGACGACGACGACGCTCACGATCCCGCCGGAGAAGGGCTACGGCGAACATAGTGAGGAGCGCATTCAAGAGTTCGATACCGAGGAGCTCCGCGAGATGCTCGGCGGCCAGACCCCCGAGGAGGGCTCCTATCTTGAGGCACAGAACGGCCAACACGGCGAGGTCGTCCACAGTGGCGAGGAGGTCGTCAAGGTGGATTTCAACCCCCGACTCGCCGGTGAGACGCTGACGTTCGAGATCGAGATCGTCGACGTCAAGTGAGGATAACTGTTGGAACCGGGAGGCTCCACCGCCCGATTCGCCGGGAGCGGCATCGGGATTTCGCCGTCGTGATTTCGCGTACGACGGTCGCGTACACGTCGATACTGTACATTCTCGACTGGGTGACGATCGGACTGCTGGCGTACCACATCAGAGGAGCCGCCCGTTCGTGGTGAGTACGGGGTCGATCCTGACGATCCGGGTCGTCGTCCCTACCGCGTTGATTTCGATGAAACCGTTACAGTAGTGCCCGTCCGGTCGTCAGCACGCACCGCCGGCCAGGATACGCCGCCTCACCCGACTCGTCGAGTGACTGCGAGTCCCTCCCCGACGGGAAGCAGCGTCGTCTCGAACTCCTCGGCGGACCGGACGTGATCGAGATATGCCGCGATTCCGCGGGCCGCGTCGGCATGTGGGTCGTCGAACTGCTCGCTGTCATCGGCCATCAGTCGGCGTATCGTCCCGAACTCGTAGGGGCCCTCGATCGCGTTGTCGGCGAGGACGAGGCCGCCGACGGGGATCTTTTGCCGGATCGCCTCGAACGCCTCGACGTACCGGTCTTTCTCGTTGTCGATCAACGCGATGTCGAAAGGGCCTTTGCAGCCGTCGACGATCCCGATCGCGTCCCCTAACTCGAAACGCGCGCGGTCGGTGTACCCGCCCCGTTCGAGATACTCCCGGGCGGCATCAAGCTCCTCGGCGTCGATCTCTGTGAGGACAATCTCTCCGTCTTCGGCCATCCCACCGAGAAACCAGTACGCGGAGTAACCGAATCCGGAACCGAACTCGAACACCCGTTCGGCGCCGACGAGATCGGCAAGCGCCCGGAGCCACCCGCCCACCGCGGGACCGACGGTCGGGAAGTCCGTCGTTTCGGCGCGGCGGTCCATCTCGGCGAGCACCGGGTCCGGTTCGGGGCCGACCGCGGCCACGAACGCCTCGATGTCGTCTGGAACGCCCATGCGACGGCTCGGGTGCGAGCGATCCTATATCTTCCCCCAAGCATCTTCAGAGTCGGTGATCGGTACGGCACACCCGTCACAATCGCCGGTAGTCCAACTCAGTTTGGCCACTTGATGGAACAGCCCTGCGAGGGGAGGAACGTCTCCTCGGGTTCTTCGCCCGCGAGTACGGCGTCGATCGCGTCGCGCATATCGTCACCTGGCTCCCCGGAGGACTCGTCGTCGGGGTTCATCGCGTCGTCGAAGCGACCGTGATACGCCAGCCGGAACGTGTCGTCGTCGTTCTCGAACAGGAACGGATCGGGCGTACAAACCGCGCCGTACTCTTTTGCGGCGGTGGCCGTATCGTCGCGCAGGTACGCCGTGATGTCGATCTCGCCGCGGTCGACGTACTCGACCATGTTCTCAAAGGAGTCTTCGGGGTACTCCTCGGCGTCGTTAGAGTTGATCCCAACAACCGCGACGTCGGCGTACTCGGTGGCAATCGCGTTCATCGCCCCGAACTTTGCTTGCACGTACGGGCAATGATTGCACATGAACACGACGAGCAAGGCGTCGTGATCGTCGAAGGATTCGAGATCGTACGTCCGGTCGTCGGTGCCCCGTAACTCGAACGCCGGTGCTCGGTCGCCGTATTCCAGTTCGTCCGCGTCGGATTCGCGTGCCATACCGGGCGTTGATCGCCGACAGACAAAAGTCATCCCTCCGCTGTGGCGCCACGGTGGGCAGTTTACCCCTCGAACGTCATCAGAAAGACCGTCACGACCGCGAGCGTGACGGTCGCGAGCATCCCGTTCGTCACCAGCGCGGCGCTGTCGGCTGGGAGGTCCTGCATGGCGACCTCCGCCAGCGGCGCGACCGTCGCGTAGGCGACGAGCGCTATGAGGGCATACCAGAGGTGCTGCATGTGCTGTAGCCTCTACTGAGACAGGCGACGGGCTCTATCGGTACCCGTCACCCGCACGCTGCCGATGGTTCGGCCCGATATCCACCACCCACATGCTGTCGGTGGCTGGTATCCCCTCCGTCGAGACTGCCAGCCCGCCGACACCCACCATCCACACATCCGAAACCGTCAAACCCGGTCCCGGTCAACATCGAATCGGTAAATGACGCTCACCAAACGGATCATCCCCTGTATCGACGTCGATGTCGACGACGACGGGGAGGCGGCAGTCTACACCGGGGTCAATTTCGAGGATCTCGAGTACACCGGCGACCCGGTCGAACTCGCCAAGAAATACAACGAAGCCGGCGCTGACGAGTTCGTCTTCCTCGACATCACTGCCTCCGCGGAGGGCAGAGAGACGATGCTCGACACTGTCTCGGCGGTGGCCGATGAGTGTTTCATCCCGCTGACCGTCGGCGGCGGCATCCGGACGAAACCGGATATAAAGGAGACGCTCCGAGCCGGCGCGGACAAGGTATCGGTCAACACGGGCGCGATCGAACGACCCGAACTGATCGAGGAGGGAGCCGAGGCGTTCGGCAGCCAGTGTATCGTCATCTCCGTCGACGCCCGGCGGCGCTTCGATGACTCCGGCGAGCACTACGTCGAGGTCGACGGCGAGTCCTGCTGGTTCGAATGTACAGTCAAGGGCGGCCGCGAGGGAACCGGCCTCGACGTTGTCGAGTGGGCCGACGAAGCCGCGAGTCGGGGAGCAGGCGAGTTGTTCGTCAATTCCATCGACGCCGACGGGACGAAAGACGGCTACGATATCCCGTTGACGAAGGCGGTCTGCGACAGCGTCTCGACGCCCGTCATCGCCTCCTCGGGCTGTGGGTCG
>Ga0207414_1000486_pt1 | contig 17475 bp, 21 predicted proteins | sample PonA231FremontCA_2_FD_187269 | JGI IMG/M metagenome (GOLD analysis project Ga0207414, IMG submission 187269) | Marine sediment microbial community from Fremont, CA, USA - Pond A23 Sediment 1 (SPAdes) | ecosystem: Environmental > Aquatic > Marine > Unclassified | place: USA: Fremont, California... | reverse complement strand
GTGGGCGCGTTGGTAAAGCCGCTTTCCTGCGCTGATAGATACGTCGGGACCGCGAGGCCCGCGCCAGCGACTGCGCCGGTCTTGAGCACGCCGCGACGTGTCAGATTGCCTTTGGACATGTAATCCTCCCAATGTCTTTAAGGGTCGACGGGATCCTCCACCCGTCGAAGCCGCACATATGTGCAATTCGAGTATCGGGCATGCATGGAAAACATAGCAATAAGCGCTTTCCCGGAAACGATTTTTCTGTCAAAAAATACACAACGCATCGCAGAAACTTGTAAATTTGTTTTTTGGCGGTGCAGCAGCCGGTTGATTCGACACGAGATTTTGCCATGCCCCGCGACACTCTGACAGGCAGCCGAATACGCGAACGGCGGGTGATGGCGGGGATAAAGCAGTCCGAACTGGCCAAACGGGCCGATATTTCGCCCTCTTACCTGAATCTGATCGAACACAATCGCCGCAGAATCGGGGGTAAGCTGCTGATCAATATCGCCGATGCTTTGGGGGTGGAACCAACCTCGCTGACCGAAGGCGCCGAGACCGCCTTGCTTGCCACATTGCGCGAGGCGGCGTCGAATACGGACATGGGGGAAGGCGAGTTTGCCCGGGTCGAAGAATTTGCCGGACGGTTCCCCGGCTGGGCCGCGCTTCTGGCCGAGAACCAGCGCCGGATTGAAACGCTTCAAAGCAGTGTCGAGGCGCTGACCGACCGTCTCACGCATGACCCGCACCTGGCGGCCGCGTTGCACGACATGTTGTCCACCGTAACCGCCATTCGCGCGACGGCAGGCATCCTGGCCGATACGCGAGAACTGGAACCCGAGTGGCGCGAGCGGTTTCATCGCAACATCAACGAGGACAGCGCGCGTCTGGCCAACAGCAGCCAGGCCTTGGTGGGCTATCTGGACGAGCCCGGCGAAACCGATGCGGCACTGTCTTCGCCGCAAGAGGAGCTGGAGGCCTTCCTCAACGAATATGGATATCACTTTGACAGCCTGGAGAACCTGCCCGAGGGAGAGGGTGGCGCAGACAGTATCGCTGAGATCCTGGACGAAGGGCGTGAGCGGCTGCAATCCGCGTCCGCGCAAGCGATGGCGCGGTCCCATCTGGAGCGATACCTGAATGACGCTTGCCGCCTGCCGCTTAGGCAGTTGAAGCCGGCGCTGCAACGTCACGGGACCGATCCCGCGGCACTGTCACAGGCATTGGACACAGACCTTACCACGGTGATGAGACGGTTGGCGGCGCTGCCCGCAACGGCAGGCGCGGGAGAGGTGGGGTTGGTAAGTTGCGATGCCTCCGGCACCTTGATCCTGCGCAAGCCACTCGCGGGATTCGCGTTGCCTCGGTTCGGCGCGGCTTGCCCGTTATGGCCGCTTTTCCAGGCGCTCAGCCGACCATTGTCGCCAATTCGTCAGGTGGTGCGGCAAAGCGCGCGCGATGGAGGGGTATTCCTGACCTATGCGATTGCGCAGCCTTGTGCACGACGGGGGAACCAATTGTCGGATCCGCTGTATGAGGCGCATATGGCGATGCTGCCGCTGGACGGCGTCGCCGCGGAGGAGCGTCCGCCTCTCGAACTGGGCGTGAACTGCCGAATCTGTCCGCGCGAAAACTGCGCTGGACGGCGCGAACCATCGATCCTGACGGATGGGTTTTGACTTGGACGGCCACATTGGTGATAACGGACGCATAACCGAAAGGTTACGCTCAGGGGAGGGGGCGATGGCATGGGCAAGCACGTCCTTGTGATCGAGGATGAACCGAATATTATCGAGGCGATCAGTTTCATCCTGATGCGCGATGGCTGGACGGTTGATACGCACGCGAACGGGCATGACGCGCTGGACGCGGTGCGGGAACATGCGCCTGACCTTGTGATCCTCGATGTGATGCTGCCGGGGCGGAGTGGCTATGACATATTGACTGATTTGCGCGCCGCGCCGGCAACTCGCGATTTGCCGGTGCTGATGCTGACCGCGCGCGGACAGGCCAAGGATCGTGAACTGGCGGAGCGTCTTGGCGCCAGCCGGTTCATGACGAAACCCTTTTCCAATGCCGAAGTTCTGGACGCGCTTCGTTCGCTGGTGCCATCGTGAGCAAGGCCGCAAACGCCCTCTTCCTGGAGCGGCGCAGCTATCGCCAGCGCCGCCTGATGGATGCACTGCGGCTGTTGCCGCTGCTGGGTGCGGTTTTATGGGCGGTTCCGCTGCTTTGGGGGCAGCCGGACGCGGCGTCCGGCGCGCCCGAGGGCGCAGCGGTTTCCGGGGGCGTGCCGACCTCGCGTGCGATGCTCTATGTTTTCGGCGTGTGGAGCATTCTGGCTGTTTTGGCGCTGTTTCTGTCTCTGCGACTTGATCGTTCCGTAGACAAAACGGATGCGCCAGGAGGCAATTGATGGCCTCGCTCAACGTTTTGATCGTCGTTTGTCTGCTTTATGTCGCGCTGCTGTTCGCCGTCGCCTTCATCGCCGAACGGGCGGCTCTTATGGGGCAGGGCGGATGGTTGCGCTCGCCGCTGGTCTACACCCTTTCATTATCCATATATTGCACCGCTTGGACCTTCTATGGCGCGGTTGGGTATGCTGCGCGCAGCGGGCTGGAGTATCTGACCATCTATCTTGGCCCGACGCTGGTCATGGTGGGCTGGTGGTGGGGCTTGCGCAAGCTGGTAAGGATAGGCCGGACACAGCGCATTACCTCCGTTGCCGACCTGATTTCGTCACGCTATGGCAAGTCCAACACGCTTGCCGTTTTCGTGACCGCCTTGGCAGTGATTGGTACTACGCCGTATATCGCGCTGCAGCTTCAATCGGTAACGTTGTCTTTCGCCAGTTTTGCAAATGCCGACCCCAGCAGTTCGGTTCCGTCCGATAGCCGCTCGACTGCGCTTTGGGTGGCGGTGGGGCTGGCACTTTTCACCATTCTATTCGGCACTCGCAACCTCGACGCCAATGAGCGGCACCATGGGGTGGTGATGGCCATCGCCGTGGAAGCGGTGGTCAAGCTGTTCGCCTTGCTGGCGGTGGGTATATTCGTGGTCTGGGGCGTTGGAGGCGGCATCGGTGAGACGCTGGACCGGATCGATGCTTCCGAAATCGGGCACTGGCAGATGAACGGCGGACGCTGGGCCGGACTGACGATGTTATCAGCGGCGGCATTCCTGACACTGCCGCGGATGTTCCAGGTGCTCGTGGTCGAGAACGAGGACGAGGATCACTTGCGCACGGCGTCATGGGCGTTTCCCACCTATTTGATGCTGATGAGCCTCTTCGTGGTGCCCATTGCGGTGGTCGGGCTGGAAGTGTTGCCAGCCGGTTCCAACCCGGACCAATTCGTTCTGACCGTGCCGCTGAGTCAGGGTCAGGACAAGCTGGCGATGCTGTCGTTCCTTGGCGGCTTCTCCTCGGCTACGTCGATGGTGATCGTTGCTGCGATTGCGCTTAGCACGATGGTGTCCAATCACGTGGTCATGCCGATCTGGCTGCGTCTTACCGGGGGCGGTGCGGCAATGGCGGGCGATGTGCGCAACGTGGTGCTGGTGGCGCGGCGTGTTTCGATCGCGGTCATACTGGTGCTGGGTTATCTGTATTACCGCGTATCGGGTGGGGGCACCGCGCTGGCCGCGATCGGCTTGATTTCCTTCGCGGCAGTGGCGCAGTTCCTGCCGGCACTGATGGGCGGTATATTCTGGCGGGGGGCCACGCGGGTAGGTGCGTTAATGGGGCTGAGTGCGGGATTCGTGATCTGGTGCTACAGTCTGCTGCTTCCCAGTTTTGGCGAGGGAATCCTGATCAGCGAGGCGCTGATGGCACAGGGACCGTGGGGCATCGCATGGTTGCGCCCTCAAGCCTTGTTCGGGATCACCGGGATGGATCCGCTTGTCCACGCGGTTATGTGGTCGTTGCTGCTTAATTCTACGGCCTTCATATTGGGCTCCCTGTCCAGCTTTCCGCACCCGCTGGAGCGGTTGCAGGGAGCGCAATTCGTCAACGTATTCGAGCACTCCGGTAATCCGCAAAGTTGGTCAGGTGGTGTCGCGCAGAGCGAGGATCTGATGATCATGGCTCAGCGCCTGATGGGGCCCGCGCAGGCCCAGTCCCTGTTCCAGGCCGAGGCGGCGCGTCAGGGCCTAGGTGGCTATTTGCCAGAACCGACGCCGGAATTCCTTCAGCGGCTTGAGCGCGAGTTGTCAGGATCGGTCGGAGCAGCAACCGCCCACGCGATGGTCAGCCAGATCATGGGGGCCGCGACGGTTTCGGTAGAGGATCTTCTGGCCGTGGCGGATGAGACCGCGCAGATGATGGAGTATTCCAGCCAGCTCGAAGCAAAATCCGCCGAATTGACGCGCACTGCTGGCCAGTTGCGTGAGGCAAATGAAAAACTCACGCAGCTATCGGTGCAGAAGGATGCCTTCCTCAGCCAGATCAGCCATGAATTGCGCACGCCGATGACCTCGATCCGGGCGTTTTCCGAGATCCTGCGCGATGCGCGGGGTCTTTCGGCGCAGGAACTGAACAAATACGCCTCGATCATTCATGACGAGGCGCTGCGCCTGACCAGGCTGCTGGATGATCTTCTGGATCTCAGCGTGCTGGAAAGCGGACAGGTCAGCCTGAACATGCGCGACGGAGTTTTGTCGGGGGTGATTGACCACGCCGTCGCGGCCGCGGGCGTCGAGGGATCCGGCCTGACAATCCGACGTGACCGTGCGAGTGAGGAAATCGCGTTGCACACTGATCTGGACAGGCTCGCGCAGGTTTTCATCAATCTCATTGCCAATGCGCAAAAATACTGCGACGCGCCCGTGCCCGTCCTGAACATCGAAGTCGCACGGCGCGGGAATGATTTGGTTGTGGACTTCATCGATAACGGTGGTGGCATTCCATCGCAGTCGCAGGCGCTGGTTTTCGAGAAATTCAGCCGTGTGAGTGACGGACAGGTCGCTGGCGCCGGGCTGGGCCTGGCGATTTGCCGTGAGATCATGATGCGTCTTGGCGGCACGATCACCTACTTGCCGGGGCAAGGAGGGGCAGCGTTCCGGTTGAGCCTGTCTGCGCGTGAGGCATTGGTTGCGCAATAGACACGCGATGTAATTCAGAAATTGGTAACCCTGTGTCCCTACGCTTATCGCGATTGGCGCGAAATGGCATATGGCATGGTGGCAGACAGGCAAAATCCGGTTCTGCGTCGCAAGGCGCAGTCGGCACGCGATCAACTGGAGGCGCGCGTTATGTCTGCTCCGCGTGCGTTGCGGCTGGCGCTTGAGCGGGCATCAGATACGGTCTTGAAACAGCCATTGGTGGTGGATGGCACTGAAAGGCTCACCGCCGATGCTGCCAGCCTTCCGGACTTGGTGGCCGAGGGCGCGCTCGTGCTGCTGCTGGCTGGGCCTCAGGCGGCAACCGGCGCGATCATATTGGAGCCGGCAATCGCAAAGGGCATTGTGGAGGCCCAGACGACCGGAACGATTGGCGTTGCGGAGGGGCCCGCGCGTACCATGACGCACATCGATGCGGCGTTGTCTGTTCCACTGCTAGACGCCGCATTGGACCGCTTTGCCAACAATCTCGCTGATGGACCCGACGCGCATTGGAGCGCAGGGTTCGCAAGCGGCGAGATGCTTGACGCGCGGCGCGCATTGCGGATCGCGCTGACGGCGGAGCGGTACCACGTGTTTAGCGTTGCGTTACGCCTTGGCGAGGCAGGCCGCGCGGGAGGGATGGTGATGGCGCTGCCGATCAAGGATCCGCCTGCATCCTGCGATGCCGGCGCGCAGAATCACGCACCGGTCGATCCCCGTTGGCAGAATCGAATCCTGGGCGCGCACATTCGGCTGGATTCGGTGCTGTGCAGAATCGAGTTGCCGCTGTCGCAGGTTTTGACGCTCAGCCCCGGTGATGTATTGCCAGTCGCGGCCGACGCTCTGCGCGATGTGCGCATCGAAGCGGGCACACGGCGGCCGGTTGCTTACGCCCGGTTGGGCCAGATGGGGGGGCGGCGTGCGCTTCGTTTGATGGTGAAGGTGCCGCGAACTGTGAGCGAACCACCTCAAGAGGACTGGGTGTCAGGTGGGTTTCCCACGCGCGCGCAGAACGCGAATGAAGATGCACCGGCGCGTGATGCGGACCAGCTATCAAACCATCCTGAAGGACCCGATGCCTTGCTCGACGAACCGGGAAATGCATTGCCAGAGCCGCCAGCCATGGAGGTGGAAGAAGGCGACCCGCCAAACCGCCTCAGCGATGCGGCGGTCGAGGCGCTGTCAAATAAGGTGTGAGCGCTGCTTCGCTTCAGACACCGCCTTGGGCGGCCATTTCCTCAAGGCGTGGGCGAAGCGGCGCGAGGTCATAGCCAGCTGATTGCGCCATTGACACAATTTCGCTCACAGGGCGATGAGCCGTCTGGCCAAGTGCCCACACCACCGTGCAGCGCGTCCCGGACGCGCAATATGCCAACACCGGCCCGTCCGCTTCATCACAGATAGTGCGTTGCCGCGCGATTCGCTCTGCTGTCATGCTGTCATGCGTGAGGGGCAGGTCGTGGAATGCCAGCCCGGCGGCTTCGGCGGCGGCGCGCATTTTTGCAACGCTCTGCTCTGTAGGCACCTCCGCGTCGGGACGGTTGCAAATGATCGTGTCGAAGCCCGCGGCATGAATTGCCGCGATGTCTTCGGCGGTGATCTGCGGCGTGACGCAGTAGCGGTCGGTTATTTTGCGAATTTCCATGCAGCGGTTCTAGTCCCGCGCGACGCGCCTGTCCAGTTCACTGCGCAGTCTCGGCGCGACAATCATCCCTGCCAGCATTGCCGCAACAAAAACCCAGTGTGCCGCGCCACCGTAGGACAGGGAGGCGATTGCCGGTCCGGGGCATAGTCCCGCGAGGCCCCATCCAGCACCGAACAGGGAGGAGCCGATGATCAACTCGCGTCCCACCTGCGGGTCTGGCCGGTTTGGAAATGCCCCCCCTGCAAGCGGCGCGCGACGCCGCGACACCAGCGCCCAGGCTATGGCCATGGGAATGATCGCCCCGCCCATGACGAAGGCCAGCGTTGGATCCCAGTCGCCGAATACATCAAGCCATCCCTGAACCTTGAGCGTGTCGGTCATCCCCGATACGAACAATCCAGAGCCGAACAATCCCCCGGCGATGAAAGCATAAAGCGCGCGCATCAGATCCACTCCAGAAGGTGCCGGAATACCGCCACTGTCAGCCCGCCGGCGAGGATATAGAACACGGTCGAGACGATACCGCGCAGTGACAGCCGCGAGATGCCGCAAACCCCGTGACCGGAGGTGCAGCCATTGGCAAACCGGGTTCCGACGCCGACCAGCACGCCCGCGACGATGATCACGGTCCAGTTCTGAGTGATATGGGTGTCCACGGTGCCATAAAGTGGGTAGAGCAGAACCGGCAGAAGGAGTACCCCCACCAGGAAGGCCGCGCGCTCGCGCCAGTGATGCCGTTCGCTGCCGTCTACCAGTCCGCCGAGTATGCCGCTGGCTCCCATGATGCGGCCATTGGCCAGCAAATACACCGCGCCCCCTGTGCCGATCAGCAAGCCGCCGATCAGACCCCAGATCCAATCCTGTTCCATGTTATCGCGTTTCCTGTTTGAACGTCCTGTTTATGAAGCCGCCCCTGCTGCCGGTTCGCGGCGGCGGGCAGGGGCGGGGTGAACGAGAGTCAAATCTTGTTCACGGGCACCTTGAGAAAAACGTCGCCCTGGTCGTCCGCTGGGGGCATCTGTCCCGCGCGCATGTTTACCTGTAGCGACGGGATGATGAGCTTGGGCATGGCCAGCGTGGCATCACGTTCGTCGCGCATCTTGACGAACGCATCCTTGTCTCGCCCCTCGCCCACGTGGACGTTGCGCGCCTTTTGCTCGCCCACCGTGGTTTCCCACGCGTAGTCGTCGCGGCCCGGCGCCTTGTAGTCGTGGCCGACGAATATGCGGGTATCGTCGGACAGGGCGAGGATTTTCTGGATCGAGTTGTAAAGGGTTGCAGATGAGCCACCTGGAAAATCGCACCGTGCGGTTCCGAAATCGGGCATGAAAAGGGTGTCCCCGACAAAGGCCGCATCGCCGATCACATACGTCAAACAGGCGGGCGTATGGCCGGGAGTGTGCAGCACGTCACCGCGCAATTGCCCGATGTGAAAGCTGTCTCCCTCTTGGAACAGCTTGTCGAACTGGCTGCCGTCGCGCTGGAATTCGGTACCTTCATTGAACACTTTTCCGAATGTGTCCTGAACGATGCGAATCCGATCCCCGATACCGATCTTGCCCCCGACGCGTTCCTGGATATAGGGGGCCGCCGACAGGTGATCGGCGTGCACGTGGCTTTCCAGAAGCCATTGCACTTCAAGGCCCTCGGCCCGGACGTAGTCGATGATTTCGTCAGCTGAACGTGTATCCGTACGCCCGGATGCATAATCGAAGTCGAGCACCGAGTCGATGATGGCGCAGGCACTGCCGGCGGGGTCGCGCACGACATATGAGATCGTGTTCGTCGCGTCGTCGAAAAAGGCTTTGATTTGCGGCTTCATAAGATCCTCCGATTTGTTGAGGATATATATCAAATAGTGCATATGTTTCAAGGCAAATGATTCACTTTGTTGCGCCAAACCGGAGTGAGGCCGGGGGATGGCGGGAAAATTTTGACTTCGATCAATGAAATCGGCAGGCCAGTCTGTACGCTGTCGCCAGATACGCAACAGGAGACCCCGATGACCACTGTCGATGAACGCCGCGCTACCCTGATGAGCCGTCTGGCCACGTTGGATACCCGTTTGCACCAGATTGAGGACGAGTTGGATACACCCCAGTCCAAGGACTGGGAGGATGCCGCCACCGAGCGGGAAGGGGACGAGGTTCTGGAACACCTCGGACAGGCCGGGCAAGAAGAAATCCGCACCATTCGGGCCGCACTGCAACGTATCCGTGATGGAGAATACGGAATTTGCACGCAATGTGGCGAAGAGATTTCGTCAGAGCGGCTGGACTTGCTACCTGCGACGCCTTTTTGCAAGAACTGCGCGGCGAAGCTGGGCTGAGGCGTCAATGGCGCGCTTGCATTTCGCGTGCGCCTATCTAAACAATGGCCATTGCAAGTCCCGGCAGCATTGCCTGAGCGGGAGGGTGGACTTTGGCCAGAAGCACGGTAAGCAACACGGTGATGGCGGATGGCGTGGCCATAATCCGGCTCGGCCGGCCGCCGCGCAACGCCTTGACCACGACTGCCCTGACCGAGCTGTCCGCGGCAATGTGCGACGCACTTGCCGATGAATCGGTACGGGCGGTTGTCCTGAGCGGTGATGCACAGGTGTTTTCCACCGGCCTTGACCTCGAGCAGATCCGGGAGTTGGGCGCCGCACCGGCGGCCCAAGCAGGGGAACTGTGCGACATGGTGGAGCAAGCTGACAAACCTGTCATTGCAGCCTTGAGGGGTCATGCCACTGGCGCGGGTATGGAACTGGCGCTGGCGGCGCATGCCAGGGTAGCCCGCCATGGCACGCGCGCGGGGTTTCCCGAAATTGCACGGGGCCTTATGCCTTCGGCCGGTGGCACACAGCGCCTCCCGCGCCTGGTCGGGGCGAAGGTGGCCCTTGATCTGTTGATCGGGGGCCGGGTGATGGCGGTGCAGGTACCGCCGATGTCCGCGCTGATGACGCGGATCGTTGATGCAGACGCCGAGGAGGCTGCGGTGTCTCTCGCCGGGGAAATGGCCCAGCAGGACGCGCTCTGGCTCAGCGCCCGAGCGCGCGTTGCCGGTGAAGACGATCCAGCGGCATATGCGCGTGCCGTCGCCGCCCGGCACGCCGCATTGTCGGACCTACCGCCGGGGCCTTGGCGCATGATCGCCGAGCAGATCGTGCGCTGTGTGGAAGCTGCACAATTGTTGCCGTTCGAGGCCGGTCTTGAATTCGAGCGGTCGGCGTTTGAGCAGGTGTTGGAAACCGAAGGGTCGGCCGGGTTGCGCCATGCCTACCTTGCCGAGCGTCGGGCCGCGCGCATGCCTGGCGCCCCGGTGTCCAAACGCGCGCCCCGCATCGAGACAGTTGGTGTGGTCGGCGGCGGGCCCACGGCGACCGGTGTGGCGATGTCCTGTCTGGATGCGGGTGTGCCTGTGGTTCACTTCGATCGTGTCGCCTCGGCGGTGGAGAATGTCCGGGGACGGATTTCATCGGCCTATGACGCGTCAGTATCCGAAGGACGGCTCGACGCAGAGGCGCGGGCGAAGCGGCTTGAACTGTGGACAGGAACAGCGCACCTGCCCGACCTGGGGCGTGCGCAACTCATAATCGAGGCGGTGGCAGATAACCTGGAGACGAAGAAGCGAGTGTTCGGGGCACTGGATCACGTGGCGCAAGGTGGGGCGATTCTGGCCAGTCAGTCGATGGTTCACCCGATTGCGGAACTGGCGTCGTCGACAAGTCGGCCGGGTGATGTTGCGGGGCTATTCTTTCACGGTCCTGCCCATCATGCGCGACTGGCCGAGGTCATCGCGGGAACCGGCACGGAGGATTCCACCATTGCCGCGCTTTCTGCCTTCGTGCGGGGACGCCTGGGGCGGGTTGCAGTGCGGTCAGACACCGGATGCGGCCCGATGAGCGAGCCGATCCTGGCCGCCTTGCGCGCCGCCGCGTGGCACATGCTGCAAGAGGGGTTCACTCCCGAGCAGGTGGATGAGACCCTGCGAAAAGGCGGCATGACCAGAGGTGTGTTCGAGGCGATGGATCGCATCGGGCTGGATGTTGTCCTCACCCGCCTGGCGGTGCAAATGGACCGCCCGGGATTTCCGGGCAGCCTTCGCCCGTGTCTGGAACGGCTGACGGCAGCCGGCCGCACTGGCGCGCGGGCCGGTGTGGGGTTCTATCGGTGGTCCAAGGGTCAGCCATGTTCGGATCCTGTGGCGACCGACGTGATGTTCAATGGCATGGACCGACCACGCCAGGCCAATGCACAGGCTGATACCGCCCGGATCTGGCTGCGCCTGTTGGCCGTGATGGCCAATGCCGGGGCGCGCCTGCTTCGCGATGCCGGCGCACAGCGTCCGTCGGATATCGACGCGGTGATGGTGGATGGCCCTGGATTTCCGCGCTGGCGGGGCGGCCCGATGCACGCGGCAGACCGGGCAGATCTTGTGCAGATAAACAAGGTATTGAACGAACACGCCGCAGATATGCCGGCGCTGTATGCGCCGGATCCGTTGTTTGCAGAGTTGATCAAGACAGGCGGACGATTCTCGGTGATGGTCTGATCGGGATCAGGACAGGAATATCCCGACAACCACCATCATGAGGCCAAGTACGGAGAACAGCAGCGCCGCCAGGTTCAGGGGCAGCACGGATTGCACAACAGCGCGCAACTGGGCATCGCTGAGATTTGCGCGCCGGGCGCGCATCACCTTGACGATGCACCAAGCAAGCCCCAGTAGCCCTGCCACCGAAACCGCCGCACCGGCCCAGACCAAGATTTCCATTTGCGCGCCCTCACCATACACTTTCCCGGCTCGTCATTCCGGGGCAGGGCCGGCTTAGCGCATTGGATGGTCGGGGGCAACGCGCCGCGAATTCGTAATCGCGGGCTTGTGCGGCGCGAGTCGTGGCGCTAGGGGAAGGGCACCCCCACAGGTCCATGAACGGAGCCCGGCATGAACGAGCAATCAACCGATGCGAATTATCGCGTGACCGCCGACGAATTGCGGCAGTTCGTCGAACGTTATGAACGTCTGGAAGCGGAAAAGAAGGACATTGCGGAACAGCAAAAAGAGGTCATGGCCGAAGCCAAGGCGCGAGGCTACGACACAAAGGTCATGCGCAAGGTGATCGCGCTGCGCAAGCGCGACAAGGACGATATTGCCGAGGAAGAGGCCGTTCTGGAGATGTATAAAGAAGCTCTGGGTATGGGCTAAAAGTTCATTAAGTTGTTGATATAAATAAACAATATAAAGGCTTGTGAACCTCGGCTTTTTCCTTGTGAAATGGGCAGAGACACAGGCGTTACCCTGAACAAAAGTGTCTTGCGCGCGCTTAATCAATAGGGCGTGCTCTAATGGCACGCAGGCTGTGCGAGTAGCCGTCTAAACGCCTACAGGCATAGTATCCCGAAGCCGTGCCGGTTTGTGCTCATTGCTGAGCGACAAGAAAAAGATATCTTAATTACAATCACTTGTATCTACACTTTCTGTGCCGGACTGAACCGCCCCGGGTTTTCCGGAGGCTCCAAATCAAGGAAGGATTGGAGCCATGCAAAGAGACAACAGAGCGAACCGCTATTCACCTGAGACACGCGTGAGAGCGGTGCGGATGGTGTTCGACAATCAAGGCAGCTACGAGAACCAGTCAGCCGCGATCAAGGCAATTGCGCCGAAGATCGGCTGTGGCCGGGACACTTTACGGCGTTGGGTTCAGCAAGAGGAAACCGACACTGGCCGCCGAGATGGCGTGACATCGGAGGAACGGGCCAGGATCAAGGATCTGGAGTGCGAGGTGCGGGAGCTTCGGCAAGCTAACGAGACCCTCAAGAAGGCCAGCGCGTATTTTGCCCAGGCGGAGTTCGACCGCCCACTGAAACGATGATCGCGCTTATCGACGATCACCGGGCCGAGTATGGGGTCGAGCCGATCTGCCGGGTTCTGCCGATCGCCCCCTCGACCTTCTATGAGCATCTGGCTGTTACCCGTGATCCGGCTCGTGCATCTGATCGCGCCAAGCGGGATGCCGCCTTACGGCAAGAGGTGCAACGCGTCTGGGATCAGAACTTCAAGGTCATGGGGTGCGCAAGGTCTGGCTTCAGATGTGACGAGAGGGCTTCGATGTGGCCCGTTGCACTGTGGAACGGCTGATGTGGCAACTTGGCATACAAGGCGTTGTTCGCGGCAAGACACAGAAGACCACCAAGCCGGACAAGGCCCTGCCATGCCTGCGCGAGAAGGTGAACCGGGAGTTCCGGGCACCGGCGCCGAACGTGCTCTGGGTCAGTGACTTCGCCTACGTGTCAACATGGCAGGGCTTCGTCTATGTCGCCTTCGTGATCGACACATTCGCCAATCGCATTGTCGGCTGGCGGGCGTCACGATCTCCACAGACCCAGTTCGTGCTGGATGCACTGGAGCAGGCGCTTTACGAGCGGCATCCAGGCGGCGATCTGATCCATCACAATGACCGCGGTAGCCAGTATGTGTCGATCCGCTATACCGAGCGCCTGGCCGAAGCCGGGATCGAGCCCTCGGTCGGCAGCGTCGGTGACAGCTATGACAACGCACTGGCCGAGACGATCATCGGGCTGTTCAAGGCGGAAGTCATTCACCGATCGGGACCGTGGAAAAGCGCTGATGCCGTCGAATGGGAAACCCTGAAATGGGTCGACTGGTTCAACAAACGCCGATTGCTGCAACCCATCGGAAACATCCCGCCAGCAGAGGCCGAGGAGAAGTTCTATGAACAGCAAAACGAGTTCGATAACGTCACGTGAAACGGAGTAATCAGCCTCCGGAAAACCCGGGGCGGTTCAATCCTCGCCAATGCGGCGAAGCGGCTGAAGGGTAAGGACGGCGTGGCGCAGTGGCGGCAGCCGGACCTATTTGCGGCTCCGTTCGAGAACCTGCCGCTGCGCCAGGCGCTGGATTTCTATCATCACGAAAAGGGCTGGTCGAACCGGCTGGTGGCGGGCGACAGCCTGCTGTTGATGAACTCCCTGCTGACCAAGGAGAGCATTGGCGGTAAATCCCGAGCGGGAGCGTTACTCTGAAGCGGGGAGGAGGTCCATTTTTCCGGCCGTGGCTTCATCAACCCGGAGGCCGGAACAGTGTTTCTACTATGGCCGGCAAAAACAGTCCCCGGCGATACGTCGCCCCTAGAAAAAATACGGCTGCTGCGACACGGAAAATCTCTTATTTGTCGCGATTACCCAGGATCCTGAAAGCCTCGTAGGGACTGCTGTTTCTTAGACGAGTCAAATTGGTCCTTGGAATCCTCCTTGGCTGGAATTTTCCGACCCTATACCGGTGGGATATGCTGTTTTTCCGCCTTGCCGCGGGGCATCTGCAGTCGTTTTTTTCCGTCCTCCGAAATACCCAGACACTCCTTTGTCCTGGCGCGCGCCCCTTTTCAGCGCGCAGAGGCTCGATCCAATTTGGTGGAATGAAAACAACGCGCTATGGTGGTGGCGCGTAAATGCGTCAAGAGGAAAGGCCCAAGAAATCGCCCGACATAGACGAGGTTAGATGCTGGCCCGATTACGGTCCCTGCCGCCGTCATCGTTACGCTGACAGGAGAGCCTTATGGTTATCGAAATAGTGACTGCCACTGCAGGCCGTAAGCTTCGTATTCGCCCAGTTTCGACACCGTGCAACCCAACCGCGGTGAACCCCAACTCAACGGCGTGTATATGGGTATGGCACCGCGGTCGGTCATAATCGGGCACCGTCCGCCTTCATTCGTCTCCAAGGCAACCTTGGCGGCGGAACTGGATATTTCGGAAGCAACCGTGAATTCTCTGGTGCAGCGCGATATCCTGCCGAAACCAATCAAAATGGGCGGTTCCGTCCGATGGAACTGGGCGCAGGTCGTAGAGGCCCTCGCGGCAAGCGCGTCATCGCCGGAGGTCGATCCCTATATGCGGGGAGTTTCCAATGTGTCCTAAAGTTTCCCTCCCCCGAAGTGTTCATCGCGTCGTGTCCGGTGGACGCGAGTGCTTTTACTATCAGGAGGGCAGGGGTACACCGCGTGCAGGCGACCGCATCCGTCTTCCCGACGACCCTCAGACACCTGAGTTATGGAGCGCTGTGCGACAGGCACAGGGTACTTTCGGCCCGACGCCTACCGATACAATCGGCGCCATGATCGACGCTTTCGAGCTGTCTTGGGCGACACGACAGAAGAAGATCAGCGAGGGCACCCAGGCTCAATATCGGCGCCACCTAAAGCCGCCGCGCATAGCGTGGGGGGTCTGTGCGCGCGAGATCAGCGGCTGCGCCATGTCGACGCTCTGATTCGAAAGATCGGCGCCGAGAAGCCGGGCGCCGCCAATAATGTCTTGGATGCCCTGAAGGCTATGGTCGCGTGGGCGAATGGGCCTTCCGATTTTCTCTCTCACGATCCAACTCAGGGTGTGCAGAGGTTCGAAAAAGGTGAAGGACACCACCCTTGGACGCCCGAGCAGCTCGACTTCGCGGAAAAGAATTTCACCGGCATGATTCGGTGCTTCCCTTTTTTGGGTCGCTACACAGGCCAGCGCATCAGCGACATCGTGCGCCTGAACCTGAAGGATGAGGATGATGGCGGTTTCAGCCTCCCGCAGAAGAAGACTGGAGTGAAGCCGTGGTGCCCGATCTTTCCGGAGCTAGAGGCGGAGAGGGCGACATGGGAGCGCCGCCCCGGCCCTTAACTACTTCAGGAGAAAGGCAAGAGCGAATGCAAGCCGTTTAGCACTAACCAGATGTGGAAGGCATTTGACCGAGAGCGCAAGAGACATCCAGTCTTGGAAGGCGCAGTGCCTCACGGGCTGCGCGCTAAAGCTGTCATTCACCTGAGCGAGGCTGGATACTCTGCCCTACAAATCTCAGACATGGTCGGCATGTCCGTCGAGATGGTCGAACACTACAGTCGCCACGCTGACCGCAAGGCGAGCGGTCAGGCGGTCCTGAGGGGCCTACGCGAAAAAAACGACGACACAGTTGTAAAACATTGGAAAAATGGAAATCGAAAATGATGGAAAAACAATCGGTTAATGTCCACGAAGTAAAGTGCAGGCTTCTGTTGCCAGGTGCCTGCGAACCCCGCCAGCCCTTGCTAGAGGACTGGGCTTAAGTTTCGGTTTGGTTACTGCTTACGCAGCAACGGCCACCGGAGCACGGTTGTCATTTGCAACTGTACGTTTCGGACCGATAACGGTGGTACCTCACCGGGACAAAGCTAACCCCTTTAGACGTTCGTCGATCCTGTTTCGGCCCCATGGTCCTCAAATGAAGGTATATGGTGGAGCCGCCGGGTACCGCCCCCGGGTCCGATCCGCTTATTACGGGCGCGTTTATGTCCATAGTCCCGAAGGACACTTCATAGGTAGGCGCAGTCATGGCGGATGTGAAGAGGGGGCAGGCAAATATCTGCGTGCCGCTGAGTCGCAAAACGGCGTTTGCGTCGCGCATGGGCGGGTGTGGCACCAACGCGCATGGCAAAACGGCGTGGACGGGCAATCTGACCCGGTCTGGTTTGAGCAGCCGAGCTGCGCGGGGGGTAAGAATGAAGGCTATTTCACCATCGCGGCGCCTGCGTCGCACACCGTTTTCCGAAGGCGTAGAACGCGCCGGCGTCAAGGCATACACGGTCTACAACCACATGCTGCTGCCGACGGTGTTCCGATCGGTGGAGGAGGATTATCGCCACCTCAAGGAGGCGGTGCAGGTCTGGGATGTGGCCTGTGAGCGGCAGGTCGAGATACGCGGCCCCGACGCCGGCCGGTTGATGCAGATGCTGACGCCGCGCGATCTGCGCCAGATGCAGCCGGGGCAATGCTATTACGTGCCGATCGTGGACGAGACCGGCGGCATGCTGAATGACCCCGTGGCGGTCAAGCTGGCCGACGACCGCTGGTGGATATCGATCGCGGACAGCGACCTGCTGTACTGGGTCAAGGGGCTGGCTTACGGCTATCGGCTGGATGTGCTGGTGGACGAGCCCGATATCTCGCCGCTGGCGGTGCAGGGCCCCAGGGCCGAGGAGCTGATGGCGCGGGTGTTCGGTGATGCGGTGCGCGACATCCGCTTCTTCAGATTCGGCCGTTTCGATTTCCGGGGCCGCGACATGGTTGTCGCGCGCTCGGGCTATTCCAAGCAGGGCGGCTTCGAGATCTACGTCAGCGGCAGCGACATGGGCATGCCGCTATGGAATGCGCTGATGGAGGCTGGCGCGGATCTGGATGTGCACGCGGGCGGGCCGAACGTGATCGAACGGATCGAGAGCGGGCTGCTGTCCTATGGCAATGACATGACCGACGACAACACGCCGCATGAATGCTGGCTGGGGCGGTTTTGCAACACGCATAGCGCGATCGGGTGCATCGGGCGCGATGCGTTGCTGCGGGTGGCCAAGGAGGGGCCGGTGCAGCAGATCCGGCCAGTTGCGATCGACGGGCCGGCCGTGCCCGTGTGCGACGAATACTGGCCACTGATGTCCAATGGCCGACGTGTCGGGCGGATCAGCTCTGCGGCGTGGTCGCCCGATTTCGGCACCAACGTGGCGATCGGCATGGTGCGCGTCACGCATTGGGACGCGGGCACGCGGCTGGAGGCGCTCACGCCCGACGGCCCCCGCAACGCCGTGGTGAACGAGGCGTTCTGGAACTGACGACGCCCCTGATTGAGATCGGCGCGGCGGGACAGTACACTGACTGCGCACGAGGCCTGGATCGGGATGGAACGGAATGATCACGCCGGAGTATTGTCGCACCATGGCGCGGTACAAC
>Ga0207414_1000485_pt1 | contig 17487 bp, 22 predicted proteins | sample PonA231FremontCA_2_FD_187269 | JGI IMG/M metagenome (GOLD analysis project Ga0207414, IMG submission 187269) | Marine sediment microbial community from Fremont, CA, USA - Pond A23 Sediment 1 (SPAdes) | ecosystem: Environmental > Aquatic > Marine > Unclassified | place: USA: Fremont, California... | reverse complement strand
TGCTGCTGTAATCATTTTTATAGCTGCTTTTTGCTGTAGCAGTATAATTGGAATATGAAATTATAATAATAAGTAAACTATATTTAGAGGAGAAATAATATGAATAAAAAAGCATATTTATCTATTATATTAGGAGCTTCATTCTGGGGTTTAATAAGTATTTTTGTACAGGGATTATATTCTTTTGGATTTAATTCCCTGGATATTGTTACATTAAGAGTTTCAACAGCAGCTGTTTTAATGGTGGTATATATTATTTTTACTGATAAGAGTGTTTTTAAAATTAAATTAAAAGATATTCCTTTTTTTATAGGTACAGGAGTATTAAGTATAGTCTTTTTTAGTTGGTGCTATTTTTCTGCTATTAAGATTATACCTGTTTCTGTTGCAGTTATTTTACTTTATACAGCTCCGGCTTTTGTTGCCATTTTATCCAGAATAATTTTCAAAGAGTTGTTAACTAAAAGAAAAGTTATTGCTCTTTTACTAACTTTTATGGGAATCATTTTAATTGTTGGCTGGCCTCAGGCAGATGGAAAAGTCTCTTTTTTAGGTTTATTATTAGGTCTTGGTTCAGGTTTTGGTTATTCACTATATAGTATTTTTGGAAAAGCTGCTTTAGATAATTATAGTTCTAAGACAATCACTACTTATTCTTTTATTCTGGCCAGTGTTTTTATGCTTCCCTTGAGCAAATTATGGACAAAAAGTCATTTGTTTCAAGACGAAATTGTCTGGTTATATATTATTGGTCTGGGTTTAATTCCTACTGTCCTGGCTTACATACTTTACACTATTGGTTTATCTAAAATTGAGTCCAGTAAAGCTTCGATTACAGCTACAGTTGAACCTCTTGTAGCTACAGGGGTTGGAGTTATAATTTATAATGAAGTTTTAACTTTGAGACATTTAGGAGGGATGGTTTTAGTCATTATGGCAATTATATTAATTAATAAAAAAGAAGGACTTTATTGACCTATGTTCAATATTTATATTAGTGATATTTTTTGTAAAAATATATTAAATAAAATAGTAAATAATAGAAAAATATTATAAAAAATATAAAAATTACATAAAAATAGAAGGAATATTCAATTTTATGGCGAAGTATGTATTATAAACAAAATTTTATATAAAAGGAAGGGGAGAAGTCTTGTGGAGTGAATGACCCAGAAAATATTTATGGACTAGGAGAAGAAATGATGATTAGAGAAATGAAAGAAGAGTTAAATTATGAAAGTGAAGAAACAGAGGAGATTGATGAAGTTGAAAAAGCAGATAAAGTAGCCGAAAAGAAAAATGACTTTACCTGTGTCTTCTGTGGAAATAAGACAGGAGTTTTATATCACAAAGGAAAATATATATGCAGTAAATGTCTTAATGGTTTAAGAGAAGAAAACTGCATTAAATATGGATGTTAATTTTTACTTAAAAAGAGACAGTTAATAACTGTCTCTTTCTTTTTGGGGAAAATTGTTAAATTATGATATAATAATTATATAGATAGATTGACTAAAGGTGGTGAAGAGAATGACTGAAAAAGAAATTGATATAACTAATTATATAAAAAAACATATTGAAAATGAAGGAGAGATTATTTATGATAGCCAAAAAGAAGAAAGCCAATAAAATGAAAAGGCTTGCCTCTCAATTAGAAAAAGATTTTAAGACCACTTCATCTTTAGCAGAGACTATTAATGATTTTAAAGAAAAAGTAAATGAAAAAAAATCTGAAAAAGATGCTAATATATATGCAATAGCTTTATCATTACAACATTACTATACTTCTTTAGAAACTTCTTTTAAAAGAATAGCTAAAGAATTAGATGGTGACTTGCCTACTGGAGAAAAATGGCATTTAGATCTTTTGGAACAGATGGCAATAGCTATTAAAGATGTTCGACCTGCTTTATTAAATGATAAAGAAAGAAAAAAATTAGATAAGTTACGAAGATTTAGACATGTGGTAAGACATGGGTATGAATATGAGTTAGATTGGGATCAGATTAAACCATTGGTAAAAGAGATGAATAAAGTTAACTCTTCTTTAAAAGATAGTTTTAGTAATTTTGAGGAATTTTTGTATAAATTATCTGATGAAATAGCTGAATAGTAAGTACTAATATTAGGTGGTGAAGAAGGTGAGTATTAAAGATATAAAAGAGTATTTATATAATAGAGATGAGGTTGTATTTGCTTATCTCTATGGTTCTATGGCCCAGGGTAAAGAAAATAAATTAAGTGATATAGATATTGCAGTATATATTGATGAAAGTAAAAAGCCAGATAGCGGCACTTTTGGATATCGTAGTGAATTAATCACAGAAGTACAGTCATTAGTAAAAAGAGAAGTCGATTTAGTAATTTTAAGTGAAGTTTCTCTTCTTCTGGCAGTTAATATTTTAAAAAACGGAAAATTATTATTTACTAAATCAGAAAAATTGCGAATTAAATTTCATAAAAATATAATGAGAAAATATTTAGATTTTATACCAAATTATAATCTTCAGGAAAAATATTTAAAAAAAGATTTGGAAGAAGGACGTTATGGGAGGTAAATCACTTGACTTTTAGTAAATAGTTGTATATTATATTAATAATAAAGATTGTTTATTATTTCACAATATATTCAGCTTTTTCGAGGAAATCCTTGGATTAGCTGAATTAAAAAGAGAACCTGAAACCTGACCAACTGGTATTAACCAACAGGAAAGGGATTAGGAAAAGAGTTTTCCAGAAAGCCTGGGCGAACGAACTATGTTTAGGTTTACTATATCTGGAGACTACTTTACCTGACTTCCCTTACTGTGGAAGTCTTTTTTTAATTTAAAAAAATTTAGAGGTGATAATTATGAAAAATAAAATAGCGGTTATTGGAGCCATTTTAGAAGAACCGAAAAAAGCTCAATTTGAATTTAATAAAATTGTGGCCGAATATAAAGAAATTGTGAGAGGAAGATTGGGTTTACCTCTTGTAGAAAAAGGTGTTTCAGCTATTTCTTTAACAGTAGTTGGTTCAATGGATGAGATTAATAGTCTGACCGGTAAATTAGGTAATATAGATGGAGTCTCAGTTAAAACTTCTATATCTAAAAAGGAATTTTAAAGATGGAAAATATTATTAGAAAACTTTATGAAAAAAATAACATAGAATTTACTGAATTAGTTTATTTGTTAAAAAATATGGATAATAAAGATAAAAAAAGACTCTTCTATTATGCTAAAAGAACAACTTTAGAAACTTATGGGAATAAAGTTTTTCTCAGAGGTTTACTTGAATTTTCTAATTACTGTGAAAATAACTGTCTTTATTGTGGACTTAGGATGGATAATGAAAATATTGAAAGATATCGGTTGAATTTAAAAGAAATAATTCAGTCATTTTTTAAAGCAAGTAAGCTTGGATATAAGACACTTGTTTTACAGAGTGGAGAAGATGAATATTTTACAGATCAGAGATTAATTAAGCTGATTAAAAAGATTAAAAATAAGTTTCCAGATATAGCTCTTACCCTTTCTTTAGGAGAAAGAAGTTATGAAAGTTATAAAAAATTATATAAAGCCGGAGCAGATCGTTATCTTTTGCGTCATGAAACAGCTAACAAAGAGAGATATAATAATCTTCATCCCGGACAGAATTTTTTTAAAAGAGAAAAATGTCTTAATAATCTAAAAGAAATTGGATATCAGACTGGAGCCGGTTTTATTATAGGTCTGCCAGGACAGACTTTAGAAGATATTGCTCATAATCTTTTATTTTTAAAAAAGCATGAACTGGATATGGTAGGTTTGGGACCATTGATTACTCATCCAGACACACCACTGGCTGGAAAAGAAAATGGAAGTGTAGAGTTAACTCTAATCTCTTATGCCTTAGTCCGCTTACTTTTACCGGAAACATTAATTCCAGCTACTACAGCTTTAAACACTTTGGATAAAAGAGGTTGGGAAAAAAGTCTTAAAGCAGGAGCTAATGTGATTATGCCCAATCTTTCATCAGCGGCTAATCGTGGTAAATATGAGATCTATCAAAATAAAGGTGATACTGATGTTTCGGAACTCAATAAAATAAAAGAGAGGGTAAAAAAAGTTGGTTTTGAAGTAAGTATGGCCCGGGGAGATAGCATAAAATGGCTTAAGAAAAATAATTTTAGGAGGTCAAATAATGACTAAAGATTTTATTAATGATAACTTAATTGAAAAACAGCTAAGAGAGGCTAAAAATCCTGACCATAAAGAAATAAGAGAGATTATGGCCAAAGCAAAGGCTAAAAACAGACTGGAGCCAGAAGAAACAGCAAAACTTTTACATGTAGAAGATAAAGAACTTTTAGAGGAAATTTATGAATTGGCAGGTCAGATTAAAGAAGATGTTTATGGGAAGCGAATTGTATTTTTTGCTCCTTTATATGTTGGAAATAAATGTGTAAATAACTGCCGTTATTGTGGTTTTAGAAGAGAAAATGAAGGTACAGAGAGAATGACTTTAAGTGAAGATGAATTAAGAGAAGAAGTGGAGATTTTAGAAAATAGAGGACATAAGAGATTGATTATGGTTTATGGTTCTCACCCTGATTATGATGCAGATTTTATGTGTGAAACGATAGAAACTGCCTATGATACTATTAATGGCCCGGGGGAGATTAGAAGAAGCAATGTTAATGCCAAACCACTGGAAGTTAAGGAATATAAGAAGTTAAAAGAAGTAGGGATTGGAACCTATCAGATTTTCCAGGAAACTTATCATCATCAAACCTATCAAAAGATGCATCCTGAAGGTGATCCCAAAAGTGATTATCAGTGGAGATTATATGGACTGGATAGAGCTATGGAAGCAGGAATTGATGATCTGGGAATCGGAGCACTTTTTGGATTACATGATGACTGGAAATTTGAAGTGATGGGTCTTCTTTATCATACTATTCACCTTGAAAATAAGTTTGGGATTGGACCTCATACTATTTCTTTTCCCAGAATGGAGCCGGCCTATAATACACCATTATATGATAAATTAAACTTAGTGTCAGATGAAGATCTAAAAAAGATTGTAGCAATTTTACGTCTTTCTGTACCTTATACCGGCCTTATTTTAACGGCCAGAGAGGATCCTGAAGTAAGAAAAGAGATTATACCTGCCGGGATAACTCAGATCGATGCCGGTTCAAGAATTGGAATTGGTGGATATCATGAATCGGAAAAAGAAATAGAGAAAAAAGAACAATTTCAGTTAGGTGATCTGCGTTCTTTAGATGAAGTAATAAAAGAAATTTCTGAAATGAAGATAATCCCTTCTTTCTGCACAGCCGGTTATCGCTGTGGAAGGACAGGTGAAAACTTTATGTCTTTAGCCAGACCGGGTAAAGTCCATAAATACTGTATGCCCAATGCTGCTTTAACTTTTAAAGAATATCTCCTTGATTATGCATCAGCAGAGACCAAAAAAGCTGGAGAAGAAGTCATAGATTATATTTTAGGTGAAATAGAAAAGAAAGATTCGAAGAGAAGAAAGTTAGTTGAAGAAAAACTAAAAGAAGTTGAAAGGGGAAAAAGAGATATCTATGTCTAAAGAAAAGTTTGAAAAATTTCTGGATAGTGCTTTAGTAAAAGTTTTAAAAGCTGAGGGACTTAAAAATAGTCTGGAAAAAATAGCCCTGGTTTATAATGAGTTCTTTCCTGAGAGTAAGATCTGGTTTGCTGAAAAATTAGGTAAAAGAGTTTCCTATATCACTGGAGCCGGTCAGGAAAGTTTTTTAAAGGCCAGAGAGTTTGAATTAAAGGATAGGTATCTGCTTTATCTGGAAAATATAGAACTCTCAGAAAATGAAAGAGAAGCATTTATAAATTTAGTTAATCTAATAATTTATCTAAAGGGTGATAAAAATGAGTTTAAATAAAACACCTCAATCTGAAAGGACTAATATTGCAATTTATGGCAAAAGAAATGCAGGTAAGTCTTCACTTTTAAATGCAATCACTGCTCAGGAAACTTCTATAGTTTCTACGGTGAAGGGGACAACTGCTGATCCTGTAAAAAAGGCAATGGAGCTTATTCCAGTTGGCCCTGTCCTTTTTATAGATACAGCCGGTCTTGATGATAAAGGTGAACTGGGAGCAAAGAGAGCAAAAAGAAGTAAAAAAATGATGGAAAGAACTGATTTTGCTCTTTATGTCATGGCTGCAGATGATTTTGATTTAAATGCTTTAAAAGATGCTAAAAGGGATTTTAAGAGATTTAATATTTCCTATCTGGTTGTTGTTAATAAAATTGATGAAATTTCTGATAAAAAATTACAGAACTTAAAAGATGAATTTCCTGATTTTGTCTTTGTTTCAGCTGTAGAAAATGAGAATATACTTGGTTTAAAAGATAAATTAAAGAAAAGGATTGAAGATAAGGCAAAGGAAACTCCAATTTTAGGTGACCTTGTACCTTATAATGGAAAAGTAATTATGGTAGTTCCTATCGATTCAGAAGCACCTAAGGGAAGACTTATTTTACCTCAGGTTCAGTCTATTCGTGATTGTCTTGATCATGGTCTAAAAAGTCTGGTGGTAAGAGATACAGAACTTGAATCTGCTATAAAAGATTTTGAACCTGATTTAGTAGTTACTGATTCACAGGCTTTTAAAAGGGTTGGGGAAATAGTGCCTGCTGAAATAACTTTAACATCTTTTTCTCTGCTTTTTGCCCGCTATAAAGGGGATCTTGAAGAATTTATAAAAGGAATAGAAGTTTTAAAAGACTTAACTCCTGACCATAAAATTCTTATCTCTGAAACCTGTACTCATGATGTATCCTGTGAAGATATAGGGAGAGTGAAGATTCCCGGTCTTATTGAAAATGATTTAGGGCAAAGGCCGGAAATTGAGGTAGTAGGGGGTATGGATTTTCCAGAGAATTTAAAAGAATATGATCTGGTGATTCACTGTGGAGCCTGTATGTTAAATCAAAAGGCAATGCAGACCAGGATAAATTTTTGTAAAGAACAGGGAGTACCAATCACCAATTATGGAATGACAATAGCCTATTATCACGGGATTTTAGAAAGAGCTATGGAGATTTTTAAATTTTCTTCTTTTATGGTATAATTATAGATAGAAAATAAAATAAATACAATGGTTGAGATAAAGAGAGCCATTTTATTGATAGGTACCTGCCTGAAGTGTGCCTAATTCAATAAAGTGGCTCTTTTCTATTTGGATATAAAGGAGTTGGTGAAAATGACTAAAAGAAAAGCAGATATAGTAGTAATTGGAGGAGGAGTTATTGGGACAGCCATTGCCAGAGAACTTAGCAGATATGAACTGGATATAATTCTTCTGGAAAAAGAAGCTGATCTGGCCTGTGGTACTTCCAAAGCAAATTCAGGGATTATTCATGCCGGTTATAATGCCTCTACTGATACAACCAAAGGTAAAATGAATGTCAGAGCTAATCCACAATTTGATAAAATCTGTGCTGATTTAAATGTTTCTTTTGAGAGAATCGGTTCACTTGTGGTTGGTTTTAATAAAAATGATTTAAAGAAACTTAAAAAAATAAAGGCTAATGGTGAGAAACAGGGAATAAAAGGTCTTGAAATAGTAGGACAAAACCGACTTTTAGAAATGGAAGAAAAGCTAAATCCTGAAGCTAAGTATGGACTTTTTGCTCCCACAGCCGGAATCATATCTCCCTATGAACTGGCAATTGCCTATGGAGATAATGCAGTAATTAATGGGGCAGAAGTTATGCTTAAAACAAAAGTGACTGATCTTATTATTGAAAATAGCAGATTAAAAGCTGTTAAGACTAATAAAGGGATTATAGAAACAGAATTAGTTATAAATGCTGGTGGTGTTTTTGCCGATAAAATAGCAAAAATGGGAAGAGATGAAATGAAAATCACACCTCGCAAAGGTGAATATCATCTTTTTGATAAAGAATATGGCTCATTAGTAAATCATGTACTTTTTCCAATACCAACTAAAAAATCAAAAGGGATTTTAGTTACACCTACTGTTCACGGTAATCTTTTAATTGGTCCTAATTCCTATCATATCGATGACAAAAATGATGTTAGTACAACTAAAGAAGGTATGAAAGAGATAATGAATGGTGCAAAAAAATTAATACCTGATTTACCTAAAGGTGGAGTAATAACTTCCTTTTCTGGTTTGAGAGCTGCTACTGAAAGAGAGGACTTTATTATTGGCTTTTCAGATATTACTGCCGGATTAATCCATACTGCCGGTATTCAATCACCTGGTCTTAGTTCAACTCCTGCTATAGCTGATAAGGTGGTGGAATTAGTAAAAGAATATGCTAAAGGAAATGAAAGTTTTGAGTTGAGTTATAAAAAAGAATTTAAGGAGAAAAATCCAGAATATCCTCATTATAATGACTATCAGCATAAAAAAGATAAATGGGAAGATTATATTAAAAAAGATGATGATTATGCAAAAGTTATCTGTCGCTGTGAAACTGTGACCAAAGGAGAAATAATTGATGCAATTAAAAGACCGGTTCCTGCTCAGACAGTAGATGCTATAAAAAGGAGAACAAGAGCTGGCTCAGGCCGCTGTCAGGCTGGATTTTGTGGACCAAGAGTTGTGGAAATTCTGGCAGAAGAACTTGATATTTCACCTCTGGAAGTTACTAAAAGAGGTGGAGATTCTAATATTTTAGCTGCCAGGGCAAAAGAATTAATTTTAGATAAGAAAGCAGGTGAAAGAGATGAAAGATAAATATCAATTAGCTGTAATTGGTGGAGGACCGGCGGGGATGGCTGCTGCTCTTAAAGCCAGAGAAAAGGGAATAGATGATATCATAGTATTGGAAAGAGACGAATATTTAGGTGGTATTTTACCTCAATGTATTCACAATGGTTTTGGCCTTGAGTATTTTTCTGAAGAATTAACTGGTCCGGAGTATGCTCAAAGGTTTATTAGTGATCTCAAAAATAGCGAGATAAAAGTTTTAGATGAAACGATGGTGATTGAGATAAATGCTAAAAAAGAAATTACTGCTTTAAGTAAGACTAAAGGTATGATGAAAATAAAAGCAGAGGCTATCTTTTTGGCGATGGGCTGTCGGGAGAGAACCAGAGAAAATATAAAAATACCGGGAGATAGATTGGCCGGGGTGTTAACAGCAGGGACAGCACAACGTTATACTAATATAGAAGGATTTGTTCCTGGAAAAGAGGTAGTAATTCTCGGATCCGGTGATATTGGTTTGATTATGGCCCGGAGGATGAAATTAGAAGGAGCTAAAGTTAAAGCTGTTTTAGAACTTTTACCTTATTCTAATGGTCTTATCCGTAATCAGGTGCAGTGTCTTGATGATTATGATATACCTTTAAAGTTAAATCATACTATTACCAGAATTGAAGGAAAAGATAGGGTAGAGAGGGTAAAAGTTGCTGAAGTAGATGATGATTTAGAAGTTATTTCCGGTTCAGAGGAATGGATTAGTTGTGATACTGTTCTTTTATCAGTAGGACTTATTCCGGAAAATGAGCTAACAAAAGGAATGGGTATTGAACTTAATCCAGTTACTGGAGGTCCGGAAGTTAATGAAATGAGAGAAACTGAAATAGAGGGAGTTTTTGCTGGAGGTAATGTTTTACATGTTCATGATTTAGTTGATTGGGTTAGTGAAGAGTCAGAAATTGCAGCTTCTGGAATAGTAGACTATCTAAAAAATGAAAGACAAAAAAGGGAAAATAGCCTGAAACTTAAAACAGGAGATAATTTTAACTATGTGATCCCTAATAAAATAGATTATAGAGATAAAAATAGGAATTATATAAAACTTTTCATGAGAGTCAAAGAACCAATGGAAAATGTAGAAATCCACTTCATTTATAAGGGAAAATCAATCTTAAAATATAATAAAGATTTTGTTCTTCCTGGAGAAATGCTTACTCTTAATTTACCGGAAAAAATTATTGATGAAAAGATGGAAGAAATAAAAATTACTCTAAAAAAGCAGGATAAGGAGGACCTTTATGAGAAATAATAAAGTAGAAGAAATTATCTGTGTAAGCTGTCCAAAGGGATGTCGGATAAGAGTGGAATCTAAAGATAATGAGCTAAAAAATATTTCTGGTTATAGTTGTGAAGAAGGAAAAAGATATGCAAAAGAAGAGTTTAAAAATCCAACCCGTATTCTTCCGACAACTGTTAGAGTAAAAAAAGGAGAGTTTCCCTTAGTTTCTGTAAAAACTAAAAGAGGAATTCCTAAAGCTAAGTTACTCAAGGCAATGGAAGTTATTGCTGAAATAGAGGTAAAGGCTCCAGTTGAGATCGGTGATATTATTTTAGAAGATATTCTTAATACTGGAGTAGATCTGGTGGCAACCAGGAATGTAAGAGAAAGTGAATAATAATATTTAAAAAAGGTGATAAATTATGAAACATTTAAAAAATTATTTTACTAAAAATCCAGTTATAGCTGCCCTTCGAAATAATGAGGAATTTAGAAAGGCTCTCTGGTCTGATGCAATATTATTGTTTGTTCTCTCCGGTGATATCTCCAATCTTTCTAAAATGATGGAAGAAGCCCGAAAATATGATAAATTAATTTTTCTCCATATAGATTTAATAAAAGGGATAGCTGCTGATAAAGCAGGTATTAAATTTTTAGCTGATAATAATCTCTGTGATGGAATAGTGAGTACTAAAAGTAATCTGATTAAAGAGGCGCAAAAATGGGATTTAATGGCTGTTCAGCGTTTATTTTTGCTTGATTCAGCTTCTCTTAATTCCGGTGAAAATATGATTAAAAATAATGAACCTGATGCTATTGAAATTCTGCCAGGGATTGCTGCCCCTTATTTTATAGACCATGTTTCAAATATAAATGATTGTCCGGTAATTGCCGGAGGGCTTATTAGAGAAAAAGAAGAAATTAATAAATTGATTGAAAAAGGAGTTATGGCAATTTCCAGTAGTGATCATCATCTATGGAATTACAAATTAGAAGATAAAAGTTGACTAAATGTCTAAAATATATTATACTTTATAAAGAATAAGAAAATTTTTTGGGTTATATTGAAAACCATTCTCATTTAAATAATCAATATATATTTATTTTATAAAGGAGTTGAGGGAAAATGACTTTACTTGAATTAGAAAAGGGGAAGAAAGCAAGAGTTGTAGGCTGTGAAGGTGGCCGTGGGCTTTCAAATAAATTAAATGCAATGGGGATTAGACCTGGTAAAGAAATAAAAAAAGTGAGTGAGACTTTTATCGGTGGTCCCATAACTATTAAAATTGATAATACCAATATTGCGATTGGTCATGGTATGGCCGGAAAAATTAAGTTAGAGGTGATTGATTAAATGAAAGTCCTGTTAATGGGTAATCCTAATGTAGGAAAAAGTGTTATTTTTTCTAAGTTAACAGGTACCAGTGTTACTGCCTCTAATTATCCTGGAACAACTGTAGAATATACTGAAGGACAGATGAGATATGAAGGTGAAGATGTAGAAATCATCGATGTTCCAGGTACTTATACTCTTGATCCTACCAATCAGGCTGAAGAAGTAGCTGTTGATATGATTGAAAAAGGGGATTTAATCATTAATGTAGTTGATGCTACTAATTTAGAGAGACATTTAAATCTTACTCTTCAGCTTTTGGAAAGAGATATACCTGTGATTGTTGCTTTAAATTTATGGGATGAGACAAAACATAAAGGGATTGATATTAATTTAGAAAAATTAAGAAAAGAGTTAGGAGTTCCTGTTATCCCTACAGTTGCTATAAAGAGTAAGGGGATTAAAGAATTAATAGATAATTTTCATTATAGAGAAATCACTGATGTTGATTATGGTACCTCAGAAAAGAGATGGGCTGAAATAGGTAAAATTATTGATGAGGTTCAGAGAATTGAACCCAGACATCATACATTTTTAGAATTATTGGAAGAATATACAATAAAACCACTAACCGGTATACCTTTTATGTTTCTGGTGCTTTATTTAACATTTAAGGTGATTAGATTCATTGGAGAGGGTTTGATCGGTTATGTAACTGAGCCCTTTTTTATAAATTTTTATCGACCATTATTAGTGAAATTAAGTGAATTTTTAGGTTCAGGTGGAATAATTCACGATATTTTAGTTGGACAGTTAGTTGAAGGTTCTATTAATTTAGAACAATCTTTTGGACTCTTATCAACAGCTGTTTATATTCCTTTTGCTGCTGTTTTACCCTATATCATTTCTTTTTATTTGGTATTAGGGATCTTAGAAGATTCAGGATATCTGCCTCGTCTGGCAGTTTTAGTCGATAATATTATGCATAAAGTTGGTTTACATGGGTTTTCAATTATTCCTATGATTTTAGGTTTGGGATGTAATGTACCGGCTGCTTTATCAGTTCGCAGTTTAGAGAGTAGAAGGGAAAAGTTTATAGCAAGTACCTTGATGGCGATTTCGATTCCATGTATGGCCCAGATTGCAATGATTTTTGGTCTTTTAGGACCTTTTGGTGGAAAATATGTAATTTATGTTTTTGCTATGCTTGTATTTGTCTGGATTATTGTTGGTCTTATATTAAATAAATTACTTCCAGGTTATAGTAATGACTTATTACTTGAGGTTCCTTCATTTAGATTACCTGATCCATTAACTATTTTAAAAAAGTTATGGATGAGAATAGTTAGTTTTCTAAAAGAAGCTATACCTTTTATGTTACTTGGTGTAATTATTGTTAATTTCCTTTATACTCTGGGGATTTTTGAAGTTATGGCAAATGGATTAGGCCCTATTATCAAAAATGTTTTTGGCCTGCCTCAGGAAGCAATTTCTGCACTTTTAATGGGCTTTTTACGTAAGGATTTAGCAATGGGGATGTTAGCTCCTTTAGGTCTTAGTGCTAAACAACTGGTAGTAGCAAGTACAATTTTAGCAGTTTATTTTCCCTGTATAGCTACTTTTGTTGTTTTAGTAAGAGAGCTGGGAGTTGTTGACATGTTTAAATCTGTGGTAGTAATGCTGATAACTACTTTCTTTGTAGGAGGTTTTATTAATTTTGCCTTCCAGGATGGTAGTATAGGTATATCAAGCTGGCTTTTATTAGTAGCGATAGTTGTACTGCTCAGGTATCTACCGAGTAATAAAGCTCAAGTTTAGTTATATAATTAATAATAATGATAGTAAACAAATAAGAGTACCATCTTTTTCATATACCGCTTTAAATTTAAGTATTAACTGATTTCAAAAGCGCTAAAATGAAAAGATGGTACTCTTATTTTTGTCTAAACATATTAATTATATAACGCAACTTCAAGGCAAAATCTTTTCTATAGTAGAAGTAATATATCATTTTTGAATTTTAGTGCTCCTGAAACAGGCTTTGTTTAATGATGGAGCAGTATTATGAGAAAAATGATATATTACTTCAGTCGTTAACTAATTGTAGGAGCTTTTTATAGTTGAATGTATTTTTTAAGATCTTTCTGATAGAACTAATAGTCTATTTTGTGAACTTTAGCATCTCTGAAACGTTGATACTTAAGTATGAGAGGGTATTGTGAGCAAAATAGACTATTAGTTTATGGTAAATTGAACTTTGTTACGTATTGTGATATAATCAATTACGTAAAGAGGTGATATCAATGAAAAAGAAATTAACTTTAAGTATTAATGATGATCTTATTGAATTTGCCCATAAATTTTCAAAAGAAACTCATCAATCTATCTCACATATTGTTGAAGAATATCTTATTGAACTAAAAAAGAATAAAGAACAAAATTTTGAAGAACAAAAACTCCAAAAAAGAACAGAAAAACTTTATGGAACTTTTGAAAATAATCCTATTCCTGACAAAAAAGATTTAAGGAGAACTTTTCATGAAAAAAATTACAATTGATCTAAATATACTACTTGATTTTCTAAACAAACGTAATAAACATAGACAGGCTGCTAAAATAATTGAATTATGTAATGCAAATAAAATTCAGGGATATTTATGTGCTCATGAGATTACAACTATGGCTTATTTTTTAATGAAAAATTATAATGATTCACAAAAAGTTAAATTTGTATTAAATGAGATTTTGGACATGTTTAAATTAATTCCTATAACTGAAACTATATTAAGAAGATCTTTAAATTCAGAAATAAATGATTTTGAGGATGCTGTTATAGATATTAGTTCATATGAAAATGAAATTGATTATATAATAACCAGAAATCTTGATGATTTTAAAAATGGTAATGTAAAATCTTTAAGTCCAACTGAATTTCTAGCTATTTTTTCAAAAGAAAATTAAAATTTTCATATCCACCTGTTCTTCAAATTATTTTTACGCTACTAAAAGAGTTTCTTGAAAATATTCTAACCAATATGAGCTGGTTAAATTATAATAAAAAAAGGTGATAAAATGGAGATAATAAATATGATAATCGGTAAAAATTGGGGTCATAGGATTGTTATTTTAGGAGCTGTTATCTTATACGCTTATTTAGCTATTGCTAAACCGGAGGTGGCTAAAAAAGGAATCGGGAATTCTCTTAAAACATTTGTTAGTTTGTTTACTTTAATTATGGCAGCTCTGATGATTTCTCAGGCTATTGGTTTGTTAATTCCTGAAGAGAAAATCATAAATCTACTTGGTGAAGGTTCAGGTCTGAAAGGAATTGCTACCGGTGGACTTCTGGCCGGGCTTTTACAGGGGGGGCCTTATGCTGCTTATCCAATTATCAAATCCTTATATAATAAAGGTGCTCATATTAGTGTAGTAATGGCCATGTTAATGGGTTATGGAGCGATAGGTATTGGAAGAGTAGCCTATGGTTTAATGTTTTTTGGCCCAAAAATTGTAGGACTCAGATTGCTTTTGGCAGTTCCTGTTCCTATTTTAGCAGGATTGCTAGTGCTTTTCTTTGTATAAATATAAGGTCTTTTTGGTAGAATTTAATTATTATTTTCGAATTTTAGCGCTCCTGAAACAGGCTTTGCATAATAATGGAGCGGTATTATGAGAAAATAATCAATTAAGTTCTCTCTCCATGTAAATTGCATTATCCATAGGGTTATAGATATAGGCATCTATTTTATAAAAACCTAGAGATTTATAAAGGTTTAGAGCCTTCTTTAAAGAGGAAAGAGTATCAAGTCTCATATAATTATAGCCTTTATCTTTTGCTTCAGTTATAATTTTTTCAGCCAATTTTTTACCTATACCCAAACCCTGATAATTTTTCTTTACATATAATCTTTTCATTTCACAAATATCATTTTCTATTTTGCGTAAAGCAACAATTCCTACCGGCCTATTATTCACAAAGGCTAAAATAATAGCACCGGTAGGGGGAGCATATTTTCCTGGTAACTCTGCTAATTCATCTTCAAAGTCCTGAAAATCTAAATCAATTGGTAGATTTTCAGCATATTCTAAAAATAGTTTTTTGACATCATCTAATAATTCTTTATTATTATTTAGATATTTAAATTCAAGATTATTTGCTATATCGCTCATTATATCTTCCTTTCTTAGAATATTATAAAATTAGTTGAATTTATTTTTTATAGGTTTTTACGGTAGAATTAATATATCATTTTCGAATTTTAGTGCTCCTGAAAAAGTCTATACTTAATAATGGAGCGGTATTATGAGAAAAATGATATATTAATCATCTTTTATTTCTCTATATACCTCCAGAATTTCTTCTTTATACTCTGGATCTGCTTCAATATGGCCCCAACCTTTTTGAGATTTCCAGATACCATCATAAGGACCATTTACATAAGATTGAATAACATAAGGTATATCTCTTTCATTTAATATATCTTCCATTAAGCCAGCTTCAAATTCATTTTCCAAAACTACTATTTTTTCAGTTGGCATAGTTCTCACTCCTCTTTAATTTAATCTAAAATAATTATAACATATTAAAAATTAATTGAAAATAATTACGTTTTCTGATATTCTTATCACATCAAAGGAAAATATAGTTTTCAGGGGAGGGATTTTAAATGTTTAGAGGCTCTTTTAAAATTGGTGAGATAGCCGGGATTCCCATTAAAATTCATTTTACTTTTTTAATAATTTTACCCTTTTTTGCCTGGATTTTTGGAACTAATATTCAAAGTTTTTTAGGATATATGGGTTTAACAAATACAAGTTTATCTTTAAATCCCTATCTCTTGGGTTTGATTATTGCTGTTTTAGTTTTTGTTAGTGTTGCTTTACATGAACTTGCTCATTCATTTGTGGCTAGAAAAAGGGGAATGGAGATCAATGATATTACCCTTATGCTCTTAGGTGGAGTAGCCCAGATGGAAGAGATTAGTGAGGATTCTACAGATGAGGCTTTAATGGCTTTAATAGGTCCTGTTTTCAGTCTGGTTTTTGGATATTTATTATTAAAATTTTCTGGTATTTTTTCTTATGATACATTAGCTGATCTAAAAATTGTTTTTTTCTTTTTAGGGCAGATAAATATTTACCTTGGTGTTTTTAACTTAATACCTGCTTTCCCAACTGATGGAGGTAGAGTTTTGAGGGCTTTAATAGCAAAGAGAAAAAGTTATCTGGAAGCTACCAGAATTGCAGTTCAGGTTGGGAAAATAATTGCTTTTATGATTGGAATTTTTGGATTTTTATCTGGTAATTTTATACTCATTTTTATTGCTTTTTATATTTTTATGGCCGGTTCTCAGGAATATCAACAAACTATGATAAAAAAAGGATTGGCTGGTTTGAAGGTAAAGGATTTGATGACAAGAGAAGTAAAAACAGTTTCAGGAGAATTATTTTTATCTCAACTTTTACAAAAAATGTTTGAAGAAAGACACTCAGGTTATCCTGTAGTGGATAATGATCATCTTAAAGGTATGGTAACTATGGAAGATATAAAAAAGGTAAAAAGAGAAGAACATGGGATGAAAAAGGTAAGACAGATTATGTCTGATGAGATAAAAAAAGTTCATCCTGAAGATGAAATCTATGATGCTTTAAAAATAATCTCAAAAGAAGATATAGGGAGATTATTGGTTGTCGATGAAGAAGATAACTTGGTTGGAATTATAACCAGAACTGATATTATTAAAGGTTTTCAGTTGCAGGAATTAAAAATGGATATAGAAGAAAATGAAAGAATAAAAAAATAAATTAATGGAGGTATGATTAATGAAAAAGAGAAAATTTTTGGTGATTACCACCTTTTTAATTATTTTAACTTTAGCTTTTAGTTTTCCTATAATGGCTGAGGAAAATGATACAGAGGAAAGTTTTATAGAACTTTGTAGTTATGCACCTGCCGAAAAGATACTGGAAGCTATAGATGAAGGAGCAGAAGTTAATCAAATTGCTGAAAATGGGATGACTCCCTTTTTAGCAGCTGCCAAAAGCAATCCTCATCGTGATGCAATTGTTTTACTCAGAAATGAAGGAGCAAACCCTTATTATCGTACAGAAAATGGATGGACAGCTTTGATGTATGCTACAGTTTATAATGAAAATCCAGCTATTATTGAGCTTTTAACCT
>Ga0207414_1000484_pt1 | contig 17488 bp, 20 predicted proteins | sample PonA231FremontCA_2_FD_187269 | JGI IMG/M metagenome (GOLD analysis project Ga0207414, IMG submission 187269) | Marine sediment microbial community from Fremont, CA, USA - Pond A23 Sediment 1 (SPAdes) | ecosystem: Environmental > Aquatic > Marine > Unclassified | place: USA: Fremont, California... | reverse complement strand
CGGCGTCCCCGCCGAGGTCATCCGCGCCTTCGTCAAGGGGGGCCGGCCGTCGCGCACCATCGTGCGCTTCGCGCGCAAACGCGAGTGCGACCTGATCGTGATCGGCTCGCAGGGCACCAACGGCGACAAGAGCCTGCTGCTGGGCAGCGTTGCCCAGCGCGTGGCCGGCTCCGCCCACTGCCCGACCCTGATCGTCTGATCCTTTTGCCGCCCCGAGCGGCGCCCTTGCGCCATCCGCGTCACGCAGATGCGGAACCGGCTTGGCCCTGTTAAGGTCCGAACTGTCGGCGCATTCGCGTCTTTCCACCCAAAGGCGCTGCGGCGCCCATGCACAAGGTTGCTTCATGAAGACACTGCTGACCTCCGCCTCCCTGGTGGCCCTGCTGGCCGCCACGCCCCTGGCCCTGGCCGCCGCCCCGGAAACCGAGGACGAGAAGCTGGGCTACAGCCTGGGCGTGACACTGGGCCAGAGCATCAAGCAGGATGTGGAAGACCTGGACATCGACGCCTTCACCCAAGCCATCCGCGACGTCTTTGACGAGGGCGAGCTGGCCATGGACGAAGAGCAGATGGCCGAAGCCCTGATGACGTTCCAGCAGCAGGCGATGGCCGCCCGCGAGACCGAGAACGAACAGCAGGCCGCGGCCAACCGCGCCGAGGGCCAGGCCTACCTGGAAGAGAACGCCGAGCAGGAAGACGTCACCGTCACCGACTCGGGACTCCAGTACCGTGAGCTGGCCTCCGGCGACGGTGCCACACCCGATGCCGACGATACCGTCGAGGTGCACTACGAGGGCACGCTGATCGACGGCACCGTGTTCGACAGCTCCTATGAGCGCGGCGAGCCGGTGAGTTTCCAGGTTGGCCAGGTCATCGAAGGCTGGCAGGAAGCCCTGCAGCTGATGAGCGTGGGCGACACCTGGGAAGTGGTCATTCCGGCCGACCTCGCCTACGGCGCGCAGGGCCAGGGTCCCATCGGCCCCTATGAGACACTGATCTTCAAGGTCGAGCTGCTGGATATCGTCGATGAGTGACGCTCTGACCAAGAGCGTAGGGTGTTGCCTGACCGCCGGCCTCTGTCTGGGGCTGGCCGCCCAGGTTGCCGCTCAGCCGTCACCAAGCGAGCTGCCACGCCTGGCGGTCAACCCGAGTGGCATCAGCGTGCTCGGTGTCTCGTCAGGGGGCTATATGGCCACCCAGCTGGCGGTGGCCTGGCCGTCCCGCTTCGTGGGCCTGGGGGTGGCGGCGGCCGGACCCTGGGCCTGCGCCCGAGGTTCGCTGGGTCTGGCGCTTGGCCAGTGCATGGGAACCCAGCGCGGCCTGCCTGACCTTGCCGAGCTGCAGGACCGCTACGAGGCCTATGTGCGCCGCGACCTGGTGGGCGAGCCCGCCGCCCTGGCCGACCTGCAGGTGTTCGTCTGGCATGGCGGCGAAGACGAGACCGTGGATCCCGCCCTGGGGCAGCTGCTGGTCGAGCAGTTCCGCGACTGGCTGGACGCGCCCGAGGATCAGCTGGCGTTCGTGGCAAGCGAACAGGCCGGCCACGGCTGGCCGCTGGCCGCGCGCGCGCGCACCCCGGTCGATGTTATGACCGACTGTCGCGGCGGCGGCGGAACGCATCTACTGGCCTGCGATCTGGACATCGCCGGCAAGATGCTGCGCTGGCTGCACGGCGATATGGCATCGCCCGCGCCGGGCCAGCCCGACGGTGAACTGCTCGCCTTCGACCAGGCGGACTTCGATGCGCGGGGCCTGGGCGATACCGGCTATCTGTTCGTGCCGCAGGAGTGCGCGGACGGCGGCTGCGATCTCAGCGTGGCCCTGCACGGCTGCAGCATGAGCGTTGAACAGGTCGACGAGGCGTTCGTGCGTCATAGCGGCCTCAACGAGTGGGCGGCGGCCAATGATCGCGTGGTGCTCTATCCCCAGGCCGAGACCAGCCTGCCCAACCCTCAGGGATGCTGGGACTGGTGGGGCTTTGCCGAAAGCACCTGGCAACTCGACCCGCTGCATGACAGTCGCCAGGGCTCCCAGACCCGTGCGCTGATGGCCATGATCGAGCACCTGCAGCGCTCACCCGACAGTCGCTAACAGCGCCCGGCGGCGCGTCATTCCTCGTCGAAGGCTTGCCTCAGCGCTGCCTGCAGCGGTCCGGCCGTGGGCGAATGCAGCACCCGCTGCTGGATCTCGCCGTGCCGGTTCACAAGAAACAGCGATGCACTATGGTCGATGGTATAGCCCATCGCCGAATCCGGGGTCTCCACGCGACGCCAGACCACGCCGTAGCGCTTGGCCACGTCCGCCAGGGCCTGCTGGCTGCCGGTGGCGCCAATGAAGGCGTCGCCGAAAAACCCCAGATACGCCTCCAGGCGTGTCAGCGTGTCGCGCTCCGGGTCCACCGACACCATCAGCGGCACCACGCGCCGGCGCTGCTCGTCATCGAGGCGCGCCATCACCTGACGCATCACGGCAAGGCTCATCGGACAGACATCCGGGCACCAGGTATAGCCGAAGAAGACGACCGCTAGCTGGTCATCATCGAGCTGACTCAGCGAGAAGTCACCTTCGGTGGAGGGCAGCTCGATCGGGCCGCCCTGGGGCTCACCGCTCGCCGCCCCCTCGCGCGACTGCTGATAGACGCCCAGCCCGAGCGCCATCGCGATCAGCAGCGCACTCACTCCCAGCCAGATACCGCGTCGCGTCATGCTCATTGCCTCGCCACGTCAAAGTCGAACCAGGTGCCCTGTCGCCCCTGCGGAGTCTCCACCACCACCTTCGCGCGCCATGGCATGACCGCCTCGGTGCAGATCGCCACCTGGCCCTCGCCGCGGAACACGCCGTCCCCCGCGGCCGCCAGGGGAAAGCGATGCAGACCCATGTCCATATCCCGGCCGACGAAGTCGACGCGGGCGGATTCGGCCGGCGCACCGCGCAGCTGCACCTCCAGCGGCAGGCGCTCCAGGGCACGAATAGGCCCCGCGGCGGCAATCGTCAGGCGCAGCGACACGCCCTCGCCCAGCGATGCCGTGCAGGGGGCCGAATGCAGATCGCAGGCGGTCTCGCCCGGCGGATGCCACTGCACGTCCGCCGCGTCCTGCAGGGTATAGCGCGTCAGGTACCAGAGCGCGATGGCCAGGGTCATCAGGGTAACGACTATCAGCAGCTGCAGCAGCGGCGGTCGCGCGGCGCCCGACGATGACAGGATACGTTGTGACATGGCGGAGAGCGGGGCCTCCATTGGTGACAGGATAGCGGTAAGCTTATCAGCATTTACCTGCGGCGAAGTGCGCAAGGATGTCGCAGGGGGCCACCACACGGGAGGTGTCATGGAAGACGTCGGCAATGCACTGGGGCCGCTGTTCCTGCTGATCCTGCTGGGCGCCGGACTCGGCCGGGCACGCCAGCCAGGCGGCGACTTCTGGCCGCAGCTGGAGCGTCTGATCTACTTCCTGCTGTTTCCCGCCATGCTGATCTCGACCCTGGCCACCGCCGATGTCGACCAGGTACCGGTGGGGCGCCTGGCGCTCACCCTGCTCGGCGCCATCGGGCTGTTTGCGCTGCTGCTGTGGGGGCTGCGACAGCGGCTTGGGCTCGATGCGCCGGCCTTTACCTCGGCCTTCCAGGGCTCACTGCGTTTCAATACCTATGTGGGCGTTGCCGGGGCCGCCGCCCTGCACGGCAGCGCCGGCGCCACGGTGGCTGCCGTGGCCGTGGCGCTGATGGTGCCGGTGGTCAACGTGCTCTGCGTGGCCAGCTTCATCGCGGCCGGCACCCTGGGGCCAGCGCGCCTCGGGGAAAGCGTTGCCGCGCTGACGCGCAACCCGCTGATCCTGGCCTGCCTGATCGGCATCGTCCTCAACCTGAGCGGCATTGGCCTGCCCGGCTGGAGTCAGCCCGGCATGGAGCTGCTGGGGCGGGCCGCCCTGCCCCTGGGGCTGGTGGCCGTGGGGGTGGCGCTGCGTCCCGCGGCCCTGCTGAGACGCGACCGTGGCGTGTGGGTCGCCCACCTCATCAAGCTGGGCCTGATGCCGGCGGCCGTGCTGGCCATCGCCGCGGCGCTGGGCCTGGACCCGCTGAGCCGCGATGTGGCGCTGCTGTTTGCCGCGCTGCCGACCGCCACCTCGGCCTACATCCTGGCTCGCCAACTCGGTGGCGACGCCGAGCTGATGGCGGCCCTGATCACCGGCCAGACGCTGCTCGCCATGGCGACCCTGCCGCTGTGGTTTCACGTCGCCGGCTGAGGCAACCTCGCTAACGAAAAGAGTTCGCATTTACATTGACAGCGTAAACGAGAATGATTACTCTTAAACCGTGGCGTTGATGAGGCGCCACGCCGGGGCAGGGTCCCGCCAGTCTCCTGCCTTGGTTTCTCCCTCTCATTGCTAGTCACGGTCTTTATTGCCGCCCCTCGTGGGCGGCTTTCTTTTGCGTGGGCCGGCAGAGGATCTCACTCGACGCGCGCGAAGATCAGATCCCAGACGCCGTGTCCCAGCTTCTCGCCGCGCGTCTCGAACTTGGTCAGCGGGCGAAACGCCGGACGCGGCACGTAGGGGGCGGTCGCGGACCCGGCGCTGTTGGCGAAACCGGGGGCGGCGTCCATCACCTCGGCCATCCATTCGGCATAGGCCGCCCAGTCGGTGGCCAGGTGGAAGGTACCGCCGACCTTGAGCCGCGTGCGCACCAGCTCGACGAAGGCGGGCTGCACGATGCGCCGCTTGTGGTGCTTCTTCTTGGGCCAGGGGTCGGGGAAGAACAGCTGCACGGTATCAAGGCTCGCCGCGGGCAGGCACTCCTCGAGCACCCGCAGGGCATCCTCGCGGTAAACGCGCAGGTTGGTGAGGCCGCGCTTGTCGGCCTCGTCGAGCAGCTTGCCGACGCCTGGCGCATGCACTTCGATGCCGATGAAGTCGGTATCCGGATGCCGCTCGGCCTGCTCGATCAGCGATGCGCCCATGCCGAAGCCAATCTCCAGCACCCGGGGCGCCTGGCGCCCGAACAGCGCATCCAGGTCCTGGCGGCCGTCGGCCAGGGTCAGCCCCAGGCGCGGCCAGACCGCCTCGAGCCCGCGGGTCTGCGCCTGGGTCATGCGACCGGCACGCAGCACGTAGCTCTTGATGCCGCGGCGGTGCAGCGGGGCGTCCGGGCCCTCGGGGCCGGGGGTCGTGTCGTCGTGTCGCGGATCGGTCATGGCGCGGGGCAACTCTTCTAGGCGTGGATCAACCGGGGGCGCATATTGTAGCGGCTCGGGAGGCTGCCGGGTACGCTAGAGCGGCAAAACCCAGGCACGCTCAGGCATCGGGAGGACGGCATGCAGGACAGGGGATGGTGGCTGGTCGCGGCGCTCTCCGGCGCCCTGGTGGTGATGGCCGGCGCCTTCGGCGCCCATGCGCTGGAGGGCCAGCTGACGGCGAGGCTGGCGGCGGCCTTCGAGACCGGGGTGCGCTACCAGGCGTGGCACACCCTGGCGCTGCTGGCGGTGCTGGCCTGGCGCGCGGCGTGTCCGGTCGCCGGCCAGCGCCTGGCCATGGCGCTATGGGCGGCCGGTATCGTGCTTTTCTCCGGCTCGCTTTACGCCATGGCGCTTGTCGGCGCGACCGCACTGGGGATGATCACCCCGCTCGGTGGGCTGCTGATGATCGCCGGCTGGCTGACGCTGGCCGCAACGGCGCTACGCGCCCGCCCTCAATCACCGTCGGGCAGGGCATAGGTGGCCGTGACCAGCGCCACCGGCCGCTCGTCGCCGTCGGAGAAGAGCTGCACCTCGCCCACCGCCAGGCGCCGCCCCAGCTTGAGGAGGCGCGCGTTGGCAATGATATCGCGGTCGCCGCGCGGGCGTCGCAGGAAGCGACAATGCAGGTCGCTGGTCACGGCCATCGGCTCGGGGCCGATCTGGGCCAGGATCGCCACGTAGAGGCAGACATCAGCCAGCCCCATCAGGGTGGGCCCGGACACGCTGGCGCCGGGGCGCAGATGCTCGTCGTCGATGGCCAGGCTCATGGTGGCGCGCATCTCGTCGACGCCCTCTATGGTTCCCATTCGCTGGGGGAAGACCTCATCGAGAAAATCCTCGATGGCGGCCGCGGTCATCACGGTCATCGGCAGGCTCCTTGCAATAGAGGGAAACAGGACAGGCGTTCACGATAGCCGAGCACGCGCTCGGCTGACAGTCGCCAGAGGTCGCACACGGCAACGACGAGCGCTTCACCAAAACGCCCCTGCGGTGGCAACCGCAGGGGCGTCATGTCGGGCGCCCGGCTAGACCGGCCCGCCCTTGCGGTTGTGGCCTTACTTGGCCTTGTGCACGGCGCGCCAGTGGTGAAGCAGCGGCTCGGTATAGCCGGCGGGCTGCTCGCGTCCCTTGAAGATCAGGTCGCTGGCGGCCTGGAAGGCGCTGGAGCCCTCGAAGTCATCGCTCATCGGCGTGTACGCCGGGTCGCCGGCGTTCTGCTCGTCGACCACCTTGGCCATGCGTTCCAGGGTCTGCTGCACCCGCTCGGCGTCGACCACGCCGTGGTGCAGCCAGTTGGCGATGTGCTGGCTGGAGATACGCAGCGTGGCGCGGTCTTCCATCAGGCCCACGTCATGGATGTCGGGGACCTTGGAACAGCCCACGCCATGCTCGACCCAGCGCACCACGTAGCCGAGGATGCCCTGGCAGTTGTTGTCGAGCTCCTGCTGAATCTCTTCATCGCGCCAGTCGGCGTTCTCGGCCACCGGCACGGTGAGCAGCTCATCGAGGAAGTCGCTCGCCCCCTGCGTTTCCATTTCCCGCTGGATGGCGGCCACATCGACCTGATGATAGTGCAGCGCGTGCAGGGTGGCGGCGGTGGGCGACGGCACCCAGGCGGTGTTGGCGCCGGCCTTGGGATGGCCGATCTTCTGCTCGAGCATCGCCGCCATCAGGTCCGGCATGGCCCACATGCCCTTGCCGATCTGGGCGCGGCCGCGCAGGCCACAGGCCAGGCCGACCTGAACGTTGTTCTTCTCGTAGGCCTGGATCCACGCGGCGCCCTTCATGTCGCCCTTGCGAATCATCGGCCCCGCTTCCATCGCGGTGTGCATCTCGTCACCGGTGCGGTCGAGGAAGCCGGTGTTGATGAACACCACGCGCGAGCTGGCCTCGTTGATGCAGGCCTTGAGGTTGATCGAGGTGCGACGCTCCTCGTCCATGATCCCCATCTTCAGCGTGTCGCGCGCCATGCCGAGGATATCCTCGATGCGGCCGAACAGCTCGTTGGAGAACGCGACTTCCCGCGGGCCGTGCATCTTCGGCTTGACGATGTACATCGACCCGGCACGCGAGTTGCGCGGCTCACTCTCGCCTTTGTTCAGGTCATGCAGGGCGATCAGCGCAGTGACGACGCCATCGAGGATGCCCTCGGGGAGTTCGTTGCCCTCGGCATCCAGCACTGCCGGCGTGGTCATCAGATGGCCCACGTTGCGCACGAACATCAGCGCGCGACCCGGCAGCGTCAGGGTCTCGCCCGCGGTGTTCTGCCAGCTGCGGTCGGCGTGCAGGCGCCGGGTGAGGGTCTTGCCGCCCTTCTCGACCTGCTCTTCCAGGTCGCCCTTCATCAGGCCCAGCCAGCTGGCGTAGACGCCCACCTTGTCCTCGGCGTCCACGGCGGCCACGGAGTCTTCGCAGTCCATGATGGTGGTCAGCGCCGCCTCGACCACCACGTCCTTGACGCCGGCCGGGTCGGTCTTGCCGATCGGGTGACTGGGATCGATCTGGATCTCCAGGTGCAGGCCGTTGTTGACCAGCAGGATCGACTCGGGCTGCTCGGCCGGCCCGGTGAAGCCCACCAGCTTGCCCGAATCCTTGAGGCCGGTTTCCCGACCGCCTTCCAGCGAGACCACCAGGTGACCGTCGCGCAGCACGTACTTGACGGCGTCGTGGTGAGAGCCGGTGGCCAGCGGCACGGCACGGTCGAGTACACCGCGGGCGTAGGCGATCACCTTCTCGCCACGCTTGGGATTGAAGCTTGAGCCTTTCTCGGCGCCACCCTCTTCGGAGATGGCGTCGGTGCCGTAAAGGGCGTCGTAGAGGCTGCCCCAACGCGAGTTACCGGCATTGAGCGCATAGCGAGGATTGTTGACCGGCACCACCAGCTGCGGACCGGCCTGGGCGGTAATCTCGCGGTCGACGTTGGCGGTGGTCACGCTGACCTTGGCCGGCGCCTTCACCAGGTAGCCGATCTCCTCGAGGAACTGGCGATAGGCGGCCATGTCGCTGATCGGGCCGGGATGCTCACGATGCCAGGCATCGAGCTGCTCCTGCAGGCGGTCGCGCTCGGCGAGTAGTTCGCGGTTGCGCGGGGTCAGATCGTGAAAGAGCGCGTCGACGCCGGCCCAGAAGGCGTCCGGATCGACGCCGGTGCCCGGCAGGGCCTGCTCGTTGATGAAACGGTCCAGCTCGGCGGCCACCTGCAGGCGATGGCGAGTGATACGTTGGCTCATGGGTCGTGCTCCTCGTGCTTGGCGGCTCGATGCGCGGGCACCGAGAGGCCGGACAGGGAATGGTGACGCTGTATCGTCAATTTTGTGGAAAATACTTCCACATGTAAAGCCGTTCCCGGCGCGGGACCGCCGGGGCTAGACCAAATGATAAGGCCGATACCCGGGCAGCGCGCTGCTGCTGGCCGGAGCGATGGCTTGGCGGTAGCATGAACGAGCACTGCGGAGAAACCGATGAGCGACTTCACCCCCCTGCAGGCGCTGGGGCCTCTGGCGCCGGCAGACCTGACCGGCCAGGATCTCGGCCGCTACCTGGGCCACTACGGTCTGGCCCCGCTGCTCGCCGAGCACGTGGGGCTCTACGTGGGCTACCTGGAGGCCGGCCGATTCCGCCTCTGGACCCAGGTCTGGAGCCCTCGCGCGCCCATCGGCACCGCCTTCGTCGTGCATGGCTACTTTGATCACCTTGGCCTGTATGGCCATCTTCTCGCCTGCCTGCTGGCGCGGGGCTGGCAGGTGGTGCTGTGGGATCTGCCCGGCCATGGGCTCTCCAGCGGCCGGCGCGCCTCCATCGATGACTTCAGTGACTATGGCAGCTGCCTGCACCAGCTGCAGCAACATCTGCACACCGAGGGGTTGGCGCCCCGCCCCTGGCTGGGCATCGGCCAGAGCACCGGTGCCGCCATCCTCGCCACCGACGCGCTGACCCGCGGCGACGACGGCGCCTGGTCGGGGCTGGCGCTGCTGGCGCCGCTGGTGCGCCCCTGGGGCTGGAACCAGTCGAACTGGCTACATCGTCTGGTCGGCCCTTTCGTCGACTCCATCCCGCGCAAGTTCCGCGCCAACTCCACGGATGCCGCCTTCGCTGCCTTCCTGCGCGAAGGCGATCCGCTGCAGGCCGACCGCCTGGCAATGGACTGGGTCAGCGCCATGCGACGCTGGATGCCGCAGCTGCTGGCGCTGCCACCCAGCCCGGTGCCCACGCTGATCCTGCAGGGCGAGCAGGACCTGACCGTGGACTGGGAGTGGAACCTCGACGTGCTGGCACGCAAGTTCCCCGCGGCGGAGATTCATCGCCACCCGGAGGCCCGCCATCATCTGGTCAACGAGGCCGAGCCGATTCGCCGTGAGCTGTTCACCCTCCTCGACCGCTTCATCGCCCAGCTCGAGCCGGTAGGCATCCCGCGGCGGGAGGCGACCCCACCATGAAAGCCCCACTTGCCCTGCTCGCCAGTCTGCTGCTGGCGGGTTGCGCCACCGGGACCGAATCGCCGACCACGCTGCGCCAGGCGCTGTTCGGCCTGAGTGAGCGCGCTGCCGAACGGCTCACCGCCTCGCCGCCGATGCCCGACCCGGCCGTCGGCGAGGTGCTGCTGGTGGCCACGCCCGAGGTCGACCGGCGCCTGGGCGTGAGCGAGGCACGGGTCATGGAGAGCATGACCCGCGCCCTGCTGGCCGTTGACGATGGTCCGCAGGTGCTGGCGTGGCGTGACGCCATGGCCAGCGGCAGCGGTGACAACCAGTGGCGCCTGGAGAGCCGGCTCGAGGCCAGCGGTCCCCCCCTGCAGCTCTCCGACCGCAAGCTGCTGCCCTATCGCCTGGCCATGGCGCTGCGCCGCGCGGGCAGCGACGCTCCCGTGTGGCGCGACGAGATCAGCGGTGCGCTCGACGCCACCGCGCTGTGAGCGCGGCCCGCTACCCCTTGAGCAGCCGATCGAGCTGGCGATAGCCGATGGCCTCGATCAGCTGGTCGCGGCCGGGGCGCGACTCGCCGCCCAGGTCCGCCAGCGTTAACGCCACCCGCAGCACGCGGTGATAGGCCCGCGCCGACAGCTTGAGTCGCTCCAGCACGCTGGCCAGCCAGGCGCGATCCGCCGCCTGCAGCGCGCAGGCGTCCTCCAGAGCGCGCCCGGCGAGCCGGGCATTCAGCGCGCCGCGTTGCGCCTGTCGGGCGCGCGCCGCCAGCACCCGCTGGCGTACCGCCGCCGAGGACTCGCCCGCCTCGCGCGAGGTGAGCTGCTCCGGCGCCAGTGCCGGCACCTCCACCTGCAGGTCGATGCGGTCGAGCAGGGGCCCCGAGAGGCGCGATTGATAGCGCTGGATCTGGGCGGCCGTGCAGTGGCAGGCCTGGCGGGGATCGCCCAGGTGACCGCAGGGACAGGGATTCATCGCGGCCACCAGTTGGAAACCCGCGGGATAGCGGCGTTCGTGGCTGGCCCGGGCGATATGGATCTGCCCCGACTCCATGGGCTCACGCATCACCTCCAGCACATGCCGCGAGAACTCAGGCAGTTCATCGAGAAACAGCACGCCGTGATGCGCCAGGGAGATCTCACCGGGCCGCGGCTTGGAGCCGCCCCCCACCAGGGCCACCGCACTGGCGGTGTGATGCGGTGCCCGGAAGGGGCGCACGCCCCACTGCTCGGCGTGCGCCAGCCCGCTGACCGAGCGAATGGCCGCGACCTCGAGCGCCTCGTGCTCGGTGAGCGGTGGCAGAATGCCCGGCAGGCGACTGGCCAGCATGGTCTTGCCGGTGCCGGGCGGACCGGCAAACAGCAGATTATGGCCGCCGGCCGCCGCCACCTCCAGCGCCCGCCGGGCCTGATGCTGGCCGCGCACCTCCGCCAGGTCGGGCCCGGGGTCGGCGGCCAGGACCGCGACCGGCGCCGGATGGGCAGCAATCGGCGCCTGGCCCAGCAGATGCGCGACCACTGCCAGCAGGTGGTCGGCGGGCAGCACCGCAATATCCCCGGCCAGCGCCGCCTCATCGGCATTGGCCTGGGGCACGATGAGCTGGCGCCCGGCCTGGCGGGTCGCCATGGCCAGTGGCAGCACCCCGGACACCGGGCGCAGCCGATCGTCCAGGGCCAACTCGCCGACACACTCGACGCCGGTGAGCGCCGCGGCGGGTAGCTGACCCGACGCCACCAGCAGGCCCAGGGCGATCGGCAGATCAAAGCGCCCACCCTCCTTGGGCAGATCGGCAGGCGCCAGATTGAGCGTGATACGTCGCAGTGGAAACTCGAAGCCGGCGTTGATCAGCGCACTGCGCACCCGCTCACGGCTCTCCTTGACCGCAGCTTCGGGCAGCCCCACCAGCGTCATGCCGGGCAGGCCGTTGGCCAGGTGCACCTCGACCAGCACTTCAGGCGCCTCAAGCCCCAGGCCCGCCCGGGTATGGATGATGGCCAGCGTCATGGGCGATCCCTCGCAACCCTTGGTTGCTTTCAGGCTAGCCCAGGCGGCGGTGGCGCGCCCGACGCCGGCGGCGCCTCAGCGCTCGCTTTCGCCGTCAGCGTCGGGCGCATGCGACGGGCTGTCGTCGTCGGCAGCGTCGGGCAGCGCGGCTGACTCACTCGCCGCCGGCTGGGCAGGGTCGGCGTTCAGCGCCGCCTCCAGGGCCGCGACCTGGGTCTCCAGCGCCTCGACCCGCATGCGCGTGCGTTGCAGCACGTCCATCAGGATGTCGAAGTCCTCCCGCGACACCAGCTCCAGGCGGTCAAACGCGCCCTTGACCACCTGCTGGATACCCTTCTGCATCTCTTCCGGGGCCTGGGAAGCGCCCTGCAGCCGCTCGCCGATCTGCTGGGCCAGGCGGCTGATGCGATCTTGGCTCACCATGGTGTTTCTCCTCACTCGTGACGGGGATGCCTGACTACAGGATACGCAAGGCCCCCGCTCGACGCATTCCCCGCGCATGCCCTGTTGCAGGGCACGCGCACCATGACAAGGCACCACGACAGTGCAGGCGCCGCGGCCGCGCTCCGGGCGGCGCGCCAGATCTGCCGCCGATGGCACCCCAGCATGTTGATATAAATGCACTATTTCCCGAAGTGGCATGGTTTGCGCTTGTGCAGGGCAACCATTCATCACGCGGCATCACGCCGCCGACATCCAGCAGGGGAGATTCGGGATGAAGCTGATCACTGCCATCATCAAGCCATTCAAGCTCGACGACGTGCGTGAGGCACTCGCCGACAACGGGGTTCAGGGCATCACCGTCACCGAAGTCAAGGGCTTCGGTCGCCAGAAGGGCCACACCGAGCTGTATCGCGGCGCCGAATACGTCGTCGACTTTCTGCCCAAGGTGAAGGTCGAGATCGCCGTTGACGATGAGCGACTCGAGACGGTGCTCGATGCCATCTGCAGCGCGGCCAACAGCGGCAAGATCGGCGACGGCAAGGTCTTCGTCACGCCGCTCGAGGACGTCATTCGTATCCGTACCGGTGAGCGCGGCGCCGATGCCGTCTAAGCCAAGACTCCTTTCCCTTCCTGACATGGAGAGACCCCCATGGTCGAACTATCCGAGCTGAGCTATGCGCTCGATACCTTCTACTTCCTGATTTGCGGCGTTCTGGTGATGTGGATGGCTGCCGGCTTCTCGATGCTTGAGGCGGGCCTGGTACGCTCCAAGAACACCGCCGAGATCTTGACCAAGAACATCGCGCTGTTCGCCATCGCCTGCACCATGTACCTGCTGGTCGGCTACTACCTGATGTACTCCAGCGGTGCAGGCGGCTTCCTGCCCAGCCTGGGCGTGCTGATCGGCGCAGAGAACGGCGTCGACGCGGTACTCGCCGGCGGTGACGACGCTCCCTACTACTCCATGCGCTCGGACTTCTTCTTCCAGGTGGTGTTCGTGGCCACGGCCATGTCCATCGTCTCGGGTGCCGTGGCCGAGCGCATGAAGCTGTGGGCGTTTCTGGCCTTTGCCGTGGTCATGACCGGCTTCATCTATCCGGTCTCGGGCTACTGGACCTGGGGCGGCGGCTGGCTCGCCGAGGTCGGCTACTCCGACTATGCCGGTTCGGGCATTGTGCACCTGGCCGGTGCCGCTGCCGCCCTCGCCGGCGTGCTGGTGCTGGGACCGCGCAAGGGCAAATATGGCAAGGACGGCAGCATCTACGCCATTCCCGGTGCCAACCTGCCGCTGGCCACGCTGGGGACCTTCATCCTGTGGATGGGCTGGTTCGGCTTCAACGGCGGTTCCGAGCTCAAGATGTCCGACGTCGGCTCGGCCAACAACGTGGCACAGGTGTTCGTCAATACCAACGCGGCGGCCGCCGGCGGCGTGATTGCCGCCCTGATCCTGGCCAAGCTGTGGTTCCGCAAGGCCGACCTGACCATGGCCCTGAACGGCGGCATTGCCGGCCTGGTGGCGATCACCGCCGACCCGCTGTCGCCCAGCGCCCTGGGCGCCCTGGTGATCGGCGTAGTGGGTGGCCTGCTGGTCGTGGCGTCCATCGTGGTGCTGGACAAGCTCAAGCTGGATGACCCGGTCGGGGCCATCTCCGCCCACGGCGTAGTCGGCATCTGGGGGGTGCTGGCCGTGCCCTTCAACAACGCCGAGGCCGGCTTCGGCCCCCAGATTATCGGCATCCTCGGCATCTTCATCTGGGTGTTTGTGGCCAGCCTGATTGTCTGGCTGATCATCAAGGCCGTGATGGGCATTCGCGTTACCGAAGAAGAGGAGTACGAGGGCGTCGACCTCGCCGAGTGCGGGATGGAAGCCTACCCCGAGTTCAGCGCCTCCAAGAAGTGACGCCAATCGCTCACTGAGCCGGCAAACGTCTACTGGCCCCCTCTAGGGGGCCTTTTTTTATTCCTCCCGCAGCGGGTGTATGCTCTGGCACAATGAAGGCAGCAGGCGTGGCCACCGGCGCCACCCACTCATGTACAGGACGAGGACCAAGACCATGAAACTGGTGACCGCCATCATCAAGCCGTTCAAGCTCGACGACGTCCGGGAATCGCTCTCCGAGATCGGCGTCCAGGGCATCACCGTCACTGAGGTCAAGGGCTTTGGACGCCAGAAAGGCCATACCGAGCTCTATCGCGGTGCCGAATACGTGGTCGACTTCCTCCCCAAGGTGAAGTTGGAAGTGGCGGTGGATGACGACATGGCCGAGAAGGTGATCGATGCCATCACGCAGGTCGCCAATACCGGCAAGATCGGCGACGGCAAGATTTTCGTCACTCCCCTGGAGCAGGTGATCCGCATCCGTACCGGCGAGACGGGAAAGGATGCTGTCTAAACGCCATCGTCCAGGTCGCACCGACACATTCAGCAAGATCGGCGACGGCAAGATCTTCGTCACTCCCCTGGAGCTGGTCATCCGCATCCGCACCGGCGAGACCGGCAAGGATGCCGTCTAAGCGCCAAGCGGCCAAGCGGAGCCTAAAGCCAGGTAATCAGTCGCAAGAAGCCCCACCGGAGGTCAGCCCGGTGGGGTTTCACGTTTGTGCCTCGCGACCTGCCGCCCGTCACCGAACAGCTTGGCGGCTTGGCGGCTTGGGCGCATGATGCTCAGCGCTGTTTACTTCTCGACGAAGGCCCGCTCGATAACGTAATCCCCCGGCTCGCCCATGCGCGGCGAAATCTTGAAGCCGAGTTCGTCGAGCAGGGCGCTGGTGTCGTCGAGCATCGCCGGGCTGCCGCAGATCATGGCGCGGTCCTGCTTGGGGTCGATGGCCGGCAGACCGGTATCCTCGGCCAGCTTGCCGCTGCGGATATGGTCGGTCAGCCGGCCCATGGTGTGAAAGGTCTCGCGGGTCACGGTCGGGTAGTAGACCAGCTTCTCGCGAATCTCGTCACCGAGATACTCGTGCGCCGGCAGCTCCTTCTGGATGAAGTCGGCATAGGCCAGTTCGCTGACGTTGCGCACGCCGTGCACCAGCACCACCTTTTCGAAGCGCTCGTAGACCTCGGGGTCCTGAATCAGGCTCATGAACGGGGCCAGACCGGTACCGGTGGAGAGCAGGTAGAGGTTGCGACCGGGCAGCAGGTCGTCGGTGACCAGGGTGCCGGTGGGCTTACGACTGACCATGATCTGGTCGCCGACCTGGAGATGCTGCAGGCGCGAGGTGAGCGGGCCATCGGGCACCTTGATGCTGAAGAACTCCAGGTGGTCCTCGTAGTTGGGACTGGCGATCGAGTAGGCGCGCATCAGCGGCTTGCCGTTCACCTCGAGGCCGATCATCACGAACTGGCCGTTCTTGAAGCGCAGGCTGCGCTCTCGGGTGGTCCGGAAGCTGAACAGGGTGTCGTTCCAGTGGTGCACGCTCAGCACGTCCTCAAGCGCAAACTTGCTCATACCGACTCCTTGATATTCTTTAAACGAATAGATCGGGTGGCCGATCTTTGAGCACAATTCTAAGAGCCGAGCCATTATCTGTTAAATGGATTGTATGGATAATGCTTATCTATACTATGAATATGAAGCTCGCCGAGGATCGTCATGCGCTACACCCTGCGCCAGCTGGAAGTCTTCGTCGCCGTCGCCCAGCACGAGAGCGTCTCACGCGCGGCCCGCGCGCTGGCACTGTCCCAGTCGGCGACCAGTACCGCGCTGGCCGAGCTGGAGCGCCAGTTCGACTGTCAACTGCTCGACCGCCTCGGCAAGCGCCTGAAGCTCAATGCCCTGGGCTTCCAGCTGCTGCCCAAGGCGGTGGCCCTGCTCGACCGCGCCGAGGAGGTGGAGGAGCTGCTGCGCGGCCAGCAGGGCATCGGCACCCTGGACGTCGGCGCCACCCTGACCATCGGCAACTATCTGGCGACCCTGTTGATCAGCGACTTCATGCAGCGCCATCCCGGCAGCCGGGTGCGCCTCTCGGTGCGCAATACCCGCACCATCATTGATAGCATTCGCCAGCACAGTCTCGACCTGGGGCTGATCGAGGGGCAGTGCGAAGAAGAGGACGTGATCACCCAGCCCTGGGTCGAAGACGAGCTGGCGGTATTCTGCTCGCCTCGCCACCCCCTGGCCGATGCCGGGCCGGTGGAGCTGGATCGCCTGCTGCGCGAGGACTGGATCATGCGCGAGCAGGGCTCCGGTACCCGCCTGACCCTGGAGCAGGCCGCCCGGCACCGGCGCGGACGCTTCAACATCCTGCTCGAACTGGAACATACCGAGGGCATCAAGCGGGCCGTGGAATCGGGGCTCGGTATCGGCTGCGTCTCGAAACTTGCGCTACGCGACGCCTTCCGGCGAGGCAGCCTGGTGCCGGTGGCCACGCCGGAGCTGGACCTGAGCCGCCAGTTCACCTTCATCTGGCATCGCCACAAGTACCTGGCGACCGGCATGCGCGAATTTCTCAAGCTGTGTCGTCAGATGACCGAAGGCGTTCGCCGCAGCGACCAGATCGACCTGCCTCAGGTGCCCTGACGCAACGCGGCCCGGCGACCAGGCCGGGCCACGATGACGCGCCGGGGACGGCTCAGCGCAGGTCGCTGACGGCCGCCTTGATATCGTCGGCAGAGGCCTTGGTCAGATCCTTGGCCAGAGTATGAATGATCAACTTGGCCGTAGGGCCGTCGATCTTGTCACGCAGTTGACCAAGAAAGCGCGGTGGCGCCACCAGGATCAGCTTGTCCATGGTGTTGTCGACGCGGGCGTGATAAAGCCGGTCGGCGACCTGGCGGGCAAAGATTTCGGTCTCGTGCTGCTTGGCCGTATCATGCTCGCCCGACGAGTTGGAGCTTCTTACCGGCACCTCGTTGTTCACATCGGACCCCTGGTCGGTCACCAAGTCACCTTCATGCAGACGGCCTTCCGGATGGGACAGATCGACCTGTTCTTCCAGCTTGAGGGCATCCCGGGTAAAGATCCGTGCCCGTGCTGCATCCGCCACCACGATATAGGTTGTCATAGCCACTCCTTGATGCCGATGGATAGGCAAGAGCTTCCCCTCCGGGACCGCGGCTCCTGCCACTCGTTTTACAGTGGCAAGCTCACTTGCTTTGGTCAACCTGTCGGCAGCCGGCGCCGGCAGCCGTAACGCAGCAACCACAGCAGCAGGAGGGCCGCGCCGGCGCCCAGCGCGTTGGCCAGCATGTCCGCCGGGTCACCGCCACTGCGCCCGGGCACGCCAAGCTGGGCCACCTCGATGGCGATGCCCAGCAACAGCACGGCGAGAAAGGCGCGAGGCAGGCGGATACCGGCCAGGCCGACCAGTCCCGCCAGGCCGGCGTAGCCGATAAAGTGACTGGCCTTGTCCCAGGGCAGCGTCGGCGGCAGGTCGCCGCCGGGTG
>Ga0207414_1000482_pt1 | contig 17496 bp, 13 predicted proteins | sample PonA231FremontCA_2_FD_187269 | JGI IMG/M metagenome (GOLD analysis project Ga0207414, IMG submission 187269) | Marine sediment microbial community from Fremont, CA, USA - Pond A23 Sediment 1 (SPAdes) | ecosystem: Environmental > Aquatic > Marine > Unclassified | place: USA: Fremont, California... | reverse complement strand
CCATGGCGCGCGCGCAAGGGCGCCCGCCAATCGCTCAGCGCCGCTGGCAGGGGCGCGCGCTCACCGCCCAGTTCGCGGGTGATGGCCGCGGTGTTGTGAATGAGCAGGCCCGGCAGGCTGTTGGCGAGGGTTCCGGATTCACCCAGGGCATCGCCATAGAGGGTGTCGCCGATGACCACCTCGGCCCCGCGCTGACGGGCCGCCGCCACCACCGCGTCCACCGTGCGCGGGTTGATCGTGCTCTCGACAAACAGGGCCGGCAGCCCCCGTTCGGCGATCAGCCGGGCGTTGGCCTGGATATCGGCGACGCTCGCCTCGGCGGTGGTGCTGATGCCCTGAATGCCACGCACCTCGATATCGTAGGCCCGGCCGTAATAGCCAAAGGCATCGTGCGCGGTCAGCAGCACGCGCTGCGCCGCGGGAATACTGGCGATGCTGGCGCGTATCCACTCATCCAGCGCGCCGAGCTGTCCCCTGAGGTCAGAGGCCCGCTTGCGCAGCCCCTCCGCGCAGTCCGGCACCACCTCGCGCAGTGCCTCCACCGTGGGCGTAATCGCCTGCGCCCAGAACGCGGCATCCATCCACACATGCGGGTCCGGTGCCCCGTCCCCGGCCGTCTGAATCAGATCAACCGGCCCGGCCGCAGCCGCCGCCTCGGCCACCGCCAGCGTTGGCCGGCGCTCGCCGAACCGCCGCAGGACGCTGTCGAGCTGCCCCTCCAGCCCCAGGCCGTTATAGGCAATCAGCGACGCCGACTGGAAGGCCCGCACATCCGAGGCCGCGGCGCGATAGAGATGGGGGTCGATGCCCGGGCCCATCAGTGCCTCGGTCTCGATGCAGTCGCCGCCAATGCGATCCACCAGATCCGCGACCATGCCGGTGGTGGCCAGGACGTTGGGCGTCGCCGGAGCGATCGACGTCAGCGTGAGGCCGACGACCATGACCACCGCCCGCGCTGTCCAGCCGCCGCGTCTCCGCTGCATCGAGCCTCCTGTTGATCAGAAAATTGGAATAATTCCAATCTAAACCGCGACCCGCGGTGGGTCAACGCATCGGCTATTCACCCCGCCGGGCAGCCACCCGCAGCCGCAGGGCATTCAACTTGATAAAGCCCTCGGCGTCCTTCTGGTCATAGGCACCCGCGTCGTCCTCAAAGGTGGCGATGCTGTCGTCGAACAGGCTGTCGGTGGCCGAGCGCCGGCCCAGTACCGTGACATTGCCCTTGTAGAGCTTGAGCCGGACCACGCCGTTCACCCGCGTCTGAGTCTGGTTGATCAGCGCCTGCAGCGCCTCGCGCTCGGGGCTCCACCAGTAGCCGTTGTAGATCAGCTCGGCGTAGCGCGGCATGACCTCGTCCTTGAGATGCGCCGATTCGCGATCAAGGGTGATCGACTCGATGGCGCGATGGGCGCGCAGCAGAATCGTGCCGCCGGGGGTTTCGTAGCAGCCCCGGGATTTCATGCCGACGTAGCGGTTCTCGACGATGTCGATGCGACCGATCCCGTTGTCATTACCCAGCTGATTGAGTCGCGAAAGCATGTCGTGGGGGGCCAGCGACTCGCCGTTGATGGCAACCGGATCGCCGCCACGAAATTCGAGATCGATCTCGGTGGGCGTAGCGGGCGCGTCCTCGGGGGCGACGCTCCAGCGCCACATGGATTCCTCCGCCGGGGTCCAGGTGTCCTCCAGCACACCGCCCTCGTAGGAGATATGCAGCAGGTTGGCGTCCATCGAATAGGGCGATCCGCCGCCCGCCTTCTTACCCTCAATGGGGATCCCGCGTTCCTCGGCGTAGGCCAGCAGCCGCTCGCGCGAGTTGAGGTCCCACTCCCGCCAGGGCGCAATGACATGAATACCCGGCTCGAGCCCGTAATAGCCCAGCTCGAAACGCACCTGATCATTGCCCTTGCCGGTGGCGCCATGACAGACGGCATCGGCACCCGTCTCGCGGGCGATCTCGATCTGGCGCTTGGCGATCAGCGGCCGCGCGATCGAGGTACCGAGCAGGTATTCACCCTCGTAGACGGCATTGGCGCGAAACATCGGGAAGACGAAATCGCGGACAAATTCCTCGCGCAGGTCGTCGATGTAGATCTCCTCGACGCCCAGATCCTTCGCCTTGGCGCGGGCGGGCTCGAGCTCCTCGCCCTGGCCCAGGTCGGCGGTAAAGGTGACCACCTCGCAGTGGTAGTGATCGCGCAGCCACTGCAGGATGACCGAGGTATCCAGGCCGCCGGAGTAGGCCAGAACCACCTTTTTGATTGTGCTCATGGGTTGCTCTCTCGAATTGCAGGATGGGGAGCGGATTCGTTGCGCAATGATCGACGCGGCGGCGCGGAGAATCAAGGCGCCGAGCGGTGGCCCTGATATACTCCCGGCATGGAGACACTGACGATCGCCCAACCCGATGACTGGCATCTGCATCTGCGCGACGGCGCCGCGCTGGCGGATGTCGTGCACTGGAGCGCGGCGCGCTTCGGTCGCGCCATCATCATGCCCAACCTGACGCCGCCGCTAACCACCACGGCGGCGGTCGCCGCCTATCGCGAGCGGATTCTCGCGGCGCGCCCGGCCGGCAGCCGGTTCGAGCCGCTGATGACGCTGTATCTGACCGACAACACCCCGGCGCGCGAGATCGAGCGGGCGGCGGCGAGCGGCTTTGTCCATGCCGTCAAACTCTACCCCGCCGGCGCGACCACCAACAGCGACTCGGGCGTGACCGATATCCGCCGCTGCGACGAGGCGCTGGCCGCCATCGCCGAGCACGACCTCACGCTCTGCCTGCATGGCGAGGTCACCCATCCCGGGACGGATATCTTTGATCGTGAGGCGATGTTCCTCGACGAACGCCTGGCCCCCCTGCTCGACCGCCACCGCAACCTGCGCGTGGTGCTCGAGCATCTCACCACGGCAACGGCGGTGGATTTTGTGCGCCAGGGGCCGGAGCGGCTGGGGGCCACCATCACCCCGCAGCACCTGCTGATGAACCGCAATGATCTGCTCGCCGGCGGGATCCGTCCCCACCACTACTGCCTGCCCATCCTCAAGCGCGAGGGCGACCGCGCGGCACTGCTCGAGGCCGCCACCAGTGGCCATCCGCGGTTTTTCCTCGGCACCGACAGCGCGCCGCACCCGCAGTCCGCCAAGGAGAACGCCTGCGGCTGCGCCGGCATTTTCACCGCCCCGCTCGCCATCGAACTCTACGCCGAGGCCTTCGAGCAGGCCGGTGCGCTGGAGCGGCTGGAGGGCTTTGCCAGCCATTTCGGCGCCGACTTCTACGGCCTGCCCCGGGCCAGCGCTACCCTGACATTGACCCGGCAGGCACGCCGCCTGCCGGACACCCTGCCCTATGGCGACACGCGCATCGTGCCGCTACGCGCCGGCGGCCAGATCGGCTGGTCGCTGGCCACCGCCCCGCAAACGGAGTCCGCATGAACGCCCGTCCCATCAACCAGCGATTCCGCGGCTTTCTGCCCGTGGTGGTCGACATCGAAACCGGCGGCGTCAACGCCGCCACCGACGCCATGCTGCAGATCGCGGCGGTGATCGTGAAAATGGACGACAACGGGCAGCTCTACAACGGCGAGACCTTCACCACCCACGTCGAGGCCTTCGAGGGTGCCCATCTCGACCCGAAGTCGCTGGAATTCAACGGCATTGATCCCGACCATCCGCTGCGCATGGCGGTGCCCGAGGATGAGGCCCTGCGGTATATCTTTCAGCCCGTGCGCGAGGCGATCCGCGCCAACGACTGCAGCCGTGCCGTGCTGGTGGGACATAACGCGTGGTTTGATCTGGGTTTTCTGAACGCGGCGGTGAAGCGCTGCGGGATCAAGCGCAATCCCTTTCACCCGTTCTCGTGCTTTGACACCGCCACCCTGTCAGGCCTTGCCTACGGCCAGACCGTGCTGGCGCGCGGCATTGCCGCGGCTGGGATAGCCTGGGATGCGCGCGAGGCGCACTCGGCGATCTACGATGCCGAAAAGACCGCCGAGCTGTTCTGCACCATCGTCAATCGCTGGGATGCCGCCCATGGGCATCCCCTCGATGCACCCGGCGACTAGGCGTCGGGCGTGGCGGCCGTGACGGCCTCCTGCAGCTCACCGGACTCGTGCATCTCCATGATGATGTCACAGCCGCCGAGCAGCTCGCCGTTGACATACAGCTGCGGGATGGTCGGCCAGTTGCCGTATTCCTTGATGCCCTGGCGGATGCCTTCGTCCTCGAGCACGTTCACATAGGCAAACTCCACGCCGCAGCCCGCCAGGGCCTGGGCGGCGCGCATCGAGAACCCGCACTGCGGGAATTGCGGCGAGCCCTTCATGTAGAGAATCACCGGATTGCCTTCGACCTGCTCGCGGATGCTTTCCTGTACGTCGCTCATGTCAGCTCCTCATTGAATGCGTACCGACAGTGTACGGATTGCGGGCGACATCGACGAGGGGCATAAAAGCGATCAATACGGTATCCTCGGCGGTCATGGAACAAAATCATCTCTCTGACACCGCGTTCGAGTCCCTCGGACTTCACGAATCCCTTCTCACAGGCCTGCGCGAGGCCGGCTTTGAGCAGTGCATGCCGATTCAGGCGGCTGCCCTGCCAATCGCCCTCGAAGGCCGCGATGTGGCCGGCCAGGCCCAGACCGGCACCGGCAAGTCGGCGGCCTTTCTGCTGGCCACCCTGCACTGGCTGATGTCGCGCCCGGTGGCCGCCGACAAGAAAGGCCCGTGGGCCATCATCCTGGCGCCCACCCGTGAGCTCGCCCTGCAGATCCACAAGGATGCCGAAAAGCTGGGGTATTTCACCGGCATGGACTTTGCCTGCATCTATGGCGGCACCGGCTACGAAAGCCAGCGCAAGGCCCTGGAGCGAGGCACCGACGTGCTCATCGGCACACCGGGGCGGATCATCGACTTTTTCAAGCAGGGGGTGTTCAGCCTCGATAACATCGAGGTCTGCGTGCTTGATGAGGCCGACCGCATGTTCGACATGGGCTTTATCGCCGACATCCGCTATCTGCTGCGGCGCATGCCGGCCCCCGACCAGCGCCTCAACATGCTGTTCTCGGCGACGCTCTCCGAGCGTGTCCGCGAGCTCGCCTACGAGCACATGAACGAGCCCGAATCGGTGCAGATCGAATCCGATACGATCACCGCCGACCGGGTCCGCCAGACCCTCTACCACGTCGAGAACAACCAGAAGATCGGCCTGCTCATCGGTGTGCTGCGCCAGCAGACACCCACCCGCACCCTGCTGTTCGTCAACACCAAGCGCGACGCGGACAAGGTCGCGGCCTACCTGATCGGCAACGATATCAAGGCCGCGGTCATCTCCGGCGACATCCCGCAGAACAAGCGCGAGCAGTTGCTCGGCAAGTTCCAGGCCGGCGACCTGCCGATTCTGGTGGCCACCGATGTGGCCGCGCGCGGACTGCATATCCCCGAGGTCAGTCACGTCATCAACTACGACCTGCCTCAGGATGCCGAGGACTACGTGCACCGCATCGGTCGGACGGCCCGGGCCGGCGCCGCCGGGGATGCGATCAGTTTTGCCTGCGAGAGCTACGTCTATTCGCTGCCCGATATCGAGCGCTACATCGATCAGAAGATCCCGGCGGAAATGGCGCCCGCCGAGCTCATCGTCGATGATCTCAAGCCCGCGGCGCGCATGAATAATCGCCGCAGCGGCAACAGCCGGCGCAGCAGCGGTAATCAGTCGTAGTCAAACGAATAGAACACGTCGAACGCGCTCTCCGCGCCGCTGACCGCCTCCAGATAGAACTGGCGGGTCAGGTAGTAGCGCAGGCTGAGCGTGGTCGTGGGCTCAAACACCCCCACGCCGTAGCGCACCATCAGGTTGGGCGACAGGTAACCGCTGACCGCCACCTGGGCGTCCTCGCCCTGGCCGTCGGCGGCGATCTGGAAATCTTCCACGCCCAGCTCGCTGGCCAGCGATTCGCCCAGCTGCCCGCCACCGAACACCCCCAGTGACAGTGCCGCCCGGCTCAGCAATGCCTCGTCGCCGGGACTGGACTGCCCCGGCGGCCGACCCGTGAGCAGCACCGCCAGAATATCCGCCTGAGGCATGGCCGGGTCCGAGAACAACCGCAGCTGAGGCTGATCGGCCGGGCCGCTGATCCGCAGCCCCGCAGTGATACCGGGAGTCTCGCGCACCGCCTCGATATCGAGCTGCGGCTGGGTCAGCGGGCCGCTGAAGATCACGCGGCCGCGCTGCACCGTCAGCGACTGGCCGTACGCCTCGTAGCCGGCATCCTCCAGGGTCAGCACACCTTCGGCTTCGGCCCCCTCGCTGCCCACCTGGCGCAGCCGCAGCTCGCCGGCCAGCCGGCCGCTAGCGCCGCGGGCGGCAAATCGCACCGAGTCACCCAGACGCAACAGCAGGTCGCTTTCCAGCGTGCGGCCCCCATCACCCGCTTGCGCCGATGCCAGCGGCCGACCCTGGGCATCCACCCGCACGGCATCGGGCGAGCGGCGGATGGCCCCGGCCGATCCGCCGGCGGGCTCGATCCGGGCGCGGGGGACATCGATCGTGCCGGTCAGCTGCAGCCTCTCAGTGCCAACCCCCAGACGGATGTCCGGGGTCACCGCCAGCTGTGCCAGATTGCCCACATGGATATCCAGCGCCTCGCCGCTCAGGTTGACGGCCCCTTCGAGGGCGCCCTCGGCCCAGCCCAGCTGCCCATCCAGCGTGGCCTCGCCGTCACCGGCCGCAAACCCGCCGGTGAGCTGCGCGGTATCGCCGGCCACCTCCGCGCTCAGATCAATCGCCGTCAGCGGTAGCGCCAGTGCCGACGGCAACAACACCCCGTCGCGCAGGCGCAGCGTGCCGCGGAACTGCGGCGCGCTCAGGGTGCCGGCCAGCTCGCCGCGGGCACTGGCCCGACCCTCGGCGCGTCGCAGTTGCGGCAGCGCGCCGGCCAGGGGCGCCAGCGAGACGTCATCCAGCCAGACCCGGCCGGTCAGCGGGCGGTCGGGATCGCTGGGATCGGTCTGCAGGGCAAAACCGCCCTGACCGATGGCGGGCGAGGCCAGCCCCAGGCGCAGCTGGGCCTGGTCGGGCGACAGCTCGGCATCGAGGACAATCCGATCGTAATCGAGCACCAGCGGTTGCTCGCGATCAGGCTGGGGCAGCTCGATCCGACTCGCAGGGCTGACCAGCGTAAACCGTGCCGTGGCCCCGGTGGCGGCCTGCCATTCAAGGCGGGCCGTGCCCGTGACTGAACCGGGCAGGCCGACACCCGCCGGCAACTGCGGCTCCAACAGTGCCAGCGGCACGGCCGACAGGCTGATCTGCCACTGCACCGAGCGCGGTGTGGCCTGAAGCGGCTGGCTGCAGGCGCTTACCGACTGCCATTCCCAGCAGTGGCCGGCGAGGCGCAGCCGCTGCGGCGTCACCGCCAGCGCCGGTGTCCCCACCATGCTCGCGCGATGACCGTCCACGCCAACACTCGCCCGGAGGAACCGCCCGGTCCACTCCGACGCGGCCAGCCCGCCGGCCAGCTCCATATCCAGCGCCAGCGGCTGGTCACCGGCGCGGCCATCGAACTGCAGCGCGATGCGGTGGTCCGCGGGCTGGCCGTTCAGTGTCAGGCGGGCCGTGTCGAGCTCGATATCCGCGAGGCGCAGGTCGGCCGCCGTGACCGCAGCGGACAGTGACGGTCGGCGCGGCGTGCCGGTGACCTGAAAGCTCCCCTCCAGTCGTCCCGCCAGACCCGGCCAGAACCGCTCCAGCGAGGGCGCCTGCAGATCCCCCGTCACGTCGATCTGCTCATCGACCCGGGCGACCAGGTCCAGATAGCCGTCCTCGGCCTGCAAGCGGGCATCCAGCCGCCGCGGGGCATCGAGCGCCGCCACCGCCAGGGAAAAGTCCACGGTCCGGGCGCCGCTGACGGCACCGGTGAGGGTCAGCGCCGCCAGCGAGCCACGGGCATCGCCCGTCACCGTGAGGGGCTGGCCGGCGCTTAACGCCGGCGCCGGCTCCAGCGTCCAGTCGGCCTCAAGCGGCCAGTCGCCGCCCATGTTCACCCGCGCCTCGAGGCGTGCGCGACCGGCCGTCCCTTCCAGCGACAGCGACGTGATCTGCAGTTGCTGACCGGTCACCTGAGCGCTCAGTCGCAGCGAGTCGATGCCGGTTGCCATTGCCTGGTCGCCGCGCTGCACACGCAGTCCGTCAACCGCCAGGCGCTCGACCCGTACCGGCACGGGGGATTCCAGGGTGGGCAGTGTCAGACTGGCCGGCAGCGCCTCGAGCGGGTTCGTCGCCGGCGCTGACGACGGCTCGGCCGCTGCCGCTTCAGCCGGCAGATCAAGCCACAGACCGGTCACGCGCAGCGCATCAACACAGACCTGCCCGCGCAACAGGCAGCGCGGCGACCAGTCGATCGTCAGGGCCTCCGCGCCGACGGCGCGGTCATCGTCCCGCCAGCGCAGATCCGCGACCCGCAGGCCGTGCCAGAGACTGCCATCAGTCACCCGCAGATCAAGGGCCGGCGCGAACGCCTGGGCCCGGGCTCCCAGCCAGCGGGCGCCCTCGGTGGTGCTGATCAGCCAGGCACCTGCCAGCGCCACCGCGACGACCAGAGTGATCAGAAGACTGCGCAGGCCCGGCATCAGAACGGCGGTCCAATGGAGAAGTGCAGGCGAAAGGGCACGTCATCGCGGCTCACGCCCCAGGCCAGATCAAGCCGCAGCGGCCCCACCGGCGACGACCAGCGCACACCAAAGCCGGTCCCCACCGCGGGGTCGAAGGCGCTCGGGTCGCGGTAGGCATTGCCGGCGTCGACAAAGGTGGCAAGGCGCCAGTCATCGCTCAGCCCGTAGCTGTACTCGCCACTGCCCGTTGTCAGATAACGCCCGCCGATCACATCGCCATTGTCATCCTCGGGCCCCAGGCTGCGCCAGGCAAACCCGCGCACACTCTGATCGCCGCCAGCAAAAAACCGCAGCGAGGTGGGCGTCTGCTCGAAATCGCTGGTCGCCACGCCGCCCAGGTGGGCACTGAGCTTGAAACGGTGGGCTTTACCGAGGCTGCGCAGCCAGGTGTTGTCGAGGCGCAGGCGGGCGATATCCACATCCGAGCCCAGCGGCTCGCTGGCCACCTCGAGGGAATAGCGTTGCTGATCCCCCCAGTCGGGGTCGAGACCGCCGCGCGATCGGGTCCGGGAGAAACTGATCCCCGGCAGGATCAGCCGGCTGCGACCACGCTCGACGCCCACGCTGAAGCGCTCCTCGAGCCAGCGCAGCGACTGCGTGCGCGTCCAGCCCGAGGTGAATGTCTGCCGCCGGGCCAGCCGCACGCTGTAGCGCTCGCTGCTGGTGTCCTCGATGTCGGCGTTCTCCCAGGCCGTGCTCAGGGTGAGATGATCGTTGATCGGATCAGCCAGCGGAATCTCGTAGCGGGCCTCAACACTCTGACGCACCGTCGACAGACGCAGCTGACTGCTCAACTGATGCCCGCGGTCGTTGACATAGTGACGCTGATAGCCCAGCTGCAGACGCGGTCCCTCGTCGGTGGAGTAGCCGGCACCGGTGGTCACCGTGTTGCGCTCACGGGTCGTCACAGCGGCCCGCACCGGGACCCGCCCGGGCGGGCCAGCGTCGCGCCGGGTCTCCACCTGCGCATCGCTGAAATAGCCGCTGTCGAGCAGACGACGGTTGAAATCCGCCACCGCCCCGGCCGTGTAAGGGGATCCCGACTCGAACGGAACCAGACGGCGCAGGAAGCGCTCGCGAAACGGCGAGGCCGAGAAGGTGACCTCGCCCAGGGCGTAGCGCTCGCCGGTATCCATCACCAGCGTGGCCTCGGCCCAGCCGGCTTCGACGTTCACCGCCAGTTCGGCCGTGCTGAAGCGGTCGTCGAAATAACCCCGCTGCCGCGCCTCGTTGGCAAGCGCGCGTTTGCTGCGCTCGTAGTCGGCATGATTAAGCGGCTCGCCGGCGCGCAGCGGCAACCGCTCGCGAAGCGCTGCGAGCACCCGGTCATCGGCCCCGTCCCCGGTGATGCGCACATCGACGCGCCGCACCCTGATTCGCGGCCCCGGGGTGACCGCCACATCCAGTTGCCAGTCTTCGGGCGACGCCTCGAGCGTGATGTCGAATTGCGCCTGGTAATAGCCCAGCGCCTCAGCGGCATGCTGCAGTGATTCGCGCACCTGATCGCGGTAGAAACGCCCGGCCAGATCCGACTCCAGCGCTACCTGGGTGTCGATGTGCGCGCTCAGATTATCCGCCAACGCCCCTTCGGCACCGGTCAGCATCAGATCCACCGCCGCCCGTGCCGGGGCGCTGGCCACGACAAGCGCCAGCGCCACGGTCGCCGTGACAGACCGCGCTAGAGACGTGGCGGCCGGCCTCCTGCCTCCTGCTCACGACGGGTTTCGCAGTCAATGCAGCGCGCCGCCGACGGCAGGGCCTGCAGCCGCTCGAAGGGGATGGGCTCGCCGCAATCGACACAGCGCCCGTAACCGCCCTCGTGCCAGGCCCGCAGGGCGGCCTCGTTGGCCCGCAGCGCGGTGACATGGCGATCGATGTCGGCGTACTCGATGTCGGCCAGCAGATCCACCAGCGACTCGTCGCCGGCATCCCGCACCCGATCGGCCACCTCCTCGGAGCGATGCAGGTCGGCGGCCAGCACCTCCTCGCGGATCTCGGCGCGCAGCGCCGCCTGTTCGTTTTCGAGGGCCTCCCGCAGGGCCTGCCGCTGTTCGCGGGAAAGCGGATCCGTCATCACGCACTCCTTTTACCGTGATTGGCAATGATATCCTTGCCCCATGAGTGAACAGGATACGACCACCGAAGAACACCACCTGCGCCTGCGCCATCTGCGGCCGTCGGATTACCCCGACATCAAGCACATCATGGATGCCGTCTATCCCGATCTGGGCGGCGCCTGGACACGCAAGCAGTTCTCCGCGCAGATCAGCCGCTTTGCCGAGGGCCAGATCTGCATCGAGGATAACGGCCGCGTGGTGGCCGGCGCCATCTCCATGATCGTCGATTACGATCGCTATGGCGACCGTCACAAGTATGACGACATCATCGGCAACGGCTATCTGACCAACCACGACCCCAACGGCGATGTGCTCTATGGTGTCGACATCTTCGTCGACCCCGAGTACCGCGGCATTCGCCTTGGCCGGCGGCTGTACGACGCGCGCAAGGAACTGTGCCGCAGTCTCAACCTGCGCGCCATTGTTGCCGGCGGCCGCATGCCCGGCTACCGCGAGCACGCCGGGGAGATGAAACCCGAGGAGTACATCGACCGCGTGCGGCGGCGCGAACTCTACGACCCCATCCTGTCGTTCCAGTTCGCCAACGACTTCCATGTCCGTCGGGTGATCACTGCGTATCTGCCCGAGGACCAGGATTCGGGCGCGTTCGCCACGCTGCTGCAGTGGGACAACATCTTCTACGAAAACGAGCGCACCTCGCTGATCGGCGGGCGCAAGTCCACCGTGCGGGTGGGCACGGTCCAGTGGCAGATGCGCCGGGTGACCAACTTCGAGGATCTGATGTCGAACATCGAGTTCTTCGTTGACGCCATGGCCGGCTACAACTGCGACTTCATCCTGTTTCCGGAGCTGTTCAACGCCCCACTGCTCGCCCAGTTCAACCAGGAAGACCCGGCCGAGGCGATGCGCGGGCTGGCCCAGTACACCACTGAGATGGCCGATGCGATGAGCCGCATGGCGGTGTCCTACAACATCAACATCATCGCCGGCTCGATGCCGGTGTACGAGGACAACGCCCTCTACAACGTCGCCTATCTGTGCCGCCGCGACGGCACCATGGACACCCACTACAAACTGCACGCCACCCCGGATGAGCGCTTCTACTGGGGCGTGCAGGGCGGCGACGCGCTCAAGGCCTTCGATACCGACGTCGGTCGCATCGGCATCCTGGTCTGCTATGACGTGGAGTTTCCCGAGGCCTGCCGGCTACTGGCCGATCAGGGCATGGAGATCCTGTTCGTGCCGTTCTGGACCGACACCAAGAACGCCTACCTGCGGGTCCGGCGCTGTGCCCAGGCCCGGGCCATCGAAAACGAGTGCTACGTGGCCATCACCGGCAGTGTCGGTAACCTGCCGCGGGTGGAGAACATCGAGATCCAGTACTCCCAGGCCGCGGTGTTCTCACCCTCGGACTTCGCCTTTCCCCATGACGGCATCGTCAGCGAGTCGACACCCAACACCGAGATGACCCTGGTGGTGGATCTCGACATGGACAAACTCACCCAGCTGCGGGCCGAGGGCTCGGTCCAGAACGCCCGGGACCGGCGCCTGGACCTGTACCGGGTACAGTGGCTCGACGACTGATCAGAAGTTCTGCCGGGCCAGCCACGGCTGCATGCGGGCAAAGGCCTCCTCGATGTTCTCCATCGAGTTGGAAAAACTGATCCGCACGGCGTTGCTGCAGGTATCACCAAAGGCATCGCCGGGGATCACGCAGACACCGGTCTCCTCGAGCATGCGCAGCGCCAGATCCGTCGCATCGGTGCGCGGCGGCAGCGATGGGAAGATGTAGAACGCGCCCTGGGGCACATAGCCGGTCAGATGCGGCGTCTCGCTGACAAGCTCCACCACCCGGTCGCGGCGCCGGCGGTATTCGGCGTTCATGTCGTCAACGCAGGTCATATCGCCCTTGAGTGCGGCCACGCCCGCCCACTGCGCCGGCGTGCTGGCCACCGTGGTGGTAAACATGTGATAGCGCCGCAGCTTCTTGATGGCGCCCTGACTCGAGATCATCCAGCCGATCCGCATGCCCGCCATGCTGAAGGTCTTGGAGAAGCTCGAGACCGACATCACATGATCCAGATCCGAGGCACAGTTGATCACGCTGGGAAACTCCATCCCCTCATCGAGCAGGATGTGGTCATAGACCTCGTCGGCAAACACATACACCCCGCGGTAGGCCGCCTCCTGGACGATGGCCTCGATGGTCTCGCGCGGGTAGACCGCGCCACTGGGATTGCTCGGCGAGTTGAGCACGATCGCGAAGGTGCGCATGCCGATGGCGTCGATCACCTCCTGGGGGTCAACCTGATGACCGTGCTCGGGGCGCGTCGGGATGACCTTGACCTCGCCGCCGTTCATCCGGATCAGTGGCGCGTAAAGCAGAAAGGTCGGATCGGTGACAATGAACTGCCGGCCCGGCGCCGCGGTGGCGGTCAGCGCCAGATACATGGCCTCGGTGGCGCCGGTGGTCACCAGGAAATTGTCCTCGGTCAGCTCGCGGTCGTAGCGCTTCGAGTAGTAGCGCGCCAGCTCGCTCAGCAGCTCCGGCAGTCCGGCGTCCATGGTGTAGCCGGTATAACCCTCGCGCAGGGCATCGATATGCGCCTCGACGATGGGCTGGGGCGTGGGAAAGTCGGGCTGGCCGATGGAAAGATGAATCACATCCTCCATGCCCGCAGCGGTGTTGATCATCCGCCGGATGCCCGGCATTGGAATCGCCTGCAGAGACGGACTGAAAAGCGGCGCCTCGGCCTGGTCGCCCTGCTCCATCTCGACCGGATTCACCATGGCCCAACCCTCTTTTGCTGCGGTGTGGAAAAATGTTGCCCAACAAGGCGAAGCTAGACCTCGGCAGGAAGTCGGTCAAGCCCCTCGCGACGCGCTTTTCGGCTTAGTTGACCCACCCATGGCGGGTGTATACCGTCGCTGCAATATAAGTCGTTGAAAAGGGGTTATGCATGGCCAGCGCGCCACCGCGAATTGTTGTTCTGACCGCGCCCGGCGAAGGGCTTCCCCGGGGCCTGGAGGCCCTGCAGGATCAGGCCGATCTGCAGGTGGCCGAGGACACCGCCAGCCTTGAGGCCGCCCTGCCCGGCGCGAGCATTCTGTGCGTGACCGACTTTCGTACCGACGCCCTCGCCGAGGCCTGGCCGGCGGCGGATTCGCTGGAGTGGATCCACGCCACCAGCGCCGGCGTGGATGCACTGATGATTCCGGCGGTTCGCGACAGCGACATCCCGGTCACCAACGCCCGGGGCATCTTCGATGGGTGCATCGCCGAATACGTGCTCGGCCAGGTGATTGCGTTCTGCAAGGACTTTGCCGGCAACTGGCGACTCCAGCAGGCCCACGAGTGGCAACACCGCGAGACCGAGCCGGTGGCCGGTCAGCGCCTTCTGGTGGTGGGCAGCGGTGCCATCGGCCGGCGCATCGCGCGCACCTGTGGCGCCATCGGCATCGAGTGCGACGGCGTGGGCCGCCGCGCCCGGGGCGGTGACGACGACTTCGGCGCCATCTATGCCCAGGCCGATCTGCTCTCGCTGCTGCCCGATTACGACTTCGTGGTCATCGCCGCACCGCTCACCGAGGCCACCCGCGGACTGTTTGGTGCCGCCGAGTTCAAGGCCATGGCCGAGCACGCACGACTGATCAATATCGGCCGCGGGCCCATTGTGCAGACCGATGCCCTGGTGGCGGCCCTCGAGGATGGCGTCATCGATGGTGCCGCCCTGGACGTGTTCGAGCACGAGCCACTACCCGCCGATCATCCCCTCTGGGATCTGCCCAATGTGCACCTGTCGGCGCACATGGCGGGCGATTTCATCGGCTGGAAGACCGCCCTGTCCGAGCAGTTCATCGACAATTTCCGGCGCTGGCAGCGCGGCGAGGCCCTCAACAACCCGGTGGACAAGGCCCAGGGCTTTGCCGCCTCGTCCTGATCACAACGCACAAACCCACAAGCGAGGCAGCTGATGATCGACTCTCCCCTCCTCCCGTCGCTGGGCGGCTACATCAATGGCGAATGGCAGATGGCGGACCAGGGCCACACCCTGACCGTGACCAACCCCGTCGATAATGCCCCGCTGGCGGCGGTGGCGGCGATGGGCGCCGATGAAACCCGACGCGCGACGGAGGCCGCTGAGCGCGCCCTCGAGCAGCCCGCGACGCTGGACCAGCGCCGGCAGTGGCTGAACGCCATTGCCGATGCGCTCACCCGCCATCGCGAGGAGATCGGCCGTATCCTCTGCCTCGAACATGGCAAGCCGCTGGCCGAGGCGCAGGGCGAGGCCGACTACGCCGCCGGGTTTTTCCGCTACGCCGCAAACCACATCGACGCGCTGGCCTCGCAGACCCTCGATGAGCAGCCGCGCAACTGTGAGTGGCATGTCCACTACCGCCCGGCCGGCGTGGTGGGGCTGATCACCCCCTGGAACTTCCCGATCGGCATGATCGCGAAGAAGCTCTCCTCGGCGATCGCCGCCGACTGCGCCAGCGTGGTCAAGCCCTCGTCAAAGACCCCGCTGACCATGATCGCGCTGTTCACGCTGCTCGACCGCGAAGTGGGACTGCCGGCGGGCAAGGCCAACCTGGTCCTGGGTGGCGCCGGCCCGATCACCGATGCGTTGTTCGACACCCCTGCGGTGCGGGTGATCAGCTTTACCGGCTCGACCGAGGTGGGTCGCCGGCTGATTGAGCAGTCGGCGCCGGGGATCAAGCGCCTGACCCTGGAACTGGGCGGCAACGCGCCGTATATCGTGTTTGCCGATGCCGATCTGGATCATGCCGCCGATCAGCTCATCGGCAATAAGTTCCGCGGCGGCGGGCAGACCTGTGTCTGCGCCAATCGGATCTTTGTCCAGCGGGAGGTGGCCGCGGCGTTTGCCGACAAGCTCGCCGAACGCGTCCAGGCCCTGACCGTAGGCGACGGCATGGCGGCCGATACCCGGCTCGGGCCACTGATTGATGAAAACGCCGTCGCCAAGGTCCAGCGGCATGTCAGCGACGCCCTGGATCGCGGGGCCCGAACGATCTACCAGGGCGATGCCAGCGGTCTGCCCGGCACTTTCTACCCGCCGACGGTGCTGCTGGATGTGCCCAGCGATGCCGCCTGCTACCGCGAGGAGACCTTCGGCCCGCTGGTCCCCCTGATCAGCTTTGACGACGAGGCGCAGGCCGTGGCCATGGCCAACGACACCGACTTTGGTCTGGCGGCCTATGTGTTCACCGCCGATCAGGCCCGCGGCCATCAGGTCATCGCCCGGCTGCGCTTCGGCCACGCCGCCCTGAACACCGGCAGCGGCCCCACGCCCGAGGCCCCCTTCGGCGGCATGAAGCAGTCCGGATTTGGCCGCGAGGGCGGGCTTGAGGGCCTGTTCGAGTTTACCGAGGTGCAGACGGTACCGGTGGGCTAGACCGGCGGGCGCGGCCTTAGCGCACCCACCCCCGGGATCAGCGCAATCGCCGCCGCCACATAGGCACCCAGCATGCCGGCAAGCCCGGCCACGCTGATGCCGGCGTCCAGCAGGGCGCCGATCAGCACTGGCGCGATGGCGGTACTCAGGACCATCGCGCCATGGGCCATCGCCCGAATCCCCCCGAGATGACTCAGTCCGTAAAGGGCCGGCCAGACCGTGCCCATCAGGGTGCTCGCCGTGCCCACGCTCAGCCCCGCCAGACCCAGGTAGAGCAGTGCCGCGCCGTCACCCGGCACAAGCCCCAGCACAGCCAGTGCCAGCAGCATCGGCACCAGATAGAGCCGCAACAGCCGGGCAAAGCCGAGCCGATCCACCAGCGCGCCGCTGACGGTCAGCGATGCCACATGAGCGATGGCAAACAGCACAAACGCCGTTGACAGCCAGCTGAGCGCCCAGCCCTTGGCCTCGGCAATGGGCACCTGGTGAAAGAACAGTGCGGTGATCAGAAACGGCGGTGCCAGAATGGCCGGCAGCAGCCGATAGAAACGGGCATCGCGCAGCACCTGCAGGCGCGTCCAGTCGACACTGGGGCCAAGCCCGGTCGCCTCGTCCGGGGCGGGTTCACGGGTGTCCGCGTGGGCATCAGCATCGGCATCGGCGGCGGCCGGATTGGCGGGCCGCTCCGAGCGGCGCAGCAGGCCCAGCGCCAGGGGCAGCGCCCCGGCCAGCAGGATCAGCGCAAACACCCACCAGGTGGCGCGCCAGCCCAGCGCGGCCAGTAACGCCACCACCAGCGCCGGCAGCACCGCCTCACCCAGCGGCAGGCCCACCGTCACCAACCCCACCCCGGTGCCGCGTGCCGAGGTCAGCCGCCGTCCCACCGTGGTCTGGGCGACATGCACCATCAGGCCCTGACCGCAAAGGCGCAGCAACAAAAACCCCGGCAGCAACCAGGCGGCTGCCGGCGCGGTGGCAAGCAGCACGGCGCCAAGGGCCGCTCCAACAATGACTGCCGCGGTAAACAGCGCCAGCGGCAGTCGGTCGACCCCCCGCCCCAGGGCAATCACCAGGACGCCACTGGTCAGGGTGGCCGCGGAATAGAGCCCGCCAAACTGCGTATTACTGAGCGAAAAAGCGGCGCGCATCCCGCCGCCGAACAGCGAAATGAAATAGGTCTGGCCATGCCCCGAAAGGAAGGTCAGCAAAAACGCGAAGGCCAGCAGATCACGGTGCCGGGCGAGCGGCCGCAGGGTGTCGAGCATTGGGCAGGGATCCAACAAAAAAAGCCCGGCTGACCGGGCTTTTGATCATGACACCGGTGGGGGCGCG
>Ga0207414_1000481_pt1 | contig 17570 bp, 15 predicted proteins | sample PonA231FremontCA_2_FD_187269 | JGI IMG/M metagenome (GOLD analysis project Ga0207414, IMG submission 187269) | Marine sediment microbial community from Fremont, CA, USA - Pond A23 Sediment 1 (SPAdes) | ecosystem: Environmental > Aquatic > Marine > Unclassified | place: USA: Fremont, California... | reverse complement strand
CGCGACGACCGCTATCAGCAGCGCATGGTCGAGGCGCTGTTCGGCGGTATCCGCGGCCACTTTCAGCGCAATCCGCCGCCGGCCAGCCTGCTGGCCTGGCAGCGTGATCGCAACCGCAGCACCGGCAGTGATGAGTATCGCATTCAGCCCGGCGACACGCTCTCCGAGATCGCGGTCCAGCACGGCGTGCCGGTAGGCCAGCTCAAGCAGGCCAACGAGCTCAGCGACGATGTGATCCGCGTCGGCCAGGTCCTGCGCATCCCCCGTTCATAAACGGAAAGCGCGCCACTTTCAGCGTCCAGCTTGCATGGAGCCCTATGGCAGAGCAGCGACACATTCAGGTCCTCGACCCTCGCCTGGCCAACCAGATCGCCGCGGGCGAGGTGGTCGAGCGGCCCGCTTCGGTGGTCAAGGAGCTGGTGGAAAACGCCATCGATGCCGGCAGCCAGCGCATCGAGGTCGAACTGGAAAACGGCGGGGCTCGCCTGATTCGCGTCAGGGACGACGGCAGCGGCATCGGTGAGTCGGACCTGTCGCTGGCGCTGTCGCGTCATGCCACCAGCAAGATCGTCTCGCTGGACGAGCTCGAGGGGGTCGCCAGTCTGGGGTTTCGCGGCGAGGCCCTGGCCTCGATCAGTTCGGTGGCACGCCTCGAGCTTACCTCCAATACCGACGAGGATCCGCGCAGCGGCTGGCGCGTGGTGGCCGAGGGGCGGCGCATGGAGCCGCGCGTGACGCCGGCGCCGCATCCGCGCGGCACCTCGGTCACGGTGCGCGACCTGTTCTTCAACACTCCGGCACGACGCAAGTTCCTGCGCACCGAGAAAACCGAATTCGGCCACGTCGAGGAGGCGTTCCGCCGCCAGGCGTTGTCGCGTTTCGACATCGGCTGGGTGCTGCGCCATAACCACAAGACCCTGCATCAGCTGGCGCCCGGCGATACCCCCGTGGCCTGCGAGCGGCGCCTGCAGGCGCTGCTTGGCAAGACCTTTCTCGAGCATGCCCTGCACCTGGACCTGGAGGCGGGGGGGCTGCGGCTGTGGGGCTGGGTGGGCCTGCCCACGCATTCACGGGCCCAGGCCGACCAGCAGTACTTCTTCGTCAACGGCCGGGTGGTGCGCGACCGGCTGGTCGCGCACGCCATCCGCCAGGCCTATCGCGACGTGCTGTTTCACGGTCGTCACCCGGTCTTTGTGCTCTACCTCGAGGTCGACCCCCGCGTGGTGGACGTCAACGTCCACCCCACCAAGCACGAGGTGCGCTTCCGCGACGGCCGCATGGTCCACGATTTTCTGTTTTCAAGCCTGCACCGCGCGCTGGGAGAGGCGCGCCCCGGCGAAGGCAGTGAAGCGCACCGGAGCGACGCGGATAGCGAGGCGCCAGCGCCAAGCGCACAGGTGCGCGAGTCGCCACCGGCCTGGCAGCAGCAGCCCATGGCGCTCGCGGATCAGCCGGAGCGCGTCACGCCCAATCGGGTGCGCGCCTTCATGGAGGGCTATCGGGCGCTCCATCCCGAGCACGAGGCGCAGCTGCTGACGCCGCAGCCGGCGGCGCCGGCACCCGGAGGCAGCGCCGCAGCGGTAGCGCGCCAGGAGGAGGCACGGCGCGGCGCCCCGGCCGAGGCGGCAGCGCGTCCGACCATGCCGCAACCCGACGCCACCCGCGCCCCGCCGCTGGGCTACGCCCTGGCCCAGCTGCACGGGGTCTACATTCTTGCCCAGAGCGAGCGGGGCCTGATCCTGGTGGACATGCATGCCGCCCATGAGCGCATCGTCTACGAGCGCATGAAGCGCCAGGTCCATGGGGAGGCCGGCGGTGAAGGTGGATTGCAGGCTCAGCCGCTGCTGGTGCCGCTGTCGCTGGCGGCGAGCCCCGCCGAGGTAGCTACCGCCGAGGCCGAACGCGACGCCTTCGCGCGCTTGGGCGTGGAGCTCGACGTGGCTGGCCCCGAGACCCTGCTGGTGCGCCAGGTGCCGGTGCTGCTCGCCGACGCCGACGTGGAGCCGCTGGTGCGTGACATGCTGGCCGACCTGGAGCGCTACGGCCGGTCCGACCGACTTGAGGCGCGCATCAACGAGCTGCTGGCGACCATGGCCTGCCACGGCAGCGTGCGAGCCAACCGCCAGCTGGGGCTCGAGGAGATGAACGCGCTGCTGCGTGACATGGAGCGCACCGAGCGCAGCGGCCAGTGTAACCACGGACGCCCCACCTGGACCGAAATGAGCATGAAAGAGCTCGACCGGCTCTTCATGAGAGGCCAGTAGAATAGCCTAGCCACCCCTGCGGCGAGACGCGCCGGGGCAGGCCCAAGAGAAGGACCTATGCCCGATACCCGCCCCCCCGCCATCCTTCTGATGGGCCCCACCGCGGCCGGCAAGACCGACCTCGCTATCGCGCTGCACCAGCGGCTGGGCCACGAGCTGATCAGCGTGGACTCCGCCATGGTCTACCGTGGCATGGATATCGGCAGTGCCAAACCCTCGGCCGCGGAGCTGGCCCTGGCCCCGCACCGGCTGATCGACCTGCGCGATCCGGCTGAGCCCTACTCCGCGGCAGAGTTTCGCGAGGATGCGCTGGACGCGATGCGCCGGATTCGCGACGCGGGGCAGGTGCCGCTGCTGGTCGGCGGCACCATGATGTACTTCAAGCGTCTGCTCGAGGGCGTGGCCAACCTGCCGGCCTCGAATCCCGCGCTGCGCGCCGAGCTGGAGGCAGCGGCCGCCCGCGATGGCCTGGCGGCGCTGCACGAGTCTCTGGCCCGGGTCGATCCCGTCGCGGCCGCGCGTATCCATCCCAACGACCCCCAGCGCCTGATGCGTGCGCTCGAGGTCTATCGGGCCAGCGGCCGCACCCTGAGTGAACTATGGGCCGAGCAGCGCCCGGAAACCTTTCCGTTTCGCACGCTGTCGATAGGTCTCGCGCCGGCCAATCGCGGCGTGCTGCATGCGCGCATCGCCCGGCGCTTCACGGCGATGCTGGAGGCCGGCTTGCTCGATGAGGTGGCCGCTCTGAAGGCACGGGGCGATCTTGACGCGTCGCTCCCCGCCATCAAGAGCGTGGGCTATCGTCAGGCCTGGGCATACCTGGCGGGGGCGTACGGGCACGACGAATTCGAGCGGCAGGGCATCATTGCCACGCGACAGTTGGCCAAGCGCCAGCTGACCTGGATGCGCAGCTGGCCGGCGCTGCACTGGGTCGACAGTGAGGCGCCCGATGCGCTGGACACGGTGTTGAAACTGGTGCGCGAAATCGGCACTTAGCGTAGGATAACGGTTTCGACGGTCGCCTTGCGGGTCCCTCGAGTATCCAGCGTCGCTCCCTGGCGGGGGCGGTCTGGTACAACATAATATCAACCCCCAGAGACACTTCAGGGAGAGTAACATGTCCAAAGGGCAGTCCCTTCAAGACCCATACCTGAATATTCTGCGCAAGGAGCGCATTCCGGTATCGATTTTCCTGGTCAACGGCATCAAGCTGCAGGGCCAGATCGAGTCTTTCGACCAGTTCGTTATCCTGCTGCGCAACACCGTCAGTCAGATGGTTTACAAGCACGCCATCTCCACCGTGGTGCCGTCGCGCAATGTGCGCCTGCCGGCGCCCGATGCAGCGGCGCAGCCGGAACAAGATGCGTGAGGTACTGATTGTTTTTTGAACGCCCCGACGCCGGCGAAACGGCGATTCTTGTCCATGTGGACTTCCAGGACGAGCAGGAGCGCGAGGACGTGGGCGAGTTCCTCGAGCTCGTGCGCTCTGCCGGTGCTGAGCCGGCGACCCTGATCACCGGTAGCCGCAAGCGCCCCGACTCCCGCACCTTCGTGGGGTCGGGAAAGCTCGAGGAGCTGCGCGAGGCGAAGGCCGTGCATCATGCCGAGTTGGTGATCTTCAACCACGGCCTGAGTCCGTCCCAGGAACGCAACCTGGAGCGCGAGCTCAAGTGCCGCGTGATCGATCGCACCGGTCTGATCCTCGACATCTTCGCCCAGCGCGCCCGGACCCACGAGGGCAAGCTGCAGGTGGAGCTGGCCCAGCTCGAGTACATGTCGACCCGCCTGGTGCGTGGCTGGACCCACCTGGAGCGCCAGAAGGGCGGGATCGGCCTGCGTGGCCCGGGTGAGACCCAGCTCGAGACCGACCGCCGGCTGCTGCGGGCGCGCATCAAGGCCATTCACAAGCGGCTCGACAAGGTGCGCAGCCAGCGCAGCCAGAATCGCCGCGCCCGCGCCCGGGCGGAAATTCCCAGCGTTTCCCTGGTGGGCTATACCAACGCGGGTAAATCCACGCTTTTCAACGCCTTGACGTCCGCCAAGGTCTATGCGGCCGACCAGCTGTTCGCTACTCTCGACCCGACGCTGCGGCGTATCGAGGTCGAGGACGTGGGCCCCGTGGTGCTGGCCGACACCGTGGGCTTCATCCGCCACTTGCCGCACAAGCTGGTCGAAGCCTTCCGCGCCACTCTGCAGGAAGCGGCCGAAGCGTCGCTGCTGGTGCACGTGATCGATGCGGCCGACCCCGACCGCGAGCTCAACGTGGCTCAGGTCGAGGCGGTGCTCGATGAGATCGGTGCGCTCGACGTGCCGATACTCAAGGTGATGAACAAGATCGACCTGTTTGATGCAGCCCCGCGTATCGAGCGCGACGGCGCCGGTCGTCCCGAAGTGGTGTGGCTGTCGTCGCGTCAGGGCCAGGGGCTTGACCTGCTGCAGCAGGCGCTGTCGGAGAGCCTGGCCGAAGACATCATCGACTTCGAGCTGCGCCTGGCACCCGAGCAGGGTCGGCTCCGCGCAGGGCTGCATGCGCTCGGCGCGGTGCGCGAGGAGCACTTTGACGAGCAGGGACACACGCGGCTGGAGGTGCGCCTGCCGCGTCGCGACTTCCTGCAGCTCATGGCGCGCCTCGACGAGCGCGCCGATGACTATCTGCCGGCGGCGTTGCAGGCGACGCCGGTGTGGGAAGCATGAGGCGGGAAAACCGCTTTGTTGGCGAATAGCGCAGCCGCCACAGCATGATGACAGGGTCGCCGGGCAGGGCCGGGCGGTACCCACAGGTTGGCAACCGATGTCCGTCGCTGGTACGGCTGGTGGCGGGATGCAATGCATAGTGGAGACGACGTATGGCCTGGAATGAGCCTGGTGGTGGCAACCAGCATGACCCCTGGAGTGGGGGCGGCCGCGGCGGTAACGGCGGCGGCAGTGGTGGTGGTGGCAAGGGCGGCGGCAATCAGGGGCCGCCCGACCTCGATGAAGCCCTGAAGAAGTTTCAGGACAAACTCAACGGCATGCTCGGCGGCCGCGGCAAGCGCGGTGGCTCCGGCGGCAAGGGCGGCAAGGGCGGCGGTGGCAAGCCGCGCAATGCCTTCACCCTGCCTGGGCTGCTGGTGGTGGTGGCGCTGGCCATCTGGGCGGCCTCCGGCTTCTACCTGGTGGACCAGTCCGAGCGTGGGGTGGTCCTGCGCTTTGGCGAGTTCCAGGAAGTCGTCACGCCGGGTCTGCAGTGGAACCCGCCGCTGATCGACGACGTGCGCATGGTCAATGTGACCCGCGTGCGTTCAGTCACCCAGACCCAGTCGATGCTGACCCAGGACGAGAACATCGTCTCCGTCGAGATGTCGGCCCAGTACCAGGTCGCCGATCCGCGCAACTTCGTGCTCAACGTGCGCGACTCCGAGCTCAGCCTCGAGAATGCGCTGGACAGTGCCCTGCGCCACGTCGTCGGCGGGACCGACATGATCGAGATCCTGACCTCCGGCCGCGAGATTCTCGGCAGTTCGGTATCCAGCCGCTTGCAATCCTATCTGGACGATTACGGCACCGGCATCCTGCTGCAGACGATCAACGTCGAGTCCACGGCACCGCCCGATGCGGTCGTGGATGCCTTCGACGACGTCATTCGTGCTCGCGAGGATCGTCAGCGCACCATCAACCAGGGCATCGCCTACGCCAATGCGATCATCCCCGAGGCCCAAGGTCAGGCGCAGCGCCTGGTCGAGCAGGGCCAGGGCTATCGCGAATCCGTGGTCGCCGAGGCGCAGGGTCAGGCCAACCGCTTCAATGCGCTGCTCGGCCAGTACGAGGACAATCCAACCATCATGCGCGAGCGTCTCTACCTCGATGCGATCAGCGAGGTCTTTGCCAACACCTCGAAGGTCATGGTCGATGTCGCTGACGACAGCCCGCTGCTGTATCTGCCCCTGGACCAGCGTCCCGGCGGTGGCAGCGGCAGCAGCGCTGAGAGTGCTGGCGAACAGGGCGAGATGGACCCGCGCGTGCTCGAGCGCATGCGCTCGAGCCAGTCGTCGAGCAGCAGCAACAGCAGCAACAGTGGAATCCGCAGGGAGGGCCGCTAAATGATCAACAATCGTTCCCTGCTCATCGTCGGTGGCCTGGCCGCCGTGGCCTGGTTGGCCAGCAACAGCCTCTACGTGGTTGACGAGACCGAACGGGCGGTCAAGCTGCGCTTCGGTGAGATCGTCGAGGAGAACATCCAGCCTGGCCTGCATTTCAAGGTGCCGATCACCCAGACGGTGCGCACCTTCGATACCCGTCTGTTGACGCTGGATACCGATCCCAGCCGCTACCTGACCCTGGAGCAGAAGGCGGTGATCGTCGACTCCTACGTCATGTGGCAAGTGGTCAACCCGACGCGCTACTACGAGGCCACCGCGGGTGACGAACTGATGGCCAGGCGACTCATCCAGCCCCGGGTTGATGAAAGCCTGCGTAACGAGTTCGGCCGTCTGAACCTGCAGCAGATCATCGCCGAGCGCCGTGATGACCTGATGACCGGTCCTACCGAAGACCTCGATGCGCTGCTGCGTGAAGAGCTGGGCGTGGCCGTGCGCGACATCCGCGTCAAGCGTATCGACCTGCCCGAGGACGTCTCCTCGGCGGTCTACGACCGCATGCGCTCCGAGCGCGAGCGCGAGGCGCGCGAGTGGCGTGCCCAGGGTCAGGAAGAGGCTGAGCGTATTCGTGCCAACGCCGATCGTCGCCGCCAGGTGCTGCTGGCCCAGGCCCAGGCGCGGTCGGAAACCCTGCGCGGTGAGGGCGACGCCGAGGCGGCAGGCATCTTCTCTGAAGCCTACGGCCAGGACCAGGAGTTCTTCAGCTTCTGGCGCAGCCTCAATGCCTATCGGACAAGCTTCGAGGGCGACGACAACATGCTGGTGCTCGACCCTTCTAGCGATTTCTTCCAGTACCTCAAAAGCCCCCAGGGCAACGGCGAGTAGTCACGTCCCAGGCGGGCGGTTCGCCGCCCGCCTGGCGGGGTTCAACCCGCCGGTAATCGTGGTAGAATCCTTAAACCGGGCGTGGCCCGGTTTTTTTGTGGCCTCTCCCTTCCCGGCGCCCCCGGTCGACAGCACGCCTCGCGCGACTCGGGCATTGCCGCAGGCCCACCATCGTCTAGCAGGATGAACGACATGACCATCGCTGACCGCTGGCTGCTTCCCGACGGCATGGACGAGGTACTGCCGCCTCAGGCCAGCCGCATGGAGGAGCTGCGCCGTGCGCTGCTCGACCTCTATCACCGCTGGGGCTATGACCAGGTGATGCCACCTCCGGTGGAGTTCCTGGACTCCCTACTGACCGGTACCGGCACCGACCTCGATCTGCAGACCTTCAAGCTGACCGATCAGATGACCGGGCGCCTGATGGGCGTCAGCGCCGACGTCACCCCCCAGGTGGCGCGCATGGACGCCCACTCGCTGCGTCGTCAGGGCCCGGTGCGGCTGTGCTACTGCACCAACGTGCTGCGTGCCAAGGCGGACCCGCATCAGGGCGGGCGCAGTCCGGTGCAGGTGGGAGTGGAGCTGTTTGGCCATGCCGGCCTCGAGGCCGACCTGGAGATTCTGCGTCTGGCCCTGGCCAGCCTCGACACCGCCGGGGCCACGGAGATTCACCTGGCGCTGGGCCATATCGGCATCTACCGCAGCCTGGTGCAGGTGGCCGGGCTCGACGATGAGCAGCAGCGTGCGCTGTTCGAGGCACTGGCTCTCAAGTCGCCGGGGCAGCTGGCGGCCCGCATCGAGGAGAGCGTGCGCGACCCGGGCCTGGCGGCCATGTTCCATGCGCTGGGCGAACTGCACGGCGGCCTTGAGGTGCTGGAGATGGCCCGCGAAGCCTTCGCGGAGGCCCCGCAGCCGGTAGGCGCGGCGCTGGATCAGCTGAGTGCGCTGGTCGCGGGCGTGCTCGCCGAGTACCCCGGGGTCCAGCCCTATTTCGATCTTGCCGAACTGCGCGGCTATCAGTATCACACCGGCATGATGTTCGCCGCCTACGTGCCGCACTACGGTCAGGCGCTGGCCAAGGGGGGGCGTTACGACGATACCGGGCGAGCCTTCGGACGCGCCCGGCCGGCAACCGGCTTCTCGATGGACCTCAAGCTGCTGGCCACGCTTGAGCCGGCGCTGCCCGCCGCGGACGGCATCTGGGCACCGGCCGAGGGCGAAGGATTGGCGGAGGCCGTGCAGGCGCTTCGCCAGCGCGGCGAGCGGGTCGTGCAGGCATTGCCCGGACAGCGTACCGGGCCGGCGGAGCACCGCTGCCATCGCCGCTTGGAAGCTATCGACGGTCGCTGGGAGCCGCGTCTCCTGGAGACTCCACAGGACCGGGCCTGAGGGCCGGCGGTCAACGACCTTGGCCCTGGGCCTGAACACGGGCGCGGTGCCGCAACGAGAGACGAGAGCACAATGGGCAAGAACGTAGTTGTACTGGGGACCCAGTGGGGTGATGAAGGCAAGGGTAAGGTGGTCGACCTGCTCACCGAATCTGCCGCTGCGGTGGTGCGCTTCCAGGGCGGGCACAACGCCGGCCACACGCTGGTCATCGACGGCGAGAAGACCGTGCTGCACCTGATCCCCTCGGGCATCCTGCGCGACGACAAGATCTGCGTGATCGGCAACGGGGTGGTGCTGTCACCCGAGGCGCTGATGGAGGAGATCCGCGAGTTGGAGAGCAAGCAGGTGCCGGTGCGCGAACGCCTGCGCCTGTCGCCGGCCTGTCCGCTGATCCTGCCGTATCACGTGCGCCTGGATCAGGCGCGCGAAAAGGCGCGCGGCATCGCCAAGATCGGCACCACGGGGCGCGGCATCGGCCCGGCCTACGAGGACAAGGTGGCGCGCCGCGGCCTGCGCCTGGGCGATATCCTGCATCGCGAGCGCTTTGCCTCCAAGCTTGGCGAAGTGCTGGACTACCACAACTTCGTGCTGACCCAGTATCACGGCGAAAAGCCGGTGGACTTCCAGCAGGTGCTCGACCAGGCGATGGCCATGGCGGAAGAGCTGCGCCCGATGGTCTGCGATACCGTGGGCCTGGTCCATGAGATGCGCCTTGGCGGCGAGAACATCCTCTTCGAAGGCGCCCAGGGGTCGCTGCTGGATATCGACCACGGCACCTATCCCTTCGTGACCAGCTCCAACACGACCGCCGGCGGCACCGCCACCGGTTCCGGCGTGGGGCCGCTCTATCTTGACTACGTGCTGGGCATCACCAAGGCCTACACCACGCGGGTCGGTTCCGGGCCCTTTCCCACCGAGCTGTTCGACGACCACGGCCGTCACCTGGCCGAACGGGGGCACGAGTTCGGCGCGACCACCGGCCGCGCCCGGCGCTGCGGCTGGTTCGATGCCGTGGCGCTGCGTCATGCGGTGCAGATCAACTCGGTATCGGGTATCTGTCTGACCAAGCTCGACGTGCTTGACGGCCTGGAGAACATTCGGGTCTGCGTGGGGTATCGCAGCAAGGACGGCGAGGTGCTCGACACGCCGGTCGACTCCGAGGGCTACGAAGCCATCGAGCCGCTCTACCAGGACCTGCCGGGCTGGAGCGAATCCACCCTGGGCGTGCGCCGCGTCGAGGACCTGCCGGCCAACGCGCGCTCCTACATCAGCTTCCTGGAAGAGAAGGTCGGCACCTCGATCGACATCATCTCTACCGGGCCGGACCGCAACGAGACCATCGTGCTGCGCAACCCGTTCGACGACTGAGCGTCGCTGCGCCAGCGCGGTTGCCAGAAGGCCCCTCCTGTGGAGGGGCCTTCTGCGTCACGGGCCTGGAGGGCTCAGTAATCGATGCCGCGGCGCGCCTGGATCCCGTGGTTGAAGGCATGGCGCGTCTCCTGCATCTCGGTCACGGTATCGGCCATGGCGATCAGTTCTCGGTGGGCGTTGCGTCCGGTGACGATCACCGTCTGCTCCGCGGGGCGGTTCGCCAGCGCGTGCTTGACCGTGTCGATATCCAGGTAGCCGAACTTGAGCATATAGGTGATCTCGTCGAGCACCACCAGGTAGACGTCCGGGTCGGTCAGCAGGCGCTCGGCGTCGGCCCATACCGCGCGACAGGCGGCGGTGTCCGCTTCACGGTTCTGGGTGTCCCAGGTAAAGCCGGTGGCCATGATGGCGACCTCGAGGTGGGGGTCCTCGATCAGCCTTTCGCGCTCGCCGCACTCCCACAGCCCCTTGATGAACTGGACGACACCGACCCGGTAGCCGTAGCCCAGTGCCCGGGTCACGGTGCCCCAGGCGGCGGTGGTCTTACCCTTGCCGTTGCCGGTGAAGACCAGCAGCAGCCCGCGCTGTTCGGTGGCCTCGGCGACCTTTTCGTCGACGCGTGACTTGAGCTTCTGCATCGCCTGCTGGTGGCGGGTATCGCGATCGGTCATCAGGACTCCGTAACTTGTACAAGGCTTGTCGAGGAAAGCGCCAGCATACGCGACCCGGGCGTTCGCGTCAGCATCCTGCGTCGCCCCCTGTCTTGCCCCGGACTCGCGTGAAAACATTTCATGGTCAATGGCGGTGACAGCGATATGGGGCATGCGCACAATCTCACGGACATTTCCGGAGAAAGACGATGAACGTCACCCTGCGACAGGCCCTCGGCCATGACCTGGATGCCCTGTATCGCCTGGAGCAAGTGGCCCTTGCCGGCGACCGTTTCACTCGCCGCCAGCTGTGGCACCTGCTCAATCGCGCCAATGCGCTGACGCGGGTGGCGGAGCAGGGGGCAGGCGATGGCGCACCGCCCAGGCTGCTGGGCTATGCCACGCTGCTGTTTCGTCGCGGCGCACGGGGTGCCCGGCTCTACTCGTTCTGCGTGCATCCCGACGCCCGCGGCAGCGGCCTGGGACGTCGGCTCCTGGAGACCGTCGAGGCTGACGCGCACGCCCGCGACCTCGACCTGCTGCGCCTGGAGGTGCGCGCGGATAACCGCGTGGCACTGGGCCTTTATCGTCGCATGGGGTTTCGCCTGGAGCGCTGGCTCAGCGACCACTACGAGGATGGCTGTGCCGCCTGGCAGATGGCCAAGTCGCTGCAGGTGGAGCCTCAGGCCGCACGGCTCCTCGAGGGCTGATAGAATCGCCCCACGCGTTCTCCTTTATCACCGCGCAGGAAGCTGCCATGCCCTCTTTTGACATCGTATCCGAATTCGACAAGCACGAAGCCAGCAATGCCGTGGACCAGGCCAACCGCGAGGTCCAGAGCCGCTTCGATTTCAAGGGCGTTGACGCCGGCTTTGAACTCAACGGCGACACCGTCACGCTCGAGGCTGAGGTCGACTTCCAGCTCAAGCAGATGCTCGACGTACTGCGCAACAAGCTGATTGGCCGCGGCATTGATGCCCGCTGCATGGACGTTCAGGAGCCGCAGCTCGCCGGCGTGCGGGCCCGCCAGGAGGTTAACCTCAAGCAGGGGCTCGATCAGAAGGAGGCCAAGGATATCGTCAAGCGGATCAAGGAGAGCAAGCTCAAGGTACAGGCTCAGATTCAGGGCGAGAAAGTCCGCGTTACCGGCAAGAAGCGTGACGATCTGCAGGCTGTGATGAGTCTGCTGCGCGGCGAGCAGGGTCCCGACCTGGCGCTGCAGTTCGATAATTTCCGCGACTGAAGCGACGTCTTGATCCAGGTCACTCGGCGCTCACCCAGCGGCGTCGACGATTGGCATCGGCGAGCAAAATGCTCTTCAATGGGAAGTACCGCTGATTATCGGGAGTGAGCGATTGATGCCAGCCGTTCGTCGTCTCGCCTATCTCGTCCTGGCCTGGGTGAGTTTCGCCACGGGGGTGGTGGGGGCCTTCCTGCCGCTACTGCCGACGACCTGCTTCATGCTGCTGGCGGTGTGGGCGGCGTCCAGGGGCTCGCCGCGCTTTGCTGCCTGGATTCGCGAGCACCCGCGCTTCGGCCCCGCCGTGCTGGCCTGGGAGGGGGAGCGCGCCATCCCTCGCCACGCCAAGTGGCTGTCCGCGGTGATGCTGGCCGCGTCAATGCTGGTGCTGGCGCTGACGGTTAGCCTGTGGTGGCTCAAGCTGTCGCTGATCGCCGGGCTGTGCCTGGTGGGTGTCTGGATCGTGTCGCGCCCGGAACCGGCGGTCGTGCGCTGACGTCAAACGCCGCGCATGGCTTTGAGCTCCGGGCGCGGGGCGCCGTACAATGGATGGCTATCACCGACAGGAGCCATCCTCGATGTCAGAACCGCAGCCGACCTACCTGAGCGACTATCGCCCGCCCGCCTACCGCGTGACCCACACCGAGCTCTCCTTCGACCTCGACCCCGACGCCACCCGCGTCAAGGCGCGTCTGCACCTCGAGCGGCACCCGCAGGGCGAAGCCGGTACGCCGCTGGTGCTCGACGGCGAGCAGCTTACGCTCAAGTCGATTGCCGTCGATGGCCAGCCGCTGGCACCCGATGAGTACGCGGTTGACGCCGCCGGCCTGGTGATCCACCGCGTGCCGCAGGCGTTTTTGCTCGACACCGAGGTCGAGATCGCGCCGGATGCCAATACGGCGTTGTCGGGCCTCTACCGTTCCAGCGGTGTCTTCTGCACCCAGTGCGAGGCCGAGGGCTTTCGCCGCATCACCTTCTACCCGGATCGCCCCGACGTCATGGCGACCTTCGCCACCACGCTGATCGGCCGCGAGGTCGAGGAGCCGGTGCTGCTCTCCAACGGCAATCCGGTGGAGCGTGGCACGCTGCCCGACGGCCGTCACTTCGTTACCTGGGAAGACCCCCATCCCAAGCCCAGCTATCTGTTTGCGCTGGTGGCCGGCGACCTGTGCAAGGTCGAGGATCGCTTTACCACCGCCGGCAAGCGCGACGTCACCCTGCAGATCTGGGTCGAGGAGGAGAACCTCGACAAGACCGACCACGCCATGGCCTCGCTCAAGCGCGCCATGCGCTGGGACGAGCAGGCCTACGGCCGCGAGTATGATCTCGACCTGTTCATGATCGTGGCGGTCAACGACTTCAACATGGGCGCCATGGAGAACAAGGGGCTCAATATCTTCAACTCGGCGGCGGTGCTGACCCATCCGCACACCGCCACCGATGCGGCCTTCCAGCGCGTTGAGAGCATCGTCGCCCACGAGTACTTCCACAACTGGTCGGGCAATCGCGTCACCTGCCGCGACTGGTTCCAGCTCTCGCTCAAGGAGGGCTTCACGGTATTCCGCGATCAGTGCTTCTCGGCGGATACCAACTCGGCGCCGGTCAAGCGCATCGAGGATGTCGCCTTCTTCCGCACGGCTCAGTTCGCGGAGGATGCCGGGCCCACGGCGCATCCGGTGCGCCCCGACCACTACATCGAGATCGGCAACTTCTACACCCTGACCATCTACGAGAAGGGCGCCGAGATCGTGCGCATGCTCTCGAACCTGGTGGGCGAGGCCGCCTTTCGCCGCGGCAGCGATCTCTACTTCGCGCGCTTCGACGGCCAGGCAGTGACCATCGAGGACTTCGTGAACTGCATGGCCGAGGTCTCGGACCAGGATCTCAGCCAGTTCATGCGCTGGTACTCCCAGGCGGGGACGCCTGAGATCGACGCCCACGGCGAGTACGACTACGCCAACGCCGAGTACCGTCTCGTGCTGCGCCAGCGCACCCCGGCAACGCCCGGCCAGCCCGACAAGCAGCCGCTGCATATTCCGGTGCGCCTGGGCCTGGTGGGCACCAAGAGCGGCCGTGATCTGCCGCTGACCCTGGCAGGCGAAACGCTGGGCAGCGATGCGGTGATCCATCTGCGCGAAGAGGAGCAGACGTTTCTCTTCACGGACGTCAGCGAGGCGCCGGTGCCGTCACTGCTGCGCAGTTTCTCGGCGCCGGTCAAGCTGCATTACCCCTATGCCCGAGAGGACCTGGCGTTTCTGCAGGCCCATGACAGCGATGGCTTCAACCGCTGGGATGCCGGCCAGCGGCTGGCCCTGCTGGCCATGGATGACCTCATTGCGGCCCATCGCAACGGCGTCGAGAAGGTGATGGATCCGCGCGTGATCGAGGCCTTCCGCGGCCTGCTGGAGGCGACGCCCGAGGATCGTGCGGTGCTCGCCGAGATGCTGACGCTGCCCTCCGAGGCCTATATTGCCGAGCAGCAGCCGCTGGTCGACGCCGAGGCGATCCATGCGGCGCGCACCTTCGTCAAGCAGCGTCTGGCCCTGGCGCTGCGTGATGAGTTCCTGCGCGTCTATCGCGACAACCAGGACGACGCTCCCTATGCGCCGACCCCGGCGCAGATCGCCGCCCGCAGCCTGCGCAACGTCGCGCTCGCCTACCTCATGGCCATTGAGGACGAGACCGGGATCGAACTGGCTCGCGAGCAGTTCGCGGCCGACCACAACATGACCGACGTGCGCCAGGCGCTGACGCTGCTGGTGCACAGCTCGCGCAGCGACCTTGCCGACCCGGCGCTCAAGGCCTTCGGCGAGCAGTGGGCCCACGATCCCCTGGTGATGGATCAGTGGTTCGCCATTCAGGTCACCCGCCCGCAGCCGGACGTGATCGAGCGCGTCAAGTACCTGATGCGCCACCCCGCCTTCTCACTGAAAAATCCTAATAGGGTACGGGCGCTGATTGGCACCTTCGCCGGCCACAACCCGGTCAACTTCCACCGCGCCGACGGCGAGGGCTATCGGCTGCTGGCGGATACGGTTATCGAGCTCAATCGCCTCAATCCGGAGATCGCTGCCCGTCTGGTCACGCCGCTGACCCGCTGGGCGCGCTTTGATGAAGCGCGCCAGGCGCTGATGATTGGCGAACTTGAGCGCATTCGTGCCGAGGAGCTCTCGCCCAACGTCTATGAAGTGGTGGAGAAGGCCCTGGCCTGAGGCCGCGACAGGATGCTGGCTGCCCGAAGCAACAACGCCGCCCTGAAGGGCGGCGCTTTTATCCGCGGATCAGGACGTCAACGTATCAGCCAGCTCAGCACTGTGACGCCCAATAGCCACCAGACCAGAGTGGCGAATAGCGCCCGGCGCAGCAGGGCGGTGAGGCCCCTCCACAGCAGCCATAGGCCGATCACCAGTACCACCAAGTTGATTAGCGTGAGCGGAATGCCCAGCGCCTCGGAGAGGCCCTGCATGAAACCGTGGGCCGCCTCGCCGAGGTGGGCGAAAAAGCCGGCCAGGCCATCGACGATAAAGCGGATGAATTCTCCAGCGGCATTGCCGATGAAGGCGAAGACGTCGTCCATGCGGCATGTGTTCCCGTCGGCATAGAAACAGTGGCGGTGACGGCTTGTCAGGGCAAGGCGTCGCGATTTCCAGTGGCTGAGTATCGCGACAAGTGCCCGCGAGTGACAAGCCGTTTACCCCAGTTGACTGGCACGGGAGACCACGCCGGCCTCCTCGGCGGCGCTGTCGGCAAGTGCGCGACCTGCCTCATCGTAGACGTGGAAGACGGCATTGGCGCCAAGCTCGCGGATCGGTTCGATCTCCTCGGGATACTCCACGACCGCGGTGATCTTGCCTGGAAACTTGCGCCAGCGCAGCTGCTTCAGCGCGAACAGGTTACCCGCATGGTGCGGCATGGCCAGCACCACCACCTGCACGCCACGCGACATCAGCAGCTTGTCCCAGAAATCGGAGTCGACGGCGTCGCCCTCGAGGATGTTGAAGCCTCGCTCTGCCAGCTTCTTGACGCTGCGCGGATTGCTGTCGATGCCCAGCACGCGCATGCCGTATTCCTTCTGCAGGCGGCGATACACGCTGCGCCCGATCCGTCCCATGCCCAGCACCACGGCTTCGGCGTCGCCGACTTCGATCGGGCGGTCGCTGGGTGAGAGCTCCTCCAGGGCGATCGCCGGCAGGCGGGGTTCTATCCAGCGATAGAGCCGCTCGCTGATGCCGTTGAGAATCGACGAAAAGGCAAAGCTCAGCGCCACGGCAAGCGAAATCACCACCAGCCACTGTGGCGACAGCCAGTCGCTGGTCACCGCGATCGCGCCCACGATCAGGCCGAACTCTGAATAGTTGGTCAGACTCAGGGTCGCCAGCAGCGAGGTGCGGTGCCGCATGCGACAGCGCATGAAGATAAGCTGATAGATGAGGCTCTTGAGCGGCAGGATCAGTACCAGCAGCAGGGCGATGCCGAGCATCTCGAGACTGGGCATCGCCGTCAGGCCAATGCTCAGGAAAAATCCCACCAGCAGCAGCTCCTTGAGACTGAACATCGACCGGGCAAGCGTCTGCGCGGCAGGGTGGGGGGCGAGCAGCAGCCCCACAATGAGGGCTCCCAGGTCGCCCTTTACGCCGACCGATTCGAACAGCGCATAGCCTAGCACCAGCGCCAGCAGCATGCCGAACAGCATCTGCATCTCGCCATGGCCGAGCCAGTCGAGCAGCCTGCGCAGCAGGGGAGCGAGGGGAATCAGCAGCACCAGGCCCAACGCCCACGGGCTTGGCAGCTCTCCCGTGGAGGCCGTGATGAAGACCACGGCGAACACGTCCTGCATGATCAGCACACCGATGGCCAGGCGCCCATAGGCGGTCTGGGTCTCGCTGCGCTTCTCGAGAATCTTGACCACGAAGACGGTGCTGGAAAACGACAGCGCAAAGCCCAGCAGGGCCAGGGTGTGCCAGCCCGCGCCGTCCAGCAGGCCCAGCCCCAGCCACTTGAACAGCGACAGCACGGCCACCATCAGCAGCGTCGACCCCAGCATGTGCAAGGAGGCGCTGCCCCACACGTCGCGGCGCAGCAGCGTGCGCACGTTGAGCTTCAGGCCGATGGTGAACAGCAGCAGGGTGACGCCGATATGCGCGAGAATCTCGAGCAGCGGCGTCTTGTCGTAGCCCAGCGCATTGAGCACGAAGCCGCCGGCGAGAAATCCCACCATGGGAGGAAGGCGCAGGAGCAGGGCGGCCAGGCCGCCGACGAAAGCGGCCAGGATAAAGGCGGGGTCGATCATCGTGGCTCCCTGTTCGGCAGGCATCAGCAAGGCCCATAGTTTAGGGAAAACGTAAGCTGATTGGCATGCATGATTGGCGGTATAGCGTGTCGTGCAGGCGCTATCATGCGTGAAACGCGGACCCGCGGGCGAGAGGAGCGCGAATGGCCAGGATGATCCTCAACGGAAAGTCGGCGCAATGGCCGGCACTGAGAGAGGCGGTCTTCGCCCGCCGTGAGGCGGGAGATGACATCGAGGTGCGGGTGACCTGGGAGCAGGGCGATGCCACCTGTCTGGCGGAGCAGGCCGGTGGCGAGGGGGTCGAGCGGGTCATCGCCGGCGGCGGTGACGGCACGATCAATGAGGTGGTCAACGGCCTGATGCGACTCGCGCCGGAGCAGCGCCCGGGGCTGGGTATCGTCCCGC
>Ga0207414_1000480_pt1 | contig 17579 bp, 16 predicted proteins | sample PonA231FremontCA_2_FD_187269 | JGI IMG/M metagenome (GOLD analysis project Ga0207414, IMG submission 187269) | Marine sediment microbial community from Fremont, CA, USA - Pond A23 Sediment 1 (SPAdes) | ecosystem: Environmental > Aquatic > Marine > Unclassified | place: USA: Fremont, California... | reverse complement strand
GTAATCGGACTTTTGATCTTTGGATCTACAGCTTTTACAATGGCTCAAGAAGATGAACAAGCCGACAAAGCAGAAATGCAAGACACAACTGAAGCGGCAGAAGATACGACAGCCGCAGACACAACCGCGGCCGATACAGAAGCTGCCGCTCAGGAAGATGAAACAACACAAGAGAGGGGCTCTTTACATAAAGAGATTAAACAAAAGTTTATTGAAGGTGGCCCGGCTTTTATGGGAGTTGTATTATTAGCATTAATTTTCGGTTTAGCAATTTCTATTGAAAGAATCATCTATCTAAACTTATCTACAACAAACACAGAAAAGCTTCTTAAAAATGTAGAAGATGCGCTTGAAGAAGGTGGCATTGAATCGGCTAAAGAAATTTGCCGAAACACCAGAGGACCTATAGCATCAATTTTCTATCAAGGATTAGACAGAGCAGACGAAGGAATTGATGTAGCAGAAAAATCAGTAATTTCATACGGAAGTGTTCAGGCAGGCCTATTAGAACAAGGCCTAACATGGATTTCATTATTCATTGCTATTGCACCAATGCTTGGTTTTATGGGTACAGTTATCGGTATGATCGGAGCATTTGATAATATCGAAGCTGCTGGAAACATTTCTCCATCATTAGTTGCCGGTGGTATTAAAACCGCCCTGATTACAACAGTTTCAGGTCTTATTGTGGGTGTTATTCTTCAGTTATTCTATAATTATATTGTTTCCAAAATTGACAGCATTGTAAATAGCATGGAAGATGCATCAATTTCATTAGTTGATCTGATTTATAAGTACAATAAGAAAAAACAATAAAATTAACAGGACATTATGAATAAATTTATAAGAATATTAGGAATTGTTCTACTTGCAATCTCCGCAGTGTTTGGCATAATATTCTATGCCGGACCTGAGACTGCCAGTGGTGCACCTACTTTTACAAATACGATTCTCCTGTGGGCCGGCATTTTAGCAGGTATTGCGGCTGTATTGGCATTGATTTTTCCATTAATTGAAATGGTAATGCATCCCAAGAAGGCCAGGGGAAGTTTAATAGGAATATTAGTACTGGTGGTTTTAGGCTTGATAGGTTATGCGCTTGCTTCTACTGAGCCATTAACTTTTGCCAAACCTAACCCACATAATGTACCCCAAATTTTACAACTGTCTGGCATGGGTATAATAACCATGTATATTCTGGTTGGTTTGGGTGTACTATCAATCATCTTCACTGAGATTGCAAAGGTGTTTAAGTAAAAAAATATTTTACATGTGACATTCGTTATAATAAGCGAATGTCGCATGTAAAAGACTAAAAAATTGAATATATGGCTAAAAAAGTTCCAGAATTTAATGCAGCACCAATGGCAGACATTGCGTTCTTGCTTCTTATATTCTTTTTGGTTGCCACAACAATGGACATTGACACGGGTCTGACCCGAAAGTTACCCCCATTACCTGAAGATCAGGAGCAACAACAAGACGATAAGAAAATTAAAGAACGTAACGTCTTTGAAGTGCTGATTAATTCAAGTGATCAATTGTTAGTAGAAGGCGAACCAATGCGAATAAGTAACCTTCGGGAATCTGCCAAAGAATTTATTGCGAATCCTGAAAATAAAGACAATTTACCTGAATTAACGGAGAAAGAATTTCCTGAAATTGGTGTAATGACGGTACCGAAAAACCACATTATCTCTTTACAGAACGACCGGGGAACCTCTTATGAGATGTATTTGCACGTTCAAAACGAATTAGTGGCAGCTTATAACGAAATTAGAAATGAAGTGGCCAGAAGAAAATTCGGAAAAAAATATAAGGAGTTAAACAGTGAACGAAAGAAGGCGATACAAGAGGCTTACCCACAGGTTATATCAGAAGCAGAACCTAAAAATGTCGGAGGAAATTAATTATGGGTAAATTTAGAAAAGATGAAAAGAAAACGGTTCCGGGTTTATCAACAGCCTCATTGCCGGATATTATTTTCATGTTATTGTTCTTCTTTATGGTAAGTACGGTTATCCGTGAAACAACAGTCAATGTTGCACAAAGATTACCTTCTGCCACAGAAGTACAAAAATTGGAAAAGAAAAATTTGACTACACATATCTATATTGGTAAACCTAAGCGTTCTTATCAAGATAGATATGGAACTGAACCCAGAATTCAGTTAAATGATTCTTTTGCTAAAGTAGGAGATATTCGTGACTATATTTTTACGGAGCGAGAGAAGCTTGATGAGAGCCAAAAGCCGAAGATGACAACCGTTCTTAAAATCGATAAAGAAACAGAAATGGGAATTGTTACTGACGTTAAACAAGCTTTAAGAAAGGCAAGTGCGTTAAAAATAAATTATTCGGCTGCAGAGACTGAAAGTGTTTATTAAAGATAAATAAACTTTAACTCAAGATAAAAAGCTGTCTTCTTAATGGAGACAGCTTTTTTATTTTGACTGTTTCTGAAATAGAGGCTAATTGATATAAGAATGCAGAATATACGTATTTACATTAATACATAAAACATATTTATAAATACAAAACTAGCTTGAGCCATGAATAAATAAAGGAGCTGCATAATTGCAACTCCTTATTCTTTTCGTAAAAATAATTATTGATCTTCTCCTGAATTATTCAGGGCTATAAAACACTAATATTTAAATTTACTTAAATGCTTTTTCTAATAAACCATCTCCAGATAGTTTAAGTCTGTCAAAATAATCAGGGGTCGGCTTACCGACTAATTTGTCTACATACATTTTTGCAAGATACTGACCAAGCATATATCCCTGACCTCTTAACCCAAGAAATAAGCCATGCTCCGGATCAATAATCATCCTTGGCTCAACATAATAGCCGGCCCAAACTGCCTGGAAACCAACAGAAGATAATTTAGGAATCCAATTTGTAAAAATCTCGGTTCCTATATTTAAGAAATCCTGAGAATTAATCTTCAGGTTTTTCTCTGTTTCATTTGGTTCAATTGCCGGTGAAGCACAACCAATGACCTGACCGGTTTCAGCAAGTTGCTGTCCATACACAGCGACAAAACCTTTATATTTTCTTCTGTCAATCATCATCGGCATGGGATTTCCATTAACACCAAGATACGGAAGACGACGCGTTATAAAAGCCTGGTGTTTAACAGAAAACAAACCGGTTTCAAGTCCCATCTTCTTTGCGAAATGATGGCCGGTGGGGCCCATTGCATTTATAAACACATTGGTTTCATATTCTACATACTCCTTATTATGATCCCGTGTTAAAACCTTGTAGACATTTCCTTCCTTTTTTACATCTATGACCTCACAATCTTCTTCTACAGAACCTCCATTTTTCTCACCTAAGTGGCGTATGAGGTCAAGGACTTTCCCTGGTGTAGACTGCCAGCAGTTTTTAGTTACCAAAGCCGCTTTATATGTATCCAGGTTTGTATTAAAATGAGGAGACAATTCATTAGGGAAATCTTTTGGTTCAATCAGATAAGCATCAGACCACTCAATGGATTTTTCCAGTGTTTTATAAATCTCATCATCATGAGCGAATGTTACATAACGTATAGGTCGGTAATCGACATTCGAAATTTGCTGTAATTCCTGGAAAATTCGGTTGTTGTTATTTGCAATTTCTGATAGTTCCGGCAAGCTGAAATTTGGGCGGCCACCTGCAATATTTCTCCAGGAAGAACCTCTGCCATAATTTAATAAGACAGGGTTTTGCCCCTCTTCGGCAAGATATCTGAATGCAGCACTACCCGCAATACCTCCGCCAGCGACAAGAGAATCAACTTTTACTCTCTTTACATCTTTACCATTAACCATTGGTTCAACCTGTTCGTGCACAGAGCTTGGATAAAGCTCTCCCATAGAAATCTGATTAGACATTGGGCCTCTCGGAGTTGCTTCACCTACTATTGATTTCTCATATTTTGGCAAGACCTGTTTCAATCTTTTTATGCAACGCTTACCCCGACAAGCACCCATTCCCAATCTGGTTGTATGCTTTATTTCATCTACAGATATAAATTTTCGGTCGCCAATAACTTCTAGTATATCTTTTAGTTTAACATCATCACAATGGCAAATATATTTATCTTCTTCCAGGCCATTAGAGTAAGGCTCAAGTTCCATTTTATCAGGATACTTTTCTTTAGCAATAAAACCACGTGCCTTCATCAAGTCATCTCCATTTAAATCGTAAGATTTCACCCTGGCAACATGGGTCTTATTAGGCTTTTTCATTATCTTTTCAATAATTCCTTCTCCCACTTTTTCTCCTTGATTGTCTACAAGGAAAACCTCAGTATTTTCTTCAGCCTCGATTTCTATTGGCAAGAACACCCAATTCTTTTTATAATTATATCCAAATATTGCAAGCCCGGGGCATTGATAAACACATTGCATGCAACCGGTACACTTATCATAATCAATTTCCGGGACCGTGCTTGTCGAAGATTTTGTAATAGCATCGACTGGACAAACAAAAGCACAGGGGTTGCAAGCAAATCCATGCAGGCAATCAATCAGAACAAAAGGTTTCTCTTTACGTCTGTCGCTATCAGGCTGATAAGGTTCGCTTAAAATAGGAACAGGCTCCTGTTGGGAATCAATATATTCTTTAGAGATACTTAAATACTGCTTATAATCATACCGTTCACCCATTTCTTCCAGAATCTCATAAGCAACTTGCTTGCCCCGCAAAACAGCGCTAGTACCTTCTCCTATTCGTATAGCATCTCCGGCACCATGACAGGCCCTGCCAAAGACTTCTTTTCCTTTTGTATAGAGTACATCATCCGAAACCAGACCTGTACAAACATTGATGGCATCAATACCATCAATTCTTTTTTCCGTTCCGGGAATCGGTTCAAAGTTTTTAGATTCAGCAACTACAGCGCCAACAATACCATCATAATTTTCATTCGGGATAGCCTTTAGTAATAAATGATTAGTAATGATTGGGATGCCAAGTCGTCGCACCCGGTTTGCCTGCACCGGGAATCCTCCTTCTTCCGGCAAAGCTTCAACTATCGCTTTTACATTAGCACCAGCCTGCGTAAGCTGATAAGATGTCAAATAACCTATATTTCCGGCACCTACAGTTAAAATATTTTTTCCTAATAGTGTTTCTTCAATGTTCATCATCTTCTGTACAACAGCTGCAGTATATACTCCCGGAACATCATCATTTTCAAAAGGCGGCATAAATGGAACAGCTCCTGTTCCTATAATCAAATGCTCTGCATCTACGAAATATATTTCCTCTGTTTTTATATTTTTAACAGCTAAACGCTTTCCTTCCAAAATATCCCAAACAGTAGAATTCAGGAAAACTCCACTATGATCATCTCCGGCAAGTTCCCTGGCAATTTCAAACCCTCGTTTACCTCCTAATTTCTTCTCTTTTTCAAAAAAGAAAAATTGGTGTGTTTGCATTAAAAACTGTCCGCCAATATTTTCATTATTATCAATAACAATAGTATCCACTTCATATCCTTTAAGCACGTCTCTGGCGGCTAATCCGGCAGGTCCCGCTCCTATGATTACCACATGAGTTTTATATACAAGCTGTGGTTGCTCCGGATTTATTGCTTTTGCTTTCGGTTCATAATCCTTAGGGACTTCCTGCACTTCTTTAACATCATCAACTTTAGTAATGCATATTCGCCTTACTTCACCGTCGACAAGCATTTCGCAAGCTCCACACTTACCAATTCCACATTCCAAACTTCTGTTTCTCCCCTCTAAACTGTGAGAGTGCACGGGGTAACCAGCTTGATGAAGAGCTGCTGCAATTGTCAAGCCTTTTTCACACGTTACGGTTTGGCCCTTAAAACTGAAGGAAACCTCTTCTTTCTTTTCTATATCTAAAATAGGATGTTCAGTAATCTTACGCATAAAAACAGATTTTAGGTTAATGTACTAAAGATTACAAATCATTTATATTTTTTCAATGACTTTTATCAGCATGTGAAAGTACAGTAAATTAATAAATCAATAATATGGCAAAACAAAAGGAACAGAGCCTATTTAGACTGGAAATAATTAAAAAATTGTGGGGTAGATCCGAATTATTCTTTCCAGATATTTCTCTTTACAAGATTAATGCGTTCCTCAAAAAACATTCGGGCAATGGCATCGAAATAAGAAGTATAATCAGATACGTAAAAGACATCTTTAGGCACTGATGAATTCGTACTATTAAGGAGATTGTTTGTTTTCAACTGTGTTTTTAAAAATTGAGCTACTATATTGGCTGAATCAAGTACATCTACGTTAAAATCAAAGAATTTGCGAATTTGATTTTTTATAATAGGATAATGAGTACATCCTAAAATAAGCGATTGGATATCTTTTAAAACATTGGAAGAAAGATAAGAACGAATAATGGCATTGCTAATATCGTCATAAACAAATCCTTCTTCAATCATAGGAACAAACAGAGGGGTTGCAAGAGATGCTACCTGTATATTTTTATCAGTTTCAACAATTTTTTCCTCATACATACCGCTGTTTATAGTTCCCTTTGTACCAATCACCCCGATTTTTGTTTTCTGATAATGTTCTGCAACATAATTTACTACAGGATCAATAACATTAACAATTAAAATTTTATCGTCCAGATATTTTATTAACTCATTATACGCAACGGCTGACGCAGTATTACAGGCAATAAGAACAACCTTGACGTTCTTTTGGATTAGGAAATCGGCAATGTGTTTGGAATAATTAATAATTGTTTCACCAGATTTATCGCCATAAGGTAAGTGGGCTGTATCGCCAAAATAAATCAACTTTTCACCGGGTAAGACCTGTTTTATAGCACTGGCAACTGTTAAGCCGCCAACACCTGAATCAAAAACACCTATGGGTTGCTCTGAACTTGACATCGTAAAAAAATTAAAATTAAAAAAAAGACCATCTCCTTAAAGATGGTCTGATATAGTATATTTAAAAATATTTACCGAATTCCTAATTCCTTCTTAACTAAGGGAGCAACATTTTTACTATTATTTTCATCTTTATAAACAACGGCTCCTGCACTTGTATCAAAGATATAAATTAATCCCTGCTCTTCTCCAACATTTTTTATAGCATTTTCAATTTTACGCATAATAGGTTGCATAATTTCGGATTGCTTTTGCTGGAAATCCTGTTGTGCAGTAGTTTGAAACTCCTGAATCCTTCGTTGAATATCCTGAAGTTCTTTTTCTTTGGAATTTCTCACAGACTCAGAATACCTGTCAACATTCTCCTGATAGCTCTGAAGTTTATTCTGATATTCCTGTTGCATTGTCTGCAGTTCTTGCTGCAACATTTGATTGTATTGTTGCAATTCCTGTCTTGCACTATCCCTTTCGGGCATCATACTCATTATTTCCTGAACATTCACGTGTCCAAACTTGAAATCATTTTCCTGAGCAATTAAATTAGAAGTAGGCAACAAGAAAGCAATTGCAAAAATTAATACACATATTCTTTTCATGACTCTTTTGGTTTTAATATTTAATTAATTACAAATTTATTTAATTTATTTTTTATAACCCAATTCTTTAAGGACTTCATCACTTTTATCATATTTTGGATCGGTATATAGTATATTTGATTTATCTGAAGCATCAAAAATAACAGCATAATTTCCACTATTCGCTATCTTCTGTATGATACTATATACTTCTTCCTGTATTGGCTTAACTAGTTCCTGTCTTTTTTGATATAGTTGTCCTTCCGGGCCAAAATATTTATTCTTCAGTTCATTAAGTTCCTTCTTCTTTTCCTGAATCTCTTCCTGGCGTTTTTGTTTCATTCTATCTGTCAGAAGCACTTTTTCATTTTGGAACTCTTGTGAAAGTTCATCTATTTCCTCCTGTTTCGATTCAAGCTCCTGTTGCCATTCATAAGACAATTGGTCGAGCTTTTCCTGAGCTGATTTATAGGCAGGTATATTCTCCAAAACATACTCTGTGTTCACATATGCAAATCGCTGACTAAAAGCGGATAAGACGAAGAACAAAAAACACAGACTCAAGGTAACTCGTTTCATAATAAGGAAAATTAAAATTGTTGTCCAATAAGAAAGTGGAACCCTCCGCCGTTTGCATCTGGTCTGCCTTCAATTGTATCAAAGCCATAACCCCAATCGATTCCAAGTTTACCAAACATAGGCAGGAATGCTCTTATTCCCACTCCGGCAGAACGTTTCAGGTAAAAAGGATCAAATTCCTCGAAGTTATGCCACGCATTTCCGGCTTCCACAAAACCCAGTACATATATAGTTGCCTGACGTTCCAGAGAAATAGGATAACGGAGTTCCATATTTATTTTCTCATAGATATTACCAGCTTTTTTTCCATCAATAACAGGAGTTAAAGAGCTATTCTCATATCCTCTCAATCGTATTGTTTCACGTCCATAAAGATTATACCCGGAAAGACCATCGCCACCTACATCAAAAGAACCAAACGGACTAAACCCGACATCCTGATCATAATACCCCAGATATCCAAACTGACTAGTAGTAGCCAAGACTAAATCATCAAAAAGTTTAAGATACCATTCACTTTTAAACTTCCATTTGTGGTATTCCACCCATCTATACTTTTCTGAATTTATTTCATTTTGCATCTCTTGTTGTATAAGCGCTTCCGAGCTTGCATTTGTCTGGCTTGCATCATAATCAGCTAAAACATCTTCTCTTATGTTTGTTTTCTCGGCTTCAGAAAGCTCCCACCATCTATCTTCTTTAAATAAGGAAAACGGTGGGGTTAATTCCAATGAAAGCGAAAATTTTGACCCTCTTCGTGGATAAATTGGCTGGGAAACTGAATTTCTTGAGAATTTAGTCTGGAAACTAAAATTATTTGACTTTCCATCTTCAATAATAAAGTAATTATCCCAATTATTTAAGTTATACTGTTTAAAGCTGATAGAATTCGCCATCAGAAAATAATCATCAGGCCACTCCAACCGCTTTTGTAAACTTACAGAGGCACCTGACATATTGAATGATTTATCTCCTGACTGATAAAAAACGGTTGCATTCGTTCTTGAAGAATGGTATAATGAAACAGAAAATCTGTTAGGTTTTTTCCCGCCAAGCCAGGGCTCAGTAAATGAGATGCTATAATTTTTGTAGTATCGTCCATTGGTTCTGGCTCTGATGGATAAAGATTGCCCATCACCGGTAGGCACAGGCTTCCATGCGTCTTTTTTAAAAATTCTGTCTACGGAAAAATTATTGAATTTTACACCGATTGTTCCTACTAACATTCCGGCTCCCCAACCGCCTGAAATTTCAAGCTGGTCATTTGGTTTCTCAACAACAGAGTATTTCAAATCAACTTCACCACGGGACTGATTAATGTTTATTGGTTCAATACCCATTTGTTCCGGATCAAAATGGCCAAGTTGAGACAACTCTCTCTGCGAACGCTGAATAGCACTTTTACTAAATAAATCTCCAGGTTTTGTTCTTAATTCGCGCCTGACAACTTCCTCATGTGTTTTGGTATTTCCATTAATAATTACTCGGTTTAACTCTGCTTGTTTTCCTTCATGTAATCTTATTTGAAGATCGACTGAATCATTTTCTATATTTGTTATTACGGGTTGAGCATTAAAAAACAAAAATCCCCTGTCAAGATATAAATTCCCGACGGCATCTTCAGCCATATTTATACGCTCATTAAGTAGCGACTGGTCAAAAGGATCTCCTTTCTCTATTTTCAAAGTATTATTCAATACCTGCTCAGGGTACCTTGTATTACCTGTCCAGTTGATATCGCGGAAGAAATATTGATCACCTTCCGCCACTTCCATTCGTATCATTATTCTCCTGTCGCTTACATCATAAACAGTATCATCGACTATCTTAGCATCTCTATAGCCGTTAGATTTATATTTTTCAATTATCTTCTCTTTATCCTCTTCGTATTTTTCAGGTAAAAATTTTGAACCCTGAAAAATATTCCAATTTTTTTTATGAGTATGCTCCATGGCTCTTCTAAGCTCACGATCATTAAAAACCTCATTGCCTTCAAAGACGATATCCTTAATTTTTACTTTTTTATGTGTTTTTACGTTTGCAGTTAACTTAACTCTGTTAACGTGGGTTGTATCGTCTTTCTTTTTTATTTCAACTTCGGTGTTCAGATATTTTTTATCGTAATAATAATCCTTAATGGTTTCCCTGATATTATTAATTACATTATCTGTTAATTGATTTCCTTGCTCTAATTTTAACTCTTCTTTGATATCTTTTATATGAGATTTTTTTATCCCTTTTATTTTAAATTCTGACAAGCGAGGTAATTCCTGTAAAGTTATATTCAGTGTCACAGAATCTCCTTTAAAATCCTGAGCATAAATCTTCACATCGGAGAATAATCCTTGTGACCATAAATTATTAATAGCTTTGGTAACTTTCTCTCCAGGTATTGTAATCTTATTACCTACTCTCAGGCCAGAAAGATTTGACAAAATTTCTTTATCCAGATATTTAATTCCATTAACCTGTATATCCTGAATATAATATTCATCTGTAGTTGAATAATCTATAACTTCAGAAGATTCAGTTTGTGCAAAAATTTGAGTCGTAAATAGAATAAAAAAAACAGTTAAGATTCTTTTAACCATAGTGCGGGGTATTATCTTTTTTGGGATTTTGAATATCGAGTTGATCACTGGTCTTTCCAAAACGGCGTTCTCTTTTTTGGTAATCAAGTATTGCATCATAAAAATTATCCTTTCTAAAATCGGGCCATAAAATTTCGGTGAAATATAATTCAGTATAGGCAATTTGCCAAAGTAAAAAATTACTTAATCTGCATTCACCACTTGTTCGAATTAATAAATCGGGGTCAGGGATAGTTCCTGTTGAAAGATATTTTCTAAATTTGTTTATATCAACTTCAGTTGAGGTATTATTCTGCTTTACATCTTCGCCGAACTTACTCATAGCATTCATAAGTTCCCAGCGAGCACTGTAATTAAGAGCAAGAACAAGATTAAGCCGTTTATTATGAGCTGTTTTTTTCTTAATGTCCTGAATTTTTTCCTGAACCTTTTTTGGTAAACCTGACAAATCGCCAATTGTAAGAAGTTTGATATTGTTTTTCAACAATGTATGTAATTCTTTATCAATTGTATTTACCAATAGATTCATCAGAGCATTAATCTCATTTTCTGGTCTACTCCAGTTCTCACTTGAAAAAGCATAAAGTGTCAAATAGTTAATTCCTAATTCTGCTGAGGCTTCTACTGTCTCCCTGACAGATTTCACCCCATTTTGATGGCCAAAAATCCTACGATTACCTCTCTTTTTTGCCCATCGGCCGTTACCATCCATTATTATTGCAACATGGTTTGGTAACCTATCCATCCGAATGTCTTCTTGTTTTCCCATATTCACTCTTCTTAATCATCGTACGCGGGACATTTTATTTTTTCTCTAAAGGGCTTAAAAGTGAAAAACACAAAAGCCATATGATACCAATCATTATTATGGATTATCGGTTCATTATCAGAATCATAAACCGTTTCTACTCCATCCATTGTATCTATAAACAGTTTTCTTGCACTCCATTCTATTCCAACAGAAAAGCGCTCAAAGATATTATATTTAATTCCCAATCCAAAAGGAATTGTAACCGGAAATTTGTTTTTTTCAGCATTAAATAAATAATTCATTCCTACACCAGCAAAGACAAAAGGAGAAAAATTATATTTTTTGATATTATACATTTCATAAGGCAAAAAATTATACTCCAAAGCGACTGACATGTCTATAAAGGTCTTATTGAATGACTGTTTGGGAGAGAAATTTAGGTATAAAAAATCTGAAGTAGAACCCTGTAAGTTTTCGTAGTATAGAGAATACCGTAATGAAGTTCGCAACCCAAATTCATTTTTTATAATTCCCCCAAAACTTGGTGAAGGTGCATAAAATGGATCTGTTTTGTTATAATCTCCCAAATAGTGTGAGGTACCTGCTCCCATGCCCACTGATATAATATCCTGGGAAAAACCTGCGATAACAAAAAGGTTCAAAATTAAACTACCCAAAAAAGCCTTCTTCATAAAAAATTAAAAATTAAATCCACCTCGTTTTGAGGTGTCAATTTTAAGAATAACGTTGAGTAGTGTAAAATAGTATATGTCATTAGCTTCAGAATATTGGGTAGTCAGGCCATCTAAATAATCAGAAGCAGTCCATCTTCCTCCCAGCTCAAAACCAACATAAAGTTGACTGTTTAATGGGTATTTTACTCCGACACCGAAAGGAATAATAAGACCAAAATGTTTATCATTATTAAATCGTTCACTATCTTCCAGATCAGCTAAGGGTTTTGGATTGAAATAAATTCCACCAAGTCCGGCAAAAACATAAGTGTTTAAGGTACGATCAAATGTTCTTAAGCCATCTCTTAGCGACATAACTGAATAGGTTCTTGGACGCTTCTCTGGTATAATGTTGTACTCTACCTGTCCACTAAGCTCATATACAGATGTGCTAAAAGCATAATTACGTGCCTCATTTCTAGAGTTCTCATCAGAAGATTCCAGGTATCCAAAGGCTAAATTGGCTTTCACATCAAACTCTTCGGTTATCCTGTATCGTGCTCCAAAATTCAAATTTGGACGGGTGTATTTAATGGAAATATCTTTTAATCCATATAAATTATTTTCATCGGATGTTCCGCCAATGTCTCCAAAATAATGTGCACTCCCTATGCCCGCAGCAACTTCAAGTCTCTGCATTTTCCATCTTTGGGAGAATGATAATAGAGGAAGTATAATTAAAATTATTGTAAGATAATATTTGATTTTCTCTTCATTCATCATCAAAACCAAATTTAAATATTTATTTTACACAAATCTAAATAAATGGTTCAAGATTTCTTTTAAATTTACCAACAATATTTTTTGCTGCCAAAATTAATTTCGTTTATCCATACCCCACATCAATTTATTTCGTAATGTACTATAATAATCTGAAGCTTCCAGACGCAATACGAGCATTGGAAATTTTGCTTTCTCAATCTGAAATGTATACGACTTATCCACAATTGTTGAATAATGATCCATTGAAAGCAGATATTGAGAACTTCTACCTGCAGGGACCAGAGTTATTTTTCCTTCATCGGGGATGACAATCGGCCGAACTGTGAGATTATGGGGCGAAATAGGTGAAATAATAAAATTATTCGAATCAGGTGTAACAATAGGGCCGCCTACACTCAATGAGTAAGCAGTAGATCCGGTTGGCGTTGAAACAATAAGTCCATCTGCCCAATATGTATTCAGATACTCTTCATCAATGTATACATGGACTGTAATCATTTCAGAATTCTTCTTCTGAATTGAAATATCATTAAGAGCAAAATTAAAATCACCAAACAATTTATCTTTTGGATTTAACTGTAAGAGAGTTCGCTCCTCAATATTATAATTTCCTTGATAAAGTGAATCTACTGCAGCATAAATATTTTCCTGCGAAATACTTGCCAAAAATCCAAGTTTACCAAAATTAATTCCAATTACAGGGATTTTTGAATCACGTACTATTGACAAAGTATCGAGAAAAGTACCATCTCCTCCAATGCTGATAACAAAATTTATATTTGTATTTAAATCTTTGTAACTATAAAAACATTTTTCATAAGGAGGACTATAGCCAAATTCGGTTTCTAAATTATTTAAAAGATCTCTAAAAATGTAAATATCAAATCCATATTGGGAAAGCGTATATATAAATTCTTTTAACTTAGGAAACAAGTTCTTTTCGATATGTCGTGCGTAAAGAGCTACTTTCATTAAAATTAATTTAAGTTACATCATATTTAAATGAGTGAATCACCCATATAGTTAAGTCACAAAGTTTATAATTCTATATGTCCAGGTATTTCATTAATAATTCATATCTTGAATTGTACAAATCATCCTGTTTATCCACTTCCAGATATGATGCTTTCACTTCATATTCAAAGCGACGGAATGTCTGAATAATTGAAGATAAATCCGATACATTGACCTTTATTGTAACTTCTATTCTGGAAGAATTTTGTAATGATGCGATATAAAGACTTAAAATTTTTGCATCATTGGATTCCACAATTTGAGCAATTTCACTTGGGGAATAATCATTTTCATGAACTTCGAGTACAATAATACCTCCGGGTCGTTCAATAGCTGAATATTTTGCAAACTCATGCAACAAATCTACCATTTTAATGACCCCCAGAAACAACCTTGAGTCATTAACCACAGGAATTACAGACAACTTCAATCGTGCTGCTATTTCCAGCACCTCATAAATATGCTGGTGCTGATTGGCAAAAGCCATAAAAAGGGATAACTTGTGATTTCCTATCACGTCATCCGGATTGTTTAAATTATAGACATCATCCTCACATATCAAACCCAAAAACTCTTCATTATTGACAATAGGAAGATGCGAAACCTTAAAAAACATCATCCAGTTTAAGGCCTCCAAGCCTGTATCAGATGTTTTTACAGGAGGAATTTCATTCGATATTAGATCTTTTGCAATCATTGTAACAATTTAACCAAAAAACTTAAATTTGCATAATCAACAAAACGCTGAAAAACGTCGTTCTATTTTATTCTTCTAACAATATGCAAAAATTATGACAAGATTAAGTGTAAATATAAACAAAATTGCCACACTCAGAAATGCCAGAGGAGGAAATATTCCAAATGTTTATGAAGCAGCAGTAAATTGTCAAAGATTTGGTGCAAAAGGAATAACCGTCCATCCCAGACCCGATGAACGCCATATTACACATCAGGATGTTAAAGATATTCGTCCAACCATAACAACCGAATTTAACATTGAAGGATATCCGTCAGAAGCATTTCTACAACTGGTTTCTACGATTAAACCGCATCAGGTAACAATGGTTCCGGACCCGCCGAATGCACTAACTTCAAATCAGGGCTGGGATACAATTGAACACAAAAAATTTTTAACCGAAGTTATTGAACAATTAAAGCGATATAATATAAGAACTTCCCTCTTTATTGAAACAGACCTGGAAAAAATAAAACACGCAAAAGACACCGGAACAGACCGCGTGGAATTATACACAGAACCATATGCTTCTGAATTCCCAATAAATAAAGAGAAAGCCATTGAGCCATTCATAAGGGCAGCAGAGACAGCAAACAAAGTAGGGTTAGAGCTAAATGCAGGACACGACCTTAACCTGGACAATTTAAAATATTTTAATGACAATATCCACGGCTTATTAGAAGTTTCCATTGGCCATGCACTCATTGCGGATGCACTCTATTATGGTTTAGAAAATACTATTCAACTTTACCTCAGGCAATTAAGTTAAACAATAAAAGCTATGCAACTTTATCACAGAATATTAGGAGATAACAATACGAAACCTTTAATAATTCTTCACGGGCTTTATGGCTCCTCTGATAACTGGTTAAACATTGGAAAACATTTTGCAGGGTCTCATAAAGTGTATTTAATTGATTTGAGAAATCATGGGAACTCACCACATAGCGACAAACATAATTATTATTTAATGCGGGATGATTTATTTGAATTCATGGAAGAGAAAGAAATCAGTAAAGCTTCAATCCTGGGGCATTCAATGGGTGGCAAAACGGCTATATATTTTGCTCTTGAATATCCTGAAAAGGTAGACAAACTGATTGTAGTTGACATTGCACCGGGCCCATACAAATCTCTAGCTAATCCTTCTTCCAGTACATTAAACCACTTAAATATTCTTAATGCATTATACAATTTAGATACAGAAAATCTAAAAACAATTCGTGACGCGGACCAGGAACTTTCAGAAACCATTCCCTACAAACAGGTTCGTCAATTCCTCCTGAAAAATCTAAAAAGAGACAAAAACGGAAAGTTTCACTGGTTATTAAATGTAAACACGCTAAGAAACGAACTACCCGGCATTATGGATGGAATAGACATCAATGACTATACTGAATACACTGAGGAACAAAAAAGAAGGGAATACCCCGTTCTTTTTATCAGAGGGGAAAAGTCTGAATATATTGGAGAGAAAGAAATAAATGAGATAAATATACTTTTTCCTGATGCTTATATTCAAACCATCAAAGATGCGGGACATTGGGTGCATGCTGAACAAAGAGAAGAATTTATCAATACAGTAGAAAAGTTCTTCTCCTCCAATTGATCAGACAGATTCAGAAATAGAAGATAATTATCAACGAAATATAAAAAAAATTGTATCTGGTATTTTAATGTGTTAATAAAACGAATGAGCGTTTTACGTCTATGGTTGTCATTTAAAGTATGTGTACGCTATTTATCTGTTGTTACTAATCATGTATACATCTGTTTCCCGCTTTATTCGTCCAAAACGCTGACAGGCCTTGAAGGCGCTGTCTGGTTTTCTCTTCGCTGCCGACTGCCTCCTGCTTTCTGCCACTAATTTACCTTTAGCCTATAGCTAACTGCTAACTACTCGTCAGTTAACTGATGAGTGTTTTAATATTCACCTCTACTCCTGAAAAAGCCTAATCAGTGGCACGTTCAATATCTTCTTCATCTATAAGTTCTTCGCCCTTAAATCTTAAAAATAATTGTGCTACTGCCTGTGTATCCTTTTCACAATAATGGACTATTCTATCCACATCGTTTTCTTCCCAAAATACTTTACCAACCATACTCCCGTCGATATCATCTTTGGGAGTTGGTATGTCGAAAATATAAGTCAATAAATCCAGACTTGTATAATTTTTATAGTCTCCGAATTTCCATAATTCCATGGTATCAAGAAAAGGAACCTCCCATGGTTTCTTTCCGGGGACATTCAATATTTCAGGAACAGGCAGGCGGTTTATCAATATTCTCCTGACAATATAAGGGAAGTCAAATTCTTTTCCATTATGTGCACAAAGCAGAGCCCCTTCTTTTGACGAAAACCGCTGAACCATCTCAGAAAATCCCTGAAGCAATTTCTTCTCATCAGCACCATAAAAAGATTTCACTCTGAAACCATAATTCGAAGTTGTTCCTTTTTTAAGAACTCCAACCGAAATACATACAATTTTACCAAATTCTGAGTATATACCAGCACGAGGATACACATCTTCAGCACTCTCATCTTCGCCGCGAATTTTCTCGGCCTTTTTCTCCCAAAAATATTTAAACTTTTCCGGCAACTCACTATAACTTGGTTGTTGTGGTACTGTTTCTATATCAAGGAACAGCACATTAAAAGGGTTAGTTTTATCTAACATAAATAAAGCATCCTCCTATTCTTCATCATAAAGGTTTTTCTCAATTATCGAAGTCAAAATATCTATAGCCACCTTATTTTCCCCACCTTGTGGTATAATAATATCAGCATACCTTTTTGTTGGCTCAATAAACTGTAAGTGCATTGGCTTTACTGTTTCTTCATATCGTTTCAATACTTTACTAACAGACCTGCCTCTTTCTTCAATATCTCTCTGAACAACTCTCATTAACCTGTCATCGTTATCCGCATCAACAAAAACCTTGATATCCATCAAATTTCGGAGCTTCAAATTCTGAAGAATCATTATTCCT
>Ga0207414_1000479_pt1 | contig 17595 bp, 15 predicted proteins | sample PonA231FremontCA_2_FD_187269 | JGI IMG/M metagenome (GOLD analysis project Ga0207414, IMG submission 187269) | Marine sediment microbial community from Fremont, CA, USA - Pond A23 Sediment 1 (SPAdes) | ecosystem: Environmental > Aquatic > Marine > Unclassified | place: USA: Fremont, California... | reverse complement strand
CGTAGTCCGTCACCGCTATGTTGATCATCTCCAAGGCCACCCAGGCTGCCAGCAGCACGGCCACGACCAGCGCCACCCGAGCGAAGGTGCGACTGCCCTGATGCAGGCGCCAGTGATAGCGATAGGACTGGGCGTCACGCAACAGCTGTCCGATTCCCTGCAGCAGCAGCAGCACGGCGCCAAGGAAAAGCATGAACTTCACCGGGTAGAACTGGATCGCCCACTCGGTAAAGGACGTCTCGTTGGCGTAGCTCGACCCGAAGAAGAACTCATCGCTCACCGACTGGGAAAAGAACTTCCAGCCGGTAAACAGCAAGGCAATGGTAAAGATGAAGAAGAAGACCGAGGTCACCAGGTCCAGCGCTGCCTTGTTGAGCGGCTTGGCGCGCTGGTAGAGGATATCGACGCGCACGTGCCCGCCCTCGCGCAAGGCATAGGCGCCGGCTATCAGGTACTGCATGCCGAACATCAGGGTCATCGACTCATGAGCCCAGTTGGTCGGCGAATTGAAGGCGTAGCGAACCAGCACTTCGTAGGTGAAGATGAAGGGGGCAATCAGCGCCCAGTACGCCACATAACGGCCCGAAAACCCGGAAATGCGGTCGACGACGTTAGTGAACAGATTACCGGGCGGCTGATAGGCGACCTCGACCTCCTGGCCGGCCGGTACCTCGGCAGTGTCACCGCCGGAGATGGTGCCCCCCCGTCGAAAGCTTCGATCGACGAAGAACATCACCACCAGCGGCAACACCAGCAGCACCGACCAGTAGAGCCAGTGCGGAAGAACGAATTCGATATCAAGATTCATGGACACTCCTCCGCGGCACCATCACCTCCCGGCGATGGTTACGGATCATCGAGTCGACGGGATGCGGGATAAGTCGTGTTGCCTTACCCAAACCGGGTGTTGTGGCCCATGGCCCACAACACCCGGTCTGGTCGTTCAGATGGTTCAGACGTTGAGTTCGTAACCCTTGATGTCCTCTTCGGTGATCAGCGCCACCGCCGGATCCAGCATGGTGTCGAGGTGAGCCTTGAAGAGCCGCGCGGCATCCGCGTCCTTGTTGGCCCACTTGAACCACAGCGGGATGGCCGCTTCGCGGAAGCGATTGCCGTCTTCCTCGGTGAGGTGGATGATCTCCACGCCCTTTTCGCGATACTTCGGCCAGGCCTCGGCGTTGGCCTTCTGGATAGCCGCATAATGCTCGCGGGAATAGGCAGCGACGAGGTCATGCATGAGGTCCTGGGTCTGCGGTGACATGCGCTCGAAGGTACGGCGGTTGACGGAGATATCCATGAGGTCGACGGCCTGGTGCAGGCAGGGCGTGGAGGGAGGCCCCATGATGATGTAGTCGGCGACCTGCCAGAAGCCCAGTTCGAAGTTCACCGCTGCGCCGACGTAATCGGCCGCGTCGATGGTGCCCTTCTCGAGGGCCGGATAGACCTCTGAGCCCGGCAGCAGTGTCGTCTGGGCGCCGATGGACGCGAAGGTCTCGGCCACGATACCCCCCGGCATGCGCAACTTGATTCCCTTGAAATCGTCAAAGCTGCGCAGCGGTTTCTTCGAGTGGATCAGGTTCATGTCATGGTGAACATAACCGAGCAGTTCCTGACCCTGCTTGCGGTAGAGATCCTTGGCGATGCCGAAACCGCCGTAGGCGCCAAACATCATGTCCCACTGGTGGGGCACGGAGAGACCCATCGGATAGGCAGTCAGAAAGACGCCGGCCGGCATCTTGCCGGGCCAATAGACGGTGAACCAGTTCTGACCGTCGATCACGCCGTTACGCACGGCATCGGCCACCTCGAAGGCGCCGGCCACGGCGCCGGCGGGGAAGGGCTCGATGCTCACCTCGCCCCCCGTCGCCTCGGCGACGCCTGCCGCCCACTCCTCGAAGATCTTGTAGCCGGTGGTGCCTGGCTGCCAGGAGGACTGCATGCGAATACGGATGCCCTCCTGCGCCTGCACATTGCCGACCCAGGGAGCCGCCACGGCGGCCGCCGAACCAACGGCTGCGGCCTTCAGGAAGTTACGCCGGCTCGGGGTCTTGAACGCCTCGCGGACGTGCGTGTTGTCAGTATCGACGGAAGAGATGCTTGACGGCTGCTTGTCGTCTTGCATGGCATGGACTCCTGGTTGGGGTGTGCGCCCGCACTCCGAGGCGAGCATCAACGGGATCTTGTTGTTGTCTTCCATGGCCGATCACGCTCGCCAGTGGCCTCTGAGGATTCACCAGGCGGCTGGTACCGCTTTCCTTGCGGATTCGGGAAGCTCTCGTGTATCTGGAAACGACTTCCATGATGAAAAATAGCGAAAACGCCGACTCCGGCCAACAGGAACTTTCAACGCAAGCCACCTTTAAAAATTGGTCTGACCAAGCAGAAATCGATGACAACATACTGTCTATAATGGCAAAAATTTGGTAAGACCAATTTTCCGCCGAGATCATCTCTACGACCAAAGCACGAGCCGAGAGATTGGCATCCCCCGTCCGAGGCCGCGATGATGCCTTCACTCTCCCACCCTGGAAGCCCTTTGCCATGACATTGGAACGTCACCGCCAGACCTGGCTGACCGCCATGCCCGTGCTCTTCGTGGCCCTGTGGAGCACCGGCTTCATCGGCGCCAAGTTCGGCCTGCCCCATGCCGAGCCCTTCACCTTCCTGTTCGTGCGCTTCGTGCTGACCCTGGCACTGCTGGTTCCGCTGGTCATGCTACTGCGGGGAGGATGGCCCCAGGGGCCGCGACTGTGGGGGCATATCGCGGTATCCGGCCTGCTGGTCCACGGAGCCTACCTTGGCGGCGTCTTCTACAGCATCTATCAGGGGATGCCGGCGGGCCTGGCCGCCCTGCTGGTGGGGTTGCAACCGCTGTTGACCGCCGGATTGGCCGGCCCGCTGCTGGGCGAACGGCTGGGACGTCTCCAGTGGTTTGGCCTGGTCATGGGGCTCGCCGGCATCACCATGGTACTGGGGGGCAAGCTCGATCCGGGCGAGACGCTGTTCCAGGGGTTCGGCCTTGGGGCATTGGCGAGTGTCACGGTCGCGCTGGTCGGGATCTCGCTGGGCACGCTCTACCAGAAGCGCTTCTGCACCGGCATGCCCTTGCTCTCCGGCACCGTGGTGCAGTATCTCGGCGCCGGGACACTCCTGGGCCTTGGCGCCCTGCTGTTCGAGACCCGAGAGATCGACTGGGCACCCACCTTCCTGCTGACCCTGGCCTGGCTGGTGCTGGTGCTCTCCATTTCCGCCATTCTGCTGCTGATGGCGCTGATCAAGCGAGGTGAGGCCTCGCGGGTGGCCAGCCTCTTCTATCTCGTTCCGCCCGCGACGGCGCTGGAGGCCTGGTGGCTGTTCGACGAGCGTCTACCGCCTCTGTCGCTGGCCGGCATGGCCATCGCCATCGCCGGCGTGGTGCTGGTGGTGAGAAGCGGCGCCGTCGACGCTCAGAGTCGCTCGAGATAGCGCGTACCCCCGAGGTTGCGCATCTGCTGGCGGATCCAGGCGCTGCGTTGCTCCACCCTGGGGTCCGGGCGTGCCGCGTCACGCCCTCGGGGGTCGGGCAGGATCGCCGCCAGGCGACTGGCCTGGACGTCATTGAGCTGGCCAGCGGAGACGCCGAAGTAGTGGCGGGAGGCGGCCTCTAGGCCAAAGACGCCGCTGTCCCATTCGACGATGTTGAGATAGACCTCGAGGATGCGCTGCTTGGGCCATAGCGCCTCGAGGAGCAGGGTGAACCAGGCCTCGAGGCCCTTGCGCACCCAGCTGCGCCCGGTCCACAGGAAGAGGTTCTTGGCGGTCTGTTGGCTGATGGTGCTGGCCCCGCGCAGACGACCGCCGTTGCGACTGGCCTCCCAGGCCCGGCGCATCTCGCTGAAGTCGAAGCCGTGATGGACCGGAAAACGCTGATCCTCGGCGGCAATGACGGCAAGCTTTGCGTTGTCGGAGAGGCGCGGCCAGGGCTGCCACTGATGGCGAATATCCAGGGAATCGCCGGCGCTCCAGGCCTGTACCTTGCGTTCCACCATCACCATGGAGCCGAACACCGGTACCACACGAAGCAGCAGTACCAGCACCACGGAGCACACCACGGCGCCCAGCACGGCGCGCCACAGCACCCGCCATGCCAGCCGCCACCACTCCCTCATCGCGCATCTCGCTCGATCATGGGCTTTTCTCTCTGCGCCGTGAATGCCTGCCAGTATAACGACGCTGCCTCCCCGAAGGGAGGCAGCCGGCCAGCATGACGAGAGCCCACCGTCGTTCAACGCTTGTTCAGACGCTCGGCATGGTAGCGAAGATGCTCCTCGATGAAGGTGGCAATGAAGAAATAGCTGTGGTCATAACCCGGCTGACGCCGCAAGGTCAGCGGGTGGTCGTGCTCGGCACATACCGCCTCGAGCCGCTCGGGACAGAGCTGCTCCTCGAGAAAGTCGTCGGCCTCGCCCTGGTCGATGAACAGCGGCTGGCTCGATGCCCCGCGGGCCACCAGTTCACAGGCATCGTACTGTGTCCAGCGGCCGCGGTCCTCACCCAGGTAGCCCGAAAAGGCCTTCTGCCCCCAGGGACACTCGCTGGGATTGACGACCGGCGCGAACGCCGACACCGAGCGGTAGTGGCCGGGGCGTCGAAGCGCCAGGATCAGCGCGCCATGTCCTCCCATGGAGTGGCCGCTGATCGACTCGCGACCGTTGACCGGAAAGTGCTGGCGAACCACCGAGGGTAGCTCCTCGGCGACATAGTCGTACATGCGATAGTGCCGCTTCCAGGGCTCCCGCGTGGCATTGACGTAGAAACCGGCGCCGCTGCCGAAGTCGTAGCTGTCGTCTTCGCCGGGCAGGTCCGTCCCTCGCGGGCTGGTGTCGGGGCAGACGATCGCCATCCCCAGGTCGGCGGCCACGCGATGGGCGCCGGCCTTCTGCATGAAATTCTCGTCGGTGCACGTCAGCCCGGAGAGCCACCACAGCAGTGGCACCCGCCCGGCCTCGGCCTGAGGCGGCAGATAGATGGCGAACGTCATCTCGCAATCCAGCGCCCGGGAGCGATGGCGATAACGCTTGTGCCAGCCGCCGAAGCTCTTGTTGGCCGAGACCAGTTCGAGGTGTTCAGTCATGGTCATGGGACACGCTCCTGATGGCTCAGTAGTGGAGGACGGAACGGATGCTCTCGCCTCGGTGCAGCAGCTCGAAGGCCTCGTTGATCTTTTCGAACGGCATGTCATGGGTGATGAAGTCGTCGATGTTGATCTCGCCCTTCATGTAGCGATCCACGTAGCCCGGCAATTCGGTACGCCCCTTGACGCCGCCGAAGGCGGAGCCCTTCCAGACCCGGCCGGTGACCAGCTGGAAGGGCCGCGTGCTGATCTCCTCGCCGGCACCGGCCACGCCGATGATCACGGACTCGCCCCAGCCCTTGTGACAGCATTCCAGGGCCGAGCGCATGACGTTGACGTTGCCGATGCACTCGAACGAATAGTCGACGCCGCCATCGGTCAGATCGACGATCACCTGCTGGATGGGGTCCGCGTAATCCTTGGGATTGACGACATCGGTGGCACCGAACTGCCTGGCGAGCGCGAACTTCTCCGGATTGACGTCGATGGCAATGATCCGCGACGCCTTGGCCATCACCGCCCCCTGGATCACGGCAAGCCCGATGGCACCCAGGCCGAAGACCGCCACGGTGGCACCCGGCTCTACCTTGGCGGTATTCATCACCGCGCCGATGCCGGTGGTCACGCCACAGCCCAGCAGGCAGATCTTGTCCATCGGCGCCTCTTTCGAGACCGCGGCCAGCGAGACCTCGGGCACCACCGTGTACTCGCTGAACGTCGAGGTCCCCATATAGTGATGAAGCATCTTGCCGTCCAGCGAGAAGCGCGAGGTGCCGTCCGGCATCACGCCCTTGCCCTGGGTGGCGCGCACCGCGCTGCACAGGTTGGTCTTGCCCGAGAGGCAGAACTTGCATTGACCGCACTCGGCGGTATAGAGCGGGATGACGTGGTCACCGGGGCGAACGCTGGTGACTCCCTCGCCCACCTCCTGGACGACGCCGGCGCCTTCATGGCCCAGCACGGCCGGGAAGTTGCCCTCGGGGTCGGCACCGGAGAGCGTGAAGGCGTCGGTATGACAGACGCTGGTCGCGGCCATCTTCACCAGCACCTCGCCGGCCCTGGGGCCCTCGACGTCGATCTCGACCAGTTCCAGGGGCTTGCCGGCTTCCAGGGCAACGGCGGCACGTGACTTCATGGCATCTTCCTCATTCGATGGATAATGAACCTGACAACAGTCTAGGCAATTCGACGCCCCCGGATAAACTGCATCAAACTCATCACATTATTGCCATACGGCAACAATCGAATCGAAAGGAGCCATCATGCAGCGCTGGGACCGTATCGAAGCCTTCATCGAGGTCGTGCGCGCGGGTACCTTTTCCGCCGCGGCGCGCCGCCTGAAGGTCTCCAGCTCCCATGTCAGCCGGCTGGTCAGCCAGCTCGAGAATCAGCTGGGGACCACCCTGCTCTACCGCACCACGCGCCAGATTCGCCTTACCGAGGCCGGCACGCTCTACTACCAGCACTGCCATCACCTCTTCGATGGTTTCCGCGACGCCGAAGCGGCCGTGAAGGATCTGCAGGCACGCCCCAGCGGACTGCTCAGCCTGACCTGCGCCACCACCTTCGGCGAACGCTTCATCGCCCCTCTGATCAACGATTTTCAGAGCCGCTACCCCCAGCTCGAGGTTCGCCTGCACTTTACCAACCGCCAGGTCGATCTCATCGAGGAAGGTTTCGACATCGCGATCCGCATGGGCCACCTCGAGGACTCGTCGCTGGTCGCCAGGCGGCTCTGCGAGCGTCGTGAATACGTGGTGGGCTCACCGAGCTACTTCACCCGGATGCCCCAGCCCCATGCGCTCTCCGAGCTTTCTCGCCACCGTTGCCTGGTGGGCTCGCGAGACCACTGGCGATTCGCCGTCGACGGCGTGCGCCGCGAGGTGAGGGTCGCGGGTCCCTGGGACGGCAATTCAGGGCCGGCGCTGCTGGATGCGGCCCTCAAGGGGCTGGGGCTGGCTCAGCTGCCCGATTACTACGTGGATCCCCACCTCGACAGTGGCGAACTGATCTCGGTGCTCGATGCCTATCGTCACGACGACACCGCGGTCTGGGCCGTCTATCCACGCCATCGTCACCGCTCGCCCAAGGTGCATCAGTTCGTCGATTACCTGGTGACGCATATCGACGGCATACTCCCCGTGCGCCGCTGAACCGCCAGACGCCATCGGGCGCCCGTGGGGGCGCCCGATGGCAATGTGGCCGTCCAGGCCTACTTGAAGTTCTTGCGTACCATCTTCTGGATCTCGCCGACGATGCCACTGCGGAAACTCAGCACGCAGACCACGAAGATCAGGCCAAGGATCACGCTCACCCAGTTGCCCATCGGCGACTGCGCCAGCTGATGCTGCAGGCTCACTACCAGGCCGGCACCCACCACGGGACCGAACAGGGTGCCGACGCCGCCCAGCAGGGTCATCAGGATCACCTCACCGGACATGTGCCAGTGGGCGTCGGTCAAGGAGGCGAGCTGGAAGACCACCGTCTTGGTGGAGCCCGCCAGGCCTGCCAGGCCCGCCGAGAGCACGAAGGCCACCAGCTTGTAGGCATCCACGTTGTAGCCCAGGGACACCGCTCGTGGCTCGTTCTCGCGGATGGCCTTGAGCACCTGGCCGAAGGGCGAATGCACGGCGCGCTGAATGATGGCAAAACCGATCACGAAGACCGCGAACACGAAGTAGTACATGTTGAGGTTGTCGGCAAGGCTGATCAGCCCGAACAGTTCGCCCCGCGGCACGCCGTGCAGGCCGTCTTCGCCGCCGGTGAAGGGCGCCTGGATGAAGAAGAAGAACACCAACTGCGCCAGTGCCAGCGTCACCATGGCAAAGTAGATGCCCTGACGACGAATCGCGAGCACTCCGAAGAAGGTACCCAGCACCAGGGCGGCAAGGGTGCCGATCAGGATGCCCATCTCCGGCGTGAGCCCCGGGTAGCTTGCCAGCATGATGCCGGTGAAGTATCCGCCGGTGGCCAGGAAGGCCGCATGGCCGAAGGAGAGCAGGCCGGCATAGCCAAGCAGCAGGTTGAAGGCGCAGGCAAACAGGGCGAAGCACAGCACCTTCATCAGGAACACCGGGTAGACCGCGAACGGTGCCACCAGGCCGATCCCGATCAGCACCAGATAAAGGATGTTGCGACGCAGCCGGGCACTGCGCTGCCGCTGCATGGCGGGGGTCAGGTGTTGAGTCGTGGCCATCACGTCATGCCTCCTTGCCGAAGAGTCCCGCGGGGCGCAGCAGCAGCACCAGGATCATCACCAGGAAGATCACGGTGTTGGCCGCTTCGGGATAGTAGACCTTGGTGAGGCCCTCGATCAGACCCATGGTCAGGCCTGTGATGACGGCCCCCAGGATGGAGCCCATGCCGCCGATCACCACCACGGCGAAGACCACGATCAGCAGGCTCGAGCCCATGGTCGGCGATACCGGATAGAGCGGTGCGGCCAGCACGCCGGCGAAGGCCGCCAGTGCCACGCCGAAGCCGTAGGTCAGCGTGATCAGCAGCGGCACGTTGACGCCGAAGGCCTGCATCAGCGCCGGGTTTTCGGTACCGGCCCGTAGGTAGGCGCCAAGGCGCGTGCGCTCGATGATGAACCAGGTCCCCAGGCACACCACCAGCGCCGCCACCAGCACCCAGGCGCGGTAGGTGGGCAGGAACATGAAGCCCAGGTTCATTCCGCCCTCCAGCGCCTCGGGGGTCGGATAGCTCGACCCCGACACGCCGAAGAAATTGATCAGGGTGCCCTCGAAGATCAGCGCCAGGCCGAAGGTGAGCAGCAACCCGTAGAGATGGTCGAGGTGGGCGATGCGCCGCAGGATCAGGCGCTCGATCACCATGCCGAGCCCGCCCACCACGAGGGGGACGATCAGCAGCGCGGCCCAATAGTTGAGCCCCAGATACTGCAGGCCCAGCAGCGCGGCGAAGGCCCCCAGCATGTACTGGGCCCCATGGGCGAAGTTGACGATCTTCAGCAGGCCGAAGATCACCGCCAGCCCCAGGCTGAGCAGGGCATAGAAGGCACCGTTGATCAGGCCCAGCATCAGCTGGCCCATGAACACCATCAACGGCACCCCGAAAATCATTGTCATGTCATGGACCTCCCGTCAGAGGGGCGGCGGCCGAGGCCGCCGCCCGTTCCCGCCCGTGCTCAGTTGTTGACCAGATCGCACTGGCTCTCGGAGAGCGGCCGGTAGGCCTCCTCGCCCGGGATGGTGGCGAGGATCTCGTAGACGTCCCACTCACCGGTGGACTCCTCCGGCGACTTCACCTCGGCCAGGTACATGTCGTGGACCATGCGGCCATCCTCGCGGATGTAGCCGTTGCGGGAGAAGAAGTCCTCCACCGGACGCTCGGCCATGGCCGCGCGGACCGTCTCGGGGTCATCGGTGCCCACCTCGGCCACGGTTTCCAGGTAGTGCATGGTGCTGGAGTAGATGCCCGCCTGAACCATGGTCGGCATGCGCTCGGTGCGCTCGTAGTAGCGCTCGGCCCATTCGCGCGCCTGGTCGTCCATGTTCCAGTACCAGCCGGTGGTGAGCAGCAGGCCCTGGGTATCTTCGAGCCCCATGGCATGCACATCGTTGAGGAAGATCAGCAGGCCGGCAAGTTGCTGACCGGCCTGGACCACGCCGAACTGGCTGGCGGTGGTGATGGCATTGACCGTATCGGAGCCGGCATTCGCCAGGCCGATGATGTCGGCACCGGAGCCCTGTGCCTGGAGGATGTAGGACGAGAAGTCGTTGGTCGGGAAGGGATGACGGATCGAGCCAACGATCTCGCCGCCATTGTCTTCCACGACCTTGGTCACGTCGCCTTCCAGGGCGTGGCCGAAGGCATAATCGGCGGTGAGCATGAACCAGGTCTCGCCGCCCTGCTCCACCACCGCCTTGGCCGTGCCGTTGGCCAGCGGGTAGGTATCGTAGACCCAGTGGATATGGTTGGGCGTGCAGTGCTCGTTGGTGATGCTGGAAGCCGCAGAGCCGGAAATGATCCCCAGGCCGTCGTTCTCCTCGAGCAGCTTGGTCACGGCGATGGAGACCGACGAGGCCACCATGCCGGCCACCAGGTCGACATTCTGCTCGTCGAACCAGCCGCGCACGGTGTTGGCGCCCACGTCGGCGCTGTTGCGGTCATCGGCGCTGAACACATCGATGGGCACGCCATTGACTTCGCCACCGATGTCCTCGACGGCCATCATCAAGGCTTCGAGACCGCCGGGACCGGCGAGATCCCGGTAGGTGCCGGACATGTCGGCCAGATAGCCGATACGCACCTCATCGTTGCTCATCTGCGCCTGGGCACCGCTGGCCATCAGTGCGGCGGCGGCGAGGGCGATGCTGCTGGCGAGCGTCTTCCTGTTGAAGGTCATGCTGTTGAAGGTCATAGCTTCATCTCCGTAGCCCCGCGGGGCTGCTTGTTGTTGTCGATGCGGATTGCATTGCGGTGGATGAACTGGAGAAAGGACGGCGACCCGTCATACCCCCAGCAGTGAGTTGAGGTGCTCGCGCCGCGAGGGCAGTTCGGCGGCAGTGATCTCCTCGATGATACGACCGTGTTCCATCACGAAGTGGCGGTCGGCCAGCGGGGCAGCGAAGCGAAAATTCTGCTCCACCAGCACGATGGTCATGCCGCGCTCCTTGAGCTTGATCAACACCTGGCCCAGCGACTGGACGATGACCGGTGCGAGGCCTTCGGTGATCTCGTCGAGCAACAACAGCCGCGCGCCGGTGCGCAGAATGCGCGCCATGGCCAGCATCTGCTGCTCGCCCCCGGAGAGCCGGGTACCCTGGCTGCGACGCCGCTCGTAGAGATTGGGAAACATCGCGTAGATCTCGTCGATCCCCATCCCGCCGCTGCGCACCGTGGGGGGCAGCAGCAGGTTCTCCTCGACGTCGAGACTGGCGAAGATGCCGCGCTCCTCGGGACAGTAGCCCACACCGAGACGCGGAATGCGGTGGGGCTTGATGTCCAGGGTCTCGTTGCCGTTGATGACGATCGACCCGGTGCGGTGACCGACCATGTTCATGATCGACTTGAGGGTGGTGCTGCGCCCGGCGCCGTTGCGTCCCAGCAGGGTGACCAGCTCGCCCCGCTTCACGTCGAAATCGACACCGTGCAGGATGTGCGACTCGCCATAGAAGGCGTGCAGGTCACTGACCCGCAGCATCTCGGCACCATCCAGATCGGCATACTCGGTGAGCGTCTCGGCTGCCTGGCTCATGCGCTGACCTCCTCTTCTGCCGCCTCGGTGCCCATGTAGGCCTCGCGCACCAGAGGATTGCGCGAGACGTCCTGATAATCTCCCTCGGCCAGGACACCGCCACGGGCCAGCACGGTGATGCGATCGCACAGCCGGCTGACCACGCTGAGGTTGTGCTCCACCATCAGGACAGTGCGACCCGTCGAGACCCGGCGGATCAGCTCGACGATGCGGTCGACGTCCTCGGCGCCCATGCCCTGGGTCGGCTCGTCAAGCAGCATCAGGGTGGGCTCAAGCGCCAGGGTCGTCGCCACCTCCAGCGCGCGCTTGCGCCCATAGGGCATCTCCACGGTGAGCACATCAGCATAGTCGCGCAGGCCCACCTCATCGAGCAGCGCAATGGCGCGATCGTTGAGGTGCTCGAGGCTCTTCTCGGATTTCCAGAAGTGGAAGGACGTGCCCAGCTTGCGCTGCAGGGCCACCCTCACGTTCTCCATGGCCGTCATGTGGGCGAACACCGCGGATATCTGGAAGGAGCGCACGAGCCCCAGCCGGGCGATCTCGTTGGCCTTCATGCTGGTGATCGGCTTGTCGCGATAGAGAATCTCGCCGCGGGTCGGCGGCAGGAACTTGGTGAGCAGGTTGAAGACGGTCGTCTTGCCGGCCCCGTTGGGACCGATGAGGGCATGGATATGCCCTTCCCGGACCTGCAGATTGACGTCATCCACGGCGGTGAAGCCGCGAAACTCCTTGGTCAATCCGCGAGTTTCCAGTATGAACGCCTGGGTCATGATTGGTCCTCTCTGGATCGCTCGGGCGATCCGCCGTGGATACTGTTGTCGTTGTTGTCGGCCGTCGGTGTCGTGTTGTCGTCATCGAGTGTGGGGTAACGCTCTCCGGCTGTCCCGGTGAACACTCTGCACTTTACGTTAACGTAAGCTAGAGGACTGACCGCACCACGGCAACAGGAGAAGGCTCGAACTCGACCAATGGTGTAGACGCCTGAGGGATCAGTAGCTTGCAAACAAAAACGCGATGTCCCTTGCGGAACATCGCGCCTGCCGAGATCAGGGCCGGTCACGTCCGGCCACCGTCAGCACTCGATGGCATTGACGGCAAGGCCGCCGCGAGAGGTCTCCTTGTACTTCTCCTGCATGTCGGCCCCGGTATCACGCATGGTACGGATCACGTGGTCGAGTGAGACGAAGTGCTCGCCGTCACCGCGAAGGGCCATGCGCGCCGCGTTGATGGCCTTGACCGAGGCAATGGCGTTGCGCTCGATACAGGGCACCTGAACCAGCCCCCCGATCGGGTCGCAGGTCAGCCCCAGGTTGTGCTCCAGACCGATCTCGGCGGCATTCTCCACCTGCCCCACGCTACCGCCCATCACCTCGGCGAGACCAGCGGCGGCCATCGCACAGGCAGAACCGACCTCTCCCTGACACCCCACTTCGGCGCCGGAAATGGAGGCATTCTTCTTGCAAAGGATGCCGACGGCGCCGGCGGTGAGCAGGAAGTCCACCACCTCCCGTTCGCAGGCATCGGGCTGGAACTTCATGTAGTAGTGCAGCACCGCGGGGATGATCCCCGCCGCGCCGTTGGTCGGCGCCGTGACCATGCGACCGCCGGCCGCGTTCTCCTCGTTCACCGCCAGGGCGAAGACGTTGACCCAGTCCATGGCCGAGAAGGTCGAGGCGATCAAGCTCTCGTCGCCATCCTTGGCCAGCAGTCGCTGGTGCAGCGATGCCGCACGACGCCGTACCTTAAGCCCACCGGGCAACACACCTTCGCCAGCGAGCCCGGTCTGCACGCACGCCTGCATGGCTTGCCAGATGTCCCACAGGCCCGCACGCACCTCGGCCTCGCTGCGCCAGGCCTTCTCGTTTTCCAGCATCAGCTCGCTGATACGCAGGCCGTGCATGCGGCACAGCGCCATCAGCTCGGCAGCGGAATGAAAATCGTAGGGCAGCGCCGTGGTGTCACTGTCCAGTTCCCCGGAACTCGCCTGAGCCTCGTCGACCACGAAGCCCCCCCCCACGGAGTAGTAGACATTGCGATGGAGGGTGTCCTGGTGCCCATGGGCGATCAGCGTCAGGGCGTTGGGATGGTAGGGCAGGCTCTCGTCATGCCACTGCAGATCATGGGTCCAGTGGAACGGAATGACATGCTGGCCGCCGAGATGCAGCATCCGTGAGGCGAGCAACGCCTCGATGCGAGGCACGACGATCGACGGGTCGATACGTGACGGATACTCACCCATCAATCCCATGACCACCGCCCGATCGGTGCCGTGTCCCTTGCCGGTCGCAGAGAGGGACCCATGCAGATGAACCTCCAGACGCGTCACGCGCTCGAGCAGATCGCGACGTTTCAACACCTGAACGAAATCATGAGCGGCCGCCATCGGCCCCACGGTGTGAGAGCTGGAGGGTCCGATGCCGATCTTGAACAGGTCGAAAACGCTGATTGCCATGGGTGAAGCCTCGCGTGACTGTGAGAGAGTGGCCGGGGCAATGCGTTGGCGCTTCCAGTTCAGAAAGACTGAACGCTGCTGGCCCTGGGTTGACGTTCACTCTATGCTGATGTGCAAGACACCCCGCAACAAGCCAGAAAATCTCGCTTCTCCTATAGTTTAACTAAACATGAGCCGACTCCTGCACGCCCAGACACACGCCTGGCTGAAGGTCTTCGCCGTCAGCGCTCGCCATCTCTCCTTTACCCGAGCAGCCGAGGAACTGCATGTCACCACGGGCGCCGTGAGCCAGCAGATCAAGCATCTCGAGGAACGGCTGGGCTTCAAGCTGTTCCGTCGCCTGCCACGACGACTGGAGCTGACCGAGGAGGGACGGCGACTGGCCGCCGTGGTGGATGAGGCGTACCAGGCCGTGGGTCTGGAGGTGAAGCGACTGCGCAGCGGGGTGATGAGCGGGGTGATCCGTCTCCGCTCGGTACCCTCCTTCCTGCACAAGTGGCTGATGCCGCGACTGCCACGGCTGCAGGCGCGCTTTCCCGACATCGAGCTTCATGTGAGGGCCGAGGACAGCAGCCTCTCGCTGCGCGACGGCGATTTCGATCTGGCTCTCGACCTCAACGACGGCCACACGCCGGGACTCTCGATCACGCCGCTGATGGAGGAGCACATCTTCCCGGTCTGCGCCCCTTCCCTGCTGAGGGGCCGCCCACCCCTTCGCCAGCCCGCCGATCTGGCCTGGTATCCGCTGCTGCATGACGTCACCGCCTGGCGCGGCAGCCACGAGCATGCCGAGTGGGCGCACTACCTGGAGGCCATCGACGCCCCGCCTTTGAACCTGCGGCGCGGCTACACCTTCAACCGCAATCATCTGACGATGGAAGCCGCCATCGCCGGCATGGGCGTGGCGATTGCTCGCCAGACCCTGATCCGCGGCGAGCTGGAGAACGGTGCGCTGATTGCCCCCTTCGCCCAGCGGGTACCCACCGGCATGCGCTACGGCATCGTGCACGCCCAGGGCGCGCTGGACGACCGGCGCGTGGCTGCCGTGCACGACTGGATCGTCGAGGAGGCGCGTCGTGCCATCGCGCCAGGCCTGCCGGCCGCATAGGCACGCAACGGCCGAAACGCTATAATGCGTCATCTCTGGATACCACGGTTGAACGGCCTGCGATGCCTTCCTCCCTCCCCCCCGAACAGGCCATGCCGATCGGCTTTGCCGCCATCTGCCTGAGAGCCGCCCTCTACATGCTGCTGATTGCCGGCCTCGCCCAGGGCGTCTTTTACGAGGCGCTCTACCTGCCGGAGGACCGCTTCTCGGAACGCGGCTTCACCGAGCTTGCCCAGACAGGCCTGCTGGCCCTCACCACGCTCCTGCTGCTCTATGCGCGGATCGGGCTGCGCGAACTGCCCCACGTCAGCCTGCTGCTACTCGCCTTCGTGGCGAGCTCACTGATTCGCGAACAGGATGCCCTGCTGGATGCTCGCGTCTTTGACGGCGCCTGGCAGCTGCTGGTGACAGCGATCATCCTGCCCAGCCTCTATCGCGTGATTCGCCACCGCGGGGCCTTCGCCGCCCAGTTCGCGGCCTATGCCAACACCCTTTCCTTCGGTCTGTTCGCCGCCGGCTTCCTGACCACCTATGTGTTCTCGCGACTCTATGGCCGGCAGGACTTCTGGCGCGCCGTGCTGCAGGAGAACTATGTGCGTGACTTCAAGAGCACTGCCGAGGAAGTGGTGGAACTGTTCGGCTATGCGCTGATCCTGATCGCCATGATCGAGCTGGTGCTGCTGGCCCGCCGCTGGGCCCTGGCGCGCCGTACCGCCTGACGCACCCCCGAAACGCAACAAGCCCCGCAGGCATCGCCTGCGGGGCTTGTCGTTGGGGCAGGCATGATGCCCGTCCCGTCCTTCCCGACGACTACTCGTCGAGGAAGGAGCGCAGCGGCTCGGAGCGGCTGGGGTGGCGCAGCTTGCGCAGCGCCTTGGCCTCGATCTGGCGGATCCGCTCGCGGGTGACGTCGAACTGCTTGCCGACCTCCTCGAGGGTGTGGTCGGTGTTCATGTCGATGCCGAAGCGCATGCGCAGCACCTTGGCCTCGCGGGCGGTGAGGCCGCCGAGCACGTTGCGAGTCGCCTCGATCAGCCCCTCGCCGGTCGCCGAGTCGATGGGCAGCAGGATGGTGCCGTCCTCGATGAAGTCGCCCAGGTGCGAGTCGTCGTCGTCGCCGATGGGCGTCTCCATGGAGATCGGCTCCTTGGCGATCTTGAGCACCTTGCGCACCTTGTCCTCGGGCATCTCGAGACGCTCGCCGAGCTCTTCCGGGGTCGGCTCTCGGCCCATCTCCTGCAGCATCTGGCGCGAGACACGGTTGAGCTTGTTGATGGTCTCGATCATGTGCACCGGGATGCGGATGGTGCGCGCCTGGTCGGCGATCGAGCGGGTGATCGCCTGACGGATCCACCAGGTCGCGTAGGTGGAGAACTTGTAGCCGCGACGATACTCGAACTTGTCGACCGCCTTCATCAGGCCGATGTTGCCCTCCTGGATCAGATCCAGGAACTGCAGGCCGCGATTGGTGTACTTCTTGGCGATGGAGATCACCAGGCGCAGGTTGGCCTCAACCATCTCCTTCTTGGCCCGGCGCGCCTTGGCCTCCCCGATGGAGAGCCGACGGTTGACCTCCTTGATTTCGGTCACCGGCAGCTGGATCATCTCCTCCTCAAAGGCGATCTTGCGCTGGGCGCGCTGGATATCGCTTCGCAGCGGTGCGAGACGCGCCGCGTATTTCGGGTGAGCGTCGCTGAACCCGTCTAGCCAGTCAGGGCTCGACTCGCTGCCGGGGAAGGCCTTGATGAAGGTCTTGCGCGGCACCTTCGCCTTCTTGACGCACAGCTGCATGATCGCCTTTTCCTGGGCCCGCACCTGCTCGACGCTGATGCGTACCTGACCCACCAGGCGCTCGAAGTGCTTGGGCACCAGCTTGATCGGCGAGAACAGTTGCGCGAGACGCGCCAGCTCCTCCTGAGCCTCCTTGGCACCTCGACCATGGGCCTCGATGGCGGCCTGCGCCGCCGCGTTCTGCTCGCGGATCTGCTCGAAGCGCGCCTTGGCTTCCTCGGGGTCGGGACCGCCCGTCGTCTCCTCCTCGGCCTCGGCATCCTCGTCGTCGGCATCACCATCCGCTTCGTCGCGAGGTTCCTCATCGGGCACCTCGGCCTCGGCCACACCGGGAATCCCCTCGTCGGGATCGATGAAGCCGGAGAAGAGATCCGACAGACGCCCCGGGGCCTCTTGGTCCTGGGTGGCATCATAGGCATCGAGAATCGACTCCACGGCACCGGGGAGATAGGCCAGGGCCGACATCACCTCGCGGGTCCCCTCTTCGATCCGCTTGGCGATCTCGATCTCGCCCTCGCGAGTCAGCAGCTCCACCGTCCCCATTTCACGCATGTACATGCGCACGGGATCGGTGGTGCGGCCGACATCACTTTCCACGGCAGCGAGTGCGGCAACAGCCTCCTCGGCGGCCGACTCGTCCGTGGAATGATCCGACATCATCAGGGTATCCTCGTCGGGAGCTTCCTCGACGACACTGATGCCCATATCGTTGATCATGCCGATGATGTCTTCCACCTGATCCGGGTCGGCGATATCCTCGGGAAGATGGTCGTTGACCTCGGCATAGGTCAGGTAGCCCTGTTCCTTGCCGCGCGCGATCAACTCCTTCAGACGTGACTGCTGCTGCGCATTTCCAGCCATAGAAACCCTATCTCGACGAAGAAGAATGAAGCACCTGAAGCACTGAGGCG
>Ga0207414_1000478_pt1 | contig 17713 bp, 18 predicted proteins | sample PonA231FremontCA_2_FD_187269 | JGI IMG/M metagenome (GOLD analysis project Ga0207414, IMG submission 187269) | Marine sediment microbial community from Fremont, CA, USA - Pond A23 Sediment 1 (SPAdes) | ecosystem: Environmental > Aquatic > Marine > Unclassified | place: USA: Fremont, California... | reverse complement strand
ACTGCCTGGGTATCCTTTTCACAATAATGGACAATTCTTTCCACGTCGTTTTCTTCCCAAAATACTTTTCCAACCATACTTCCATCAATATCATCCTTAGGAGTAGGTATGTCAAAAATATACGTTAATAAATCCAGACTTGTATAATTCTTATAGTCTCCAAATTTCCACAATTCCATGGTATCAAGAAAAGGAACCTCCCATGGTTTCTTCCCGGGGACATTTAGTATTTCAGGAACAGGCAAACGGTTTATCAACATTCTTCTTACAATATAAGGGAAATCAAATTCTTTTCCATTATGTGCACAGAGCCGGGCATCTTCCTTTGAAGAAAACTTCTGAACCATTTTAGAAAAACCTTGCAACAATTCCTTCTCATCAGCACCATAGAATGATTTCACTCTAAAACCATATTTTGTTTCCGTTCCATTTTTTAAGACTCCAACCGAAATACATACAATTTTACCAAATTCTGCGTATATTCCTGCACGAGGATAAACATCTTCAGCACTCTGATCTTCGTCGCGAAATTTTTCAGCTTTTTTCTCCCAAAAATATTTGAACTTTTCCGGCAATTCACTAAAACCTGGTTTTTGCGGGACTGTTTCTATATCAAGGAACAGAACATTAAAAGGGTTAATTTTATCTAACATAAATAAAGTATCCTCCTATTCTTCATCATAAAGATTTTTCTCAATTATTGAAGTCAAAATATCTATAGCAACCTTATTTTCCCCGCCCTGTGGAATAATAATATCAGCATACCTTTTTGTTGGTTCAATAAACTGTAAGTGCATTGGCTTTACTGTTTCTTCATATCTTTTCAATACTTTACTTACAGACCTGCCTCTTTCTTCAATATCTCTCTGAACCACTCTCATTAACCTGTCATCGTTATCCGCATCAACAAAAACCTTGATATCCATCAAATTTCGGAGCTTCAAATTCTGAAGAATCATTATTCCTTCAACAATGATTACATTTTTAGGCTCAACAGTTATTGTTTCTTCGGAACGGGTACTTGTAAGATAAGAATATATAGGCTGTTGTACGGGAATTCCTTGCTTTAATTTAGCAATATGGTCTATGAGAAGTTTAAATTCGATAGCACCCGGGTGGTCAAAATTTATATCATGTCTCTCTTCCATGGGGATATGGCTACTATCCTTATAATATGAATCTTGTGGAATAATAGCCACTTCATCTTTTGGAAGTCTCTGAACAATTTCCCTTACTACAGTTGTTTTTCCCGAACCTGTTCCTCCTGCAATACCAACTACTAACATGAGATTATAACTTTAATTAAAACCAACCATCACTTGCTTTACGTTCTAATTTTCTAAAATCCCTCTTTAAGAAGCCATCAGGACGCCTGCCCTTTTTAACATTGTGGTAATCAAAATAATAAAACTCAGCATCTTTTGCGCCCATTAAAATTTTGTAACACCTTGCCCGATGCCTTGTACCTTGAGGCCCCACCTTATGCAAGAAAACTACATCTTCTCTTTCTTCTTCTATAGCCTTTTCGACTTCATCGCGAGTGACAATTTTTACATCATGTGAATAATATTCTTTTATCTCCTCCACGGTATTGACCTCATCAGCCAGTTCATCCTTAACAAAATACAAGGTTTTATCTTTTATATCCTTCATATTTTTATTGTAATAATCGAAGATATCGTCAGAAATTATTTCCGGATTCTCTCTCATTAAATTTGCATGCTTTTGCATAAAACGAACAATAACACCCAATTTATAGCTATAATACTCTTCGTCTACCTCCTTATAAGACAAAGGAACTGCAACAATTGTAGGCATTTCCTCTATCCGAAGCGACTTCTCTCCCATTAGCAAACTTAAAAATCTATACCGGGCTTTTGTTTTATCTTTGTCAAAGACGACTATATTTTCCACCAGAAAGGAATATCGGGGCTTTTTTCGCATCTCTTCAAATTTTGAATAATCCAGAAACTCATAATCTGTAATTTCCCAATTATTTTTTACAGCTTTTTTCAACTTAGCATTATAATGAGATATTGGATTGGGGTCCAAAACAATATAGGTTTTTGTGTTAAAAAAGCGATTCAGTTCCGATTCGGTTGGAACATAATCCTGTCCATAAGTAACACATACCAATAGAAATAAAACAACTGTTAAAATTCTGGCTTTCATAGTTTATTATAGTTTAAAGGTTTATCCATTTAGTTGACTCAGCAGTAAACCTGTACTTCAACAGGTAAAAAACTTCTCATAACCAATGAGAAAAGATTTTTTGATAATGGATGTTTATTAAAACAAAAATAATATAACCATCGAATTTTGATACACGAATTCATAAAATTTTCACAGATAAAATCTATTCTATAATTTTAACATATATTAAAAAGAATTAATAATTTATTTTTATTTTTACATAAATCAAAAGGTAATCTCTTCTATGAGAATTTTTCAAACTATTGCCAGTTTTCTTTACAGAAAAAACGACATTTTTAATATTAAAAACTACAACCAACTGTTCGTTTTTAAAATAATATCTTTCATAACATTAGGTTTTTTGCTTCTTTACGGAATAGATGAATTTTCAACTTCGCAGGATACGGTTTTATTAATAAGCTATTCAATTGCAATTGTTTTAATATTAATAAATCTACTTCTAGTTTCATCTAAAGAAAACAGATTTAAGCTTTCAAAAAATATTTTTCTGACTATAATAACCTTTTTTTTCCTGTTCTTTTTATTAACAGGAAAAGTAGACGAGAAAGACATCTTAATTTTTTCCATTTACCCAATTATTGCAGTTCTTATAGCAGATAAAAGAGGGAATATGCTATCCAGCTTTTTCTTTATAGCATCCTTAATCATCTTATTTTTCCCGTCAAAATTGCTTTATTATACGAACTTTGACATTACTCACAAACTACTTTACAGTATTGCTTATATAAGTAGTTTTATATTAATATTGCTACTAAAAGAAACTATTCAAAAGTTGGTGAATAGATACAAGGAGGAGATTTCACAGGTACAGGATGAATTAAAAGATAAAGAAGAGTTTATCTCGACAGTTTCTCATCAAATCAGAACCCCTCTTAATAACATTGTTGTCGTCTCAAATATGATTGATCCATCAGAATTAGACAATAAACATAAAGACTACTTCGATACAATTCTTGCATCGACAAATAATATTGTTGATGTTGTTAATAGTTTCTCAGAAGTAACAAATGTTGACATCAAGGAGCGGAAAAGATACGAGATCAAATTTGCGCTGGTAAATACGATTCAAAATACAATTAATTTATTTAGTGATAAAGAATCAGGTGAGGAGGAATTATTTACTATTGAATCCGATGTAGATACCCAGCTTATAGGAGACCCGGTAAAAATAAAGCAAGTTTTCCTTAATCTTACAGAACAAATTTTCAAGTATTCAGATAATTCAAAACGAAAAATAAAGATAATTCTTCAGAAAGAAGATATAAATGAAAACAAAGTAAAAGTTGATTTCAAATTAACTACTTATGGATTAAGTGAAATAATAAGTAAAATAAAAGCTAAAAACCAACAGCAAAAGAAAGAACAAATAATAAATAAACTTGAAATTAATATCGCCCAACGTACAATCCGCTCCCTGGGAGGAGAATTGAATTTCTCTGCAGACACTGAGGAACAAATATTTAGTTTCAATTTAGAGTTTTCAAAAGTTAAAGAACCAGAAAGTCAATCAGATTCAGAAGCCCAGAATCAGGAACCCGAAGAGAGACAAAAAACATCCATTAATTTAGAAGACGCTAATGTTCTATTAGTCGAAGATAATCTTATCAATCAAAAAATTGTCTTACTAAGTCTGGAAAAAGCTGTTAAGAATGTTGATGTAGCCAATAACGGGAAAGAAGCACTTGATAAATTTGGATCTGTAAAGTATGATATTATTTTAATGGATATACAAATGCCTGTAATGAATGGTATTGTAACAACAAAGAAAATACGCAATATAGAAAAGAGTACAAATACGCACACACCAATTATTGCAATTACAGCAAATGCTTTATTAGGAGACAAAGAAGAATGCTTATCTGCAGGAACTGATGATTATATAAGCAAACCATTCCAGATTGAAACACTTATGAATAAGATGAATGCTCTACTAAAAAAATAATAAAACAGAACACAAGATAAGTTTGCATTAGCCTTGGCAAACATTCAGAAGATTTGCCTTTAATTCTGAAACTGTCTAGGCATATTCAGAAGTAAGTAATATCCTTAATTATAAGAAGTTAGTGGCAAAATTAAGCAAAGCGAAACCCCGAAAAATACAAAAATGATTAAAAAGCGAGGTCATATTTTCTCTGTTGTCTGCTGCTTTCTTTTTTTTCCTGTTCAAACGCTGACAGGCCTTAAAGGCGCTGTCGGGTTTTCCACGGGTACTTTCTGCTAAGCTGCTACTGCAACTGCCTAACGTTCATTCATTAGCAAATCGATGGACATTAAATTTTTTCCTCTTCTTCTGAATTTGCCTGTCTAATTTTGGCTGAGTTCAATACCGGAAATTATTAGCATAATCATTTTATTAACCATTAATGAAAGGCTTTAGACTTTACTAAACACCTAACTATCTTTATTATCATCAAAAGGTCTAAAACCAACAATTAATATGTCATCTACCTGTTCATGATCCCCCTGCCACTCTTGAATACTCTTTGCAAGGTAATCCTTTTGTTGTTCCATTGGAAATTTATGGATTGTCAACAATAAATACCTAAACCTCCGATATTTATATTTTTTTCCTTCCGGTCCGCCAAACTGATCAGCATAACCATCAGAAAAAAGATATATGACATCATCCTTCCTGAACTTAAACTTATGTTTATTAATCTGAGGTACTTCCATCGATTCCGCAAGCATTCCAACAGAAAACCTATCTCCTTTGATTTCTTCAATTTTATTATCACGAACCAAGTATAAAGGTCTAAAAGCTCCTGCAAACTCAATAGTTTGGGCTTTCTTATCAATTACACAAAGCGCTATGTCCATTCCATCTTTTATAGAATCCTGATTTTCTTCATCTTTGCTTAAAGTAAGAGCGATTCCTCTATTCAAATCATATAGAATTTTATCGGCCTCTTCTACCCTTTGCTCATTCGTGATGTTATCCAGTAATTCAACACCAATAATAGACATAAAAGCACCGGGAACACCGTGTCCAGTACAATCAACTACAGCCACAAAGATCTTATCATCTTTTTCATTTATCCAGTAAAAATCGCCACTTACAATATCCTTTGGTTTATAAAAAATAAAAGAATCGGTAAGATGAGATTTAAATGTATAGTCAGAAGGAAGTAAAGCCTCCTGAATTCGTTTAGCATAAATAAGACTATCTGTAATATTTTTATTTTTAATGCTTAACTCTTCTTTTTGCTTAGCAATTTGTTTGGCTATTACTTCTCTTTCTTTAAGTTGCTGATTAGACTTTCTTAGTCTTCTTGTACGCCAGCGAAATATTAGTAATATGATAATAATTCCTGTAAGCAAATAAATTATATAAAAGAAATCATTTTCCCAGAAGGGCGTTTCTACTATTAAATCTAAACTAGCACCTTTTTCATTCCAAACTCCATCATTATTAGAACCCTTTACTATAAAAGTATATTCTCCTGATGATAAATTTGAAAAAGTTGCATAACGCCTTTTCCCAATATTTACCCATTCATCATCAACATTTTTCAACATATATGCGAATCTATTCTTTTCAGGTTCAGCAAAATCTAATGCTGTAAATTCAATAGTTACCATATTGTTATTATGGGGAATCATAATGCTATCTTTTCCTATAAGATCGTATTCCCTGGGGGCTTCATCTGTCAATATTTCAATGGAAGTAATACAGATTTTTGGGATATGATTACTTTTCTTTATGGAATCAGGATAGAAAGAATTCAGTCCTGAAATACCTCCGAAGAACAATTGTCCATCATCTGCCCTGAATGAAGCAAGGTGATTAAATTCATAATCCTGAAGACCGTCTGAAGGTCCATAATTTGTGAATTCACCATTCGCCGGATTAAATTTAGAAATTCCAAGATTTGTGCTCATCCATAAATTACCATTATCATCTTCTTCTATTGCGTATATAAGATTATTGGACAAACCGTTTTGTTCCGTATACGATAAAAACTCTTCGGTATTCTTATCAAACTTATTAAGACCACTGACTGTTCCTATCCAGAGATATCCTTTTGAATCCTCATGAAGAGCAAGAACTTCATTATTAATAAGACAATTCTGGCATGTCATCTTTTGCCTTTTATAATGAATGAATGAATCTTTATGTTTGTCGTATTTGTTTAACCCTTTATTGGTAGCAACCCATATTTGATTATCACTATCAACCAATACATCATAAACAAAACTGGATGTCAAAGAATTAGCATCATAACTTGTATGATAATAGCTTGTAAGTTTTTTGCCATTATATTTATGTAACCCATTTCTAGACCCAACCCAAATATTTCCGTTTGTGTCTTCAGCGATATCATAAACCCTATTATCTTCAAATACACTGGATGCTTCGCCAACTTTACGAGACAGGCTCACAAAACTCTCATTATCAAAATTATAAGTCAGCACCCCATTTTGAGTCCCTAACCATAAACGATTATTGCTATCACGGAAAATGGAATGAACATCATTACTTGGTATTAACCCTGATTGAGCGTCTATTCTATGAACAGAACCAGATTTTGTATTATAAATATACAACCCATCATTCCATGTACCAACCCATAACTCATTGGTCTCTTGTTTATAAAAAACAGACGCTATCAAATTGTCGCCAAATAAAGGATTACCAGTAGAATCCTGCTTATATAAATTAAATTCTTTCAGATTTTTCTGTATCTTCACCATTCCTTGTAAAGTTCCGACCCAAATAATATTAGGGCGCCCTTGCTCAATTGTTCTTATCTGAGCACTTAACAATCGATTACTCTGAACCATCAGATCATTTGCAGGGATAAACTTATCTTTTTCTCTAAAAAACCTGTATAATCCCCCGTCTGTACCAACCCAAATAATATTTTTTTTATCCTGGAAAATACAATTTATTGTATTACTCCCTATGGGATCCTCCATTTTCTCATCAATGTAATATCTTTTAAAGCCATCCTTATCTGGTAAATACCTATTAAGACCATTGGCTGTGGCTATCCATATCTTCCCGTCCCTATCCTGAAAAATATTCTGTATACTATTGTTACTTATACTTGTGGGTTCAGATTCTTTATGATAATATCTTTTAAAAATGCCCAATTCTCTATCAAACACATTCAGTCCATCCTTTGTACCGACCCATAATCGTCCTGAATCATCTTCGAAAATATCATAATTATTTGATCCGTCATGGAAATTAAAATAATCATTGAAATGCTTATAATTATCAAAAACTCCGTTCTCCGGGTTATATCTGGAGAGATAGTGAAGCGTCTTTATCCAGATAAAACCTTTAGAATCTTCATATAAATGAAAAACTTGGTTTTGAGGTATACTGTTGGTGTCTGACTGATAGAAAGTTGTAAAGTTTCCGGTTAAAGGGTTGAATTTATTCAATCCTTTGTTCGTAGCTATCCACAAGTTACCCCGTTTGTCTTCAATTAAATGGTTAATGAAATTATTAGAAATTGAATTTCGATTAGCCGGATCGTGCTTATAAGTTTTAAAATCATATCCGTCATACCTATTCAAACCATCTTGGGTAGCCACCCACAAAAAATCTCTACTATCCTGTAAAATACAATTAATATTAGATTGACTAAGGCCATCCTCTACCGAAAAAGTACTAGTCTGGATAGTCTGTGCATTTAGAAAGACACTAACTAAAAGCAAGAAAACAAGATATATAAGTTTTTGCAAATGGTTCATGCAGAAACTTCTTTTTCTAATATAGGACCCGTACAACAATAATTAATAGTTTTAATGATACATCCAATTATGAATGAATAACAACGAACTTTTTCACTTCTTAAAATTAATCAATTTATTTGCAACTAATACTTATCGCTTTGTTATTAATTTAACCTGAAAGAATAATAGAAACCAGAATATAAAGCCTAATTACAACAAATGAATATTATCACTCATCAAAACGATATGACAATTAACAAACATAAGGATGCTGATAAATAATTAAACTTTACAGCATCCTCAATCTTTAATCAAAATAATATTTATTTAGGAATATATTTAAAATCGTTCCCTACAAATCGAGCAGAATCCCCTAACAATTCTTCAATTCGAAGAAGTTGATTATATTTAGCTATACGGTCTGATCTTGAAGCCGAACCGGTTTTAATCAGGCCAGTATTTAAAGCAACTGCTAAGTCTGCAATAAAAGTATCCTCCGTTTCGCCAGATCTATGACTTATAACAGATGTAAATGAATTTACATTAGCCATTTGAACGGCATTAATAGTTTCAGTTAACGTTCCAATTTGATTTACTTTAATCAAAATAGAATTTGCGCTTGCTTCTTCAATACCCCGAGATAATCTTTTCACGTTTGTGACAAATAAATCATCGCCAACTAATTGAATTTTATGTCCCAATTCTTTAGTTAATTTTTGCCATCCATCCCAATCGTCTTGATCCAAAGCATCTTCAACAGACAAAATTGGATATTTATCTGCCCAATCTTTCCAGTAATTAATCATCTCATCTGTATCTAATTCTTGTCCTGTAGAATTTAGGCTGTACACACCTTTTTCTTTATTAAAAAATTCAGAAGCAGCAGGATCCAGGGCAATAAATATATCCTTTCCAGGCTTATAACCAGCTTTTTCTATAGCCTTTAACACAGTTTCAATAGCTTCTTCGTTGGATTTAAGATTCGGGGCGAAACCTCCCTCATCACCAACATTTGTTGAGTAACCACTGTCTTTTAGCACTTTTTTAAGGTACTGAAAAACTTCTGCCCCCATACGTAGCGAGTCCCTAAAAGTAGGAGCATTAACGGGCATAATCATAAATTCCTGAATATCTATATTATTGTCAGCATGCTCGCCTCCATTCAAAATGTTCATCATAGGAATTGGTAAGGTATTCGCATTAACTCCCCCAATATATCGGTACAAAGGCTGTAAATTTTCATATGCAGCAGCTTTTGCAGTGGCGAGTGATACCCCGAGAATAGCATTAGCTCCTAAATTAGCTTTATTTTCTGTACCATCAAGAATTTTCAACTGATTATCTATCAAATTTTGATCTTCTGCGTTATAACCAATAAGTTCTTCACTTATCTTGGTATTTATATTATTTACTGCATTTAACACTCCCTTACCAAGGAATTGGTTTTTATCACCATCCCTCAATTCAACGGCTTCATATACACCAGTAGATGCACCTGAAGGGACAGCAGCGGTTCCTACACTTCCCTCTTCTGTAATCACATCTACTTCTACAGTCGGGGTTCCGCGGGAGTCCAGTATTTGCCTGGCATTAATATCTATAATTTTACTCATAATTGTAAGGTTTTATATGATTAGTATTTATATTTCCGAACTATCAAATTTATTGAATATTGTCTATAATTCATAAATTAAAATACTTATTTATAATTAAACAAAAAAGAATTTTGTAAATAAAGGGTCAAAAAATTAACAACCTGACAAGTTTTTACTTGTAATTTAGTGCCTCTAAAAAAACGACTTTAAATTTTAATAGCCTTATTTTAGTTCAACTTGTCAAAATCTGAACATTTACAGTCACCAAGCTAGCTTTCAAACAGCTGCCGGAAAATTCTAAAGGGCAGCGGGCAAGCCAATATAATATATTTTCTTAGAACCACTAATTTAATGTTTTTAGAAAAAAAAAGGATAGCCATTTTGTGACTATCCATAATTCTGTACTGGGAAAACTTGGTTGTTATATCTAAGACTTATTATTTATCTTCAGTTTTACTATTGTCTTCCTTCGATACTTCGTTATCGGCACTCTGTTGTTCTTCTCCAGCTTGTGAGGCATTAGTTTGATTGGTTTCTTTTTCTGTATGTGTATTCTGAGCCTGCTGATTTTGCTCATCTAAGCCATTATTATCGTCATTTTGTTGAGATTGCTCTTCACCCTGGCTTTTTTTCTTTCCTCCACGTCTTCGTCGTTTTTTACCTGTCTTAGATTTTTTGCTTTCAGTATCGGTATAAGTCTCGTTATAATCAACTAATTCGATGAAACACATCTCTGCATTATCACCCAATCGATTTCCTGTTTTAAGAATACGAGTATATCCTCCGGGTCTGTTAGCAATTTTCTCCGCAACGTCCCTAAAAAGCTCTGAAACAGCATATTTATCCTGCAAATATCTAAAAACTACTCGTCTTGAATGAGTATTATCAGTTTTTGCTTTAGTAATTAAAGGCTCGATAAAAGTTCTCAGGGATTTAGCTTTAGCCGTTGTAGTCTTAATCCTTTTATTTAAAATTAATGAAGAGGCCATATTTGCCATCATAGCTTTCCTATGCGAGCTAGTTCTGCTTAAGTGGTTTAATTTTTTTCCGTGTCTCATTCTTATTACTCTTTATCTAATTTATATTTAGAAACATCCATTCCAAAACTTAAATTCATCTTATCGAGTAGTTCCTCTAGTTCGGCTAAGGATTTTTTTCCAAAATTTCGGAATTTTAATAGATCGTTTCGATTATACTGAACCAAGTCTCCTAATGTTTCAACTTCAGCGGCTTTCAAACAATTTAGAGCTCTTACAGATAGATCCATATCATTTAACTTGGTCTTCAATAATTGCCTCATGTGTAAAGCTTCTTCATCGAACTCATCACCAGCGTATTTTTCCTCTGTATCCAAAGTAATCTTCTCATCAGAGAATAACATCAGGTGATAAATAAGGATTTTTGCAGCTTCTTTTAAAGCTTCTTTAGGATGAATAGAACCATCTGTATTGATGTCAAACAATAACTTTTCATAATCAGTTTTTTGTTCGACTCTATAATTCTCTATTGAATATTTAACATTCTTAATAGGAGTAAAGATAGAATCAATAGCTATAACTCCAATTTCATCGTCTTCGGACTTATTCTCTTCAGATTGAACATATCCTCTTCCTTTATTAACATGTAGTTCGAATTGTAATTTTACATCAGGTTCCATGGAACAAATTAATAAATCGGAATTAAGCACTTCAAAATTGCTTAAATAATTATTTAATTCACCTGCACGAAATTCTTCTTTACCTGAAATTGTAAAATTAATTTTTTCGCCATCGATATCTTCAGTATTAGATTTAAAACGTATCTGTTTTAAATTGAGGATTATCTCGTTCACATCCTCTATAACCCCTGTTATGGTGGAAAACTCATGATCGACTCCTTCTATTTTCACCTTAGTAATAGCATACCCTTCTAAGGATGATAAGAGGACTCTTCTCAAAGCATTACCTACTGTAATACCATACCCAGGTTCTAGCGGACGAAACTCGAATGTTCCACGAGAATCGTCGGATTCTAACATTATAACCTTTTCGGGTTTTTGAAATTCTAGTAATGCCATAAATAATAGTATATTAAATTATTTTGAATACAATTCTACAATTAATTGCTCCTTAATAGGTTCAGGAATTTCCTCCCTTTCAGGAGTATTAAGAAGCTTCCCTGCCATTTGATCGCTATCCCACTCTAACCATGAGTATTTAGACACATTAGAAGAGGCAAGTGATTCTGTAATAACTTCCAATGATTTTGCTCTTTCGCGGACTCCAATAATATCGCCGGGCTTGACGTTATAAGAAGGTACATTCAAAACACCTCCGTTTACAACGATATGTCTATGAGTAACTAATTGTCTGGCCGCTCGCCTAGTTGGGGCAATACCCAGACGGAAAACGATATTATCTAACCTTGTTTCCAAATACTTTAACAAATTTTCACCAGTAATTCCTTTACTCTGTGTAGCTTTAATAAAGGTATTATAGAATTGTTTCTCTAAAAGGCCATAAGTATATTTTGCCTTTTGCTTTTCAAGAAGCTGCATTCCATATTCTGAAAGCTTTCTTCTTTTTTTGGTGATGCCATGTTGTCCAGGCGGATAGTTTTTCTTTTCAAAGTGTTTATCCGGTCCAAAAATAGGTGAACCCACTTTTCTTGCTACCTTCGATTTTGGTCCTCTATATCTAGCCATAAATCTTTATATTTTCTTCTTAATTAATAATTAAACTCTTCGACGTTTCGGTGGACGGCATCCATTATGAGGCAAAGGGGTGACGTCAACAATTTCTTTAACTTCAATTCCGGCATTATTTATAGTTCTGATAGCAGATTCTCTACCGGCTCCAGGGCCCTTTACATAAACTTTAACTTTTCTTAAACCCAGTTCATGGGCAGTCTTTGCTGCATCCTGGGCTGCGATTTGCGCAGCATAAGGTGTATTCTTTTTAGAACCTTTGAAACCCATTTTTCCTGATGAAGCCCAAGAAATAACCTGACCATTACTATTTGTCAGTGAAATTATAATATTATTAAAAGTTGCCTGGATATGAGCTTCTCCTTGGGGTTCAACTACAACCTTCTTTTTTCTGGTAACTTTACTTCGTTTTGCCATATGTCAATAAATTATTTAACAGCTTTCTTCTTATTAGCGACAGTCTTCTTCCTTCCTTTACGTGTACGCGCATTATTTCTGGTAGATTGACCTCTCAAAGGCATACCGCTACGGTGTCTAATTCCACGATAGCAACCTATCTCCATCAATCTCTTAATATTCATCTGTACTTCAGAACGTAAACCTCCTTCAACCTTATATTCATCATTTAATATGGTACGCAAGGTTGAAATTTGATCATCTGTCCATTCATTTACCTTAATGTTTTTGTCAATACCAGCTTTCTCCATTATTCGTGAAGCTGTACTCTTTCCAATACCATAGATGTAAGTTAAAGCAATTACGCCTCTTTTGTTCTTTGGTAAATCTACTCCGACTATTCTTGCCATAGAATTTTAAAATTTGAGTGCAAAATTAAAAATTTTATCCTTGTCGTTGTTTAAACTTCGGATTTTTTTTATTGATAACATATAACCGTCCTTTTCTTCTAACGATTTTACAACCGCTGCTTCGTTTCTTTAATGATGCTCTTACTTTCATTTTTCAATTTTTTTTTATTTGTATCTATATGTTATACGTCCCCGTGAAAGATCATAGGGAGACATTTCAACCTTAACTTTATCGCCAGGAAGTATTTTAATATAATGCATACGCATCTTTCCTGAAATATGTGCAGTAATTATGTGTCCATTTTCTAATTCAACACGAAACATAGCGTTAGATAACGCTTCAACGATTGTTCCGTCCTGTTCAATTGATGGTTGTTTAGCCATATTTAAATTACTGTTTTATTATTAATTTTCTATATAATCAAATGTTGATAAAAAATCAGCTTTATTTTCTCTAATAACAATAGCCAACTCAAAATGAGCTGAAGGTTTACCGTCCATGGTTCTAATGGTCCAACCATCAGAGTCTTGTTTTATACTTTTAGTGCCAAAATTAATCATAGGCTCGATACATATTACCAATCCTTCTTTTAATTTTGAACCTCTACCTTGTTTCCCATAATTGGGTATTTCAGGTGATTCATGCATATTCTGACCCAAACCATGTCCTACCATTTCTCTAACAACGGAAAAACCATTATTTTCAGCACAACTTTGAATAGCATAACTAATATCACCAACTCTGTTCCCAACAGTTGCTTTTTCTATGCCTTTATATAATGATTCCCTGGTAGCTCCTAAAAGCTTTTCGACCTGAGCATTTACTTCCCCAACTTTAAAAGTATAGGCTGAATCGCCATAAAATCCATTCATTTTAGTGCCACAATCAATGGAAACAATATCGCCTTCTTTTAATATGGTATCTTTAGATGGTATACCATGAACAATTGCATCGTTAACTGATGTACAGAGCGAATTCGGGAACCCTCCGTATCCGAGAAAACCAGGTACAGCTCCATGATCTCTGATAAACTCTTCAGCACGTTTATCAAGTTGAAGAGTGCTAACTCCCGGTCCAATCATCTTACCTAATTCTCCTAAAGTTTGAGAAACAAGTAAGTTGTTTGCCCTCAAAATCTCTATCTCCTCTGTGGTTTTAACCTTCAGCATTCAAAGAACTTATTAATTTATTTTTAAATCACGGATGAACCGCCACTGCGACCTTTAATTCTTCCTGTCTTCATCAGTCCGTCATAATGACGCATTAATAAATGACTTTCAATTTGTTGTAATGTATCCAGAACAACTCCTACCAAAATCAATAACGATGTTCCTCCGTAAAATTGTGCCCATTGATTACTAATTCCGGCTATCATAGCAAATGATGGCATAATAGCAACCAAGGCTAAAAATATTGAACCAGGAAATGTTATTCTTGACATTATTCTGTCAAGAAACTCAACCGTTTTTCTTCCTGGTTTAACTCCTGGTATAAAGCCACCATTCTTTTTCATATCTTCAGCCATTTGTGATGGATTAATAGTAATAGCTGTATAAAAATATGTGAACAATATAACCATAGTAGCAAATGTGAAATTATACCAAAAACCTGTTATATTGGAAAATGCAGCTGCGAACCCAGATAATGCATCAGAGTCTGAGAAACCAGCAACGGTGATTGGTACAAACATCAATGCTTGTGCAAAAATGATTGGCATAACGCCTGCAGAGTTAACTTTAAGTGGTATATATTGTCGAACACCACCATATTGTTTGTTACCAACAATACGTTTAGCATATTGTACAGGTATCTTTCGTGTTCCTTGCACTAATAAAATGACAGCAACGAATACGAAAAAGAGGATAATCATCTCCAGGAGAAAGGCAACAAGGCCACCTCCAGTCTCTTCTAAACGAGAAATAAACTCAGCAGCTAAGGCATATGGTAACCTGGCAATAATTCCAATCATAATGATTAATGAAATACCATTACCTATTCCACGATCTGTAATTCGTTCACCTAACCACATAATAAACATGGAACCAGCGGTTAAAACTATAACGGAAGATATCCAGAAAAAGCTGGCCTCTGTAACAAAAGCAGATTGTGGTAATTGTACCTGTAGATTTTTTAAATAACCTGGGGCTTGTATAATCAAAATACCAACAGTAAGATAACGAGTTATCTGATTTATTTTTCTTCTTCCACTTTCACCTTCTCGTTGCAATCTCTGAAAGTAAGGAACGGCTATACCAAGTAATTGGACAACAATAGAGGCCGAAATATAGGGCATTATTCCCAAAGCAAAAATTGAAGCATTTGCAAAGGCTCCTCCAGAAAACATATTAAGAAGACCCATTACACCTCCTGAAGTTTGCTGATCTAATGCACTTAACTGGTTCGGATCTATACCTGGTAACACAACGAAACTACCTAAACGATAGATAACAATAATACCTATGGTAAAAAGAATTCGCTGTTTAAGATCTTCAATTTTCCAAATATTCTTTAATGTATCTAAAAATGCCCTCATTTCGTAATTATAATTTTACTGCGGTTCCTTGAACTGATTCTATTGCTTCTTTAGCAGATTTTGAAAAAGCATGAGCTTTAACTTCTAATTTAATAGAAAGCTCACCTTTTCCTAAAATTTTCACAGGACTTCCTTTTTTAGCTAAACCTGCATTATAAATTGTATCTATATCTACTGTACTAAGATTATTTTCTTTAGCTAATTTTTCAAGAGTTGACAGGTTAACAGGTTTATATTCAACTCTATTAATATTTCGAAATCCAAATTTAGGTATTCTCCGATACAAAGGCATTTGTCCACCTTCAAAACCAAGTTTTTGAGAATAACCACTTCTCGATTTCATCCCTTTATGTCCTCTGGTGGCTGTGCCTCCTTTTCCTGTACCTTCGCCTCTTCCTTTTCGGAGTTTGTTTCTATTTGATTTAGGTGCTGGTTTTAAGTTACTTAGATTCATATCGCACAAAGAATTAATTTTCTTATTAAACTTCCTCTACAGTTATCAAATGTTTCACTTTATTAATCATTCCCTCAATTTGTGGATTGACTTCCACTTCAACAGGGTTATGCAACTTTTTTATACCAAGAGCTTCTAGTGTTCGTTTCTGTCTCTTGTTGCATTTAATTTGACTTCTCGTTTGTGTTATTCGCAATTTGCCCATGATTATCAGGTTTTATCTATCCATTAAAAACTTTCTCCAGTGAGATGTTCCTTTGTTCAGCAATAGTGTAAGCATCACGCATATCCAATAAAGCTTCAATTGTGGCTTTTACTTGATTATGAGGATTACTCGATCCTTTGGATTTACCTAAGACATCTTTAATGCCAACGCTTTCTAAAACGATACGCATTGCTCCTCCTGCTTTCACACCAGTACCATTGGCAGCGGGTTTCATGAAAATCTGAGCACCTGAATAACGGTATTCAATTTCGTGAGGAATGGTTCCTTTTAAGATAGGTACTTTTACCAAATTCTTTTTGGCTGCTTCAACACCTTTAGCTATTGCTGTGGTTACTTCTTTAGCTTTTCCTAAACCATAACCAACAATTCCATTTTCATTGCCTACTACTACCAAGGCGGTAAAACCAAATTGACGGCCACCTTTTGTAACTTTAGTAACCCTTTTTATACTAACAAGACGATCTTTTAACTCCAGATCACTAGTTTTTACTTTCTTAATATTAGTGTCTTTTGACATAGTCATTAAAATTTAAGTCCTTCCTTTCTAGCTCCTTCAGCTAATTTTCTAACTCTACCATGATACCGGTATCCATTGCGGTCAAAAACAACCTGGTCGATTCCTTTTTCCAGGGATTTTTTTGCAGCTTGTTGTCCAACTAACTCAGCTTGCTTAGATTTATTAGCTTCATTACTTTGTTCGGCGATTTCTTTATTTCTCGTGGAATATGCCATCAAAGTTTTACCTTGCTCATCATCTATGAGTTGAACATATATATGGCTATTGCTACGAAAAACACTCATTCTCGGTTTTTCTTCTGTACCTTTAATCTTTTTCCTAACTCTCTTCTTAATTCTATATCGTCTATTTTTCTTTGTTAAGGCCATTTCTTAGAAGTTTTAAAATTATACATTACCAGCTTTACCAGCTTTTCGCCGAATCCATTCTCCGGTATACTTAATACCTTTACCTTTGTAAGGTTCAGGTGGCCGTAAAGCTCTAACTTTTGCAGCAACCATACCTAGTAATTCTTTATCGTGACTACTTAATGTTACTTTTGGGTTACTACGCCTTTCTGTTTTGGCTTCAACTTTGATTTCGTCAGGAAGTAGAAAATGAATTTCGTGTGAATAACCAACATTCATTTCTAATATTTGTTCTTTTGCTTCAGCTCTAAAGCCAACACCGACAAACTCAAGTGTTATGGAAAATCCATCAGAAACACCTTCCACCATATTATTAATTAAAACTCTATAAAGGCCATGCAAAGATTTATGCTTTTTAGATTCGGTAGATCTCTCTAAAGTGACCTGATCCTCTTCAGTGTTAATTTTAATGGCTGGATCCACCCATCTTTTCAATTCCCCTTTTGGGCCTTTAACATGAACCTCATTTTTATCGTTAACATTGAGGTTAACATTTTCGGGTATTTTAATCGGCAATACACCTATGCGTGACATGAATAATTCCTCCTTTTTAATGTACGTAACACAAGACTTCTCCTCCAACATTTAA
>Ga0207414_1000476_pt1 | contig 17780 bp, 26 predicted proteins | sample PonA231FremontCA_2_FD_187269 | JGI IMG/M metagenome (GOLD analysis project Ga0207414, IMG submission 187269) | Marine sediment microbial community from Fremont, CA, USA - Pond A23 Sediment 1 (SPAdes) | ecosystem: Environmental > Aquatic > Marine > Unclassified | place: USA: Fremont, California... | reverse complement strand
TGTTGAAATGTTGCAGAGTTGAAAAAAACACAAATTAAAAAAATAAAAAAAAAGTTGAGAAACAAGAAAAGAAAAGGTATTTAAGTAAGGGGTAAGTTAGTATATTGTGTGATAATATGGAAAAAATAAAAATAAATGGAAAAACAAGATTGAAAGTTTACGAAGACGGAAGTGTTGATGTGGTGATTCACAAAACAGAGAATTTTGAAGAAATCGCTGAAAAAGTAGAAGAAGAGAAAAAGAGAGTAGAACATTACGATGGAGGGGAAATTTTGTTTTTGGATATTAATGCACAAGACCTTTCAATCTTTGCTAAGGATACTGATGAAAATGAAGGGGGTCAAAAGTAATGACCTCCTATCATTCTTTTTCTAAAGAAAAATTTGAAGAAGAACTACCTCAAGGATTTGAAAGAAAAACAGTTAGTAGCACAAAAGAATATGTTTATGACTTTTCATTATCAGAAAATTTTGTAATCCGAATACATTCTTCAGTAGATCGAAGAAACGATATGTCAAGAAAATCTGGGGATGATGCAATTAGAGTTTCTCTTTATCATCTTTCGTCAGACTCAATAATAGGATATGATTCAAGAACTCACAGAATACTGGATGAGAATGGAAACCCAAGATGGCCCAAAAATATGAGAAAAAAGATAGAAAAGCTAAAGTCGGAATGGAAAGATCATATTTATGATTGTCCTGAATGTGATGGATATCTAAGAAAAATAGATGTTAACGGTGGGTTTTTCGGATGTTCTAATTATCCAAATTGTGAGTTCAGTACAGGAATGGATGAAAATGAAGAACCGATTTTAGATGAAGCTGAGAAGTCAAAATGGGAATGTCCTTCTTGTGAAGATGGGAATTTGAGAAAAAGAGAATATGAAGGGGATGAATTTATCGGATGTTCAAACTATCCAGATTGTCAATTCAGTTGTGATATTGACGAAAACGGAGAACCAAATTACGATGAGAAAGATGTTGAGAAAGCAAATGAGAAGAAAGAGGATAAATCAAAATGGGATAGGGTTCGGGAATTTCTTGAATCAAAGAAGGATGAGTCTGATTTCCATAAGTCTCTCCTTGAAAGTTTGAATGAGTATGGACAGTTGACTGATAATCAAATGGATTGTATTGAAGATGAGGTAGAAATTTTTCATAATGGAGCTTCTTCTCTTGAGAAGTTCCCTTTGGAAGATGAGTTGACTGATGATGAAGAAAGATTGTTGAAAAGGTTTGGTATGTATGGGGAGGGGTATTCTTGTTAGATAGGATAAGTTTTTTAAGTATTTTTTCTAAAGAAAAGATTGGAGGAAAAAAGTTTGACAGATAAAGTTTGTAGAACTTGTGGAAAGGAATATCGTGCAGTTCCAGATGCTTGGAAATTTTGTGAAGGTTGTGGAGGCAGACTTGTTTCAAAGGAAAGAATGAGAAGAATCGAAAAGAAACAAGATGAACTACACAAAGAAGCTGAAGATTCGATTAGGAGGAATAAAAATAATGTATAGCGAAGATATGAGAGGACTACTTGCTGAAAAATTTGATAAGGATGACGAAGGAGGACACGAACCAAAAAAAGGAAAATATAGTCCGTCTGATTGTTGGAAATGTCATAGAGCTTGGTTCTTGAAATATGTTTTACCAATGGAATACAGAATGGCTGATGAAGAAAGTTGGGGAACATTTGAAAGAGGAAATGATGTTGAAGATAAGAAAGAAGAAGCGTTGAAAAATTATTTGGGAGAAAATCATGTCATTAATGGTGTTGACATAGAAATTGATTTGAGGGATGAATTTGGATTTAGGATTACAGGAGAAACAGATCCTTTGATAGTTTGGAGAAATCTAAAAGTTCTCATCATTTATGAAGTGAAGAGTACAGGGGAGGTTGGTGAAGATCCTTCTTTATCTCAATCTCATTTGTTCCAAATTGTTGTTTATTTGAAAGCTCTTGAAGATAGATTTCCAGAAAAAGAGATTGGAGTCGTGTCGTATGTTGATAAGAAAAATTATCAAGGGGCCGATTTTTCGAGTAAGTTGAAGGAAGAAATTTGGCAACTTGTTTTGTCGAGATTTATTCGATTTCATCAGTTTCTTGAAAACGAAGAAATACCTGCGAGAAATCCTATGAATTCATGGTATTGTACAGAAGAGTATTGTCCTTATTACGAGATTTGCCATTTATTGCCAGAGGAAAAAGTGCCGTTGGAAGATAACAAGAAGATAAAAATTGACGGTGAAGTTGTCGAATTAGAGATACCTAAAGAGGATGATAGAGAAGCAGAAATTGAAGAATTCAAAGGAAAGTTAGAGAAAATTACAGGAGGGATTGAGATTGGAAAAATTGATTGAATTAGGATTGACGACTGAAGAAAGAGTTGAAAAAGCGAAAGACATAGAATTGGATAATTTTAATGTTTCTGGGCATGAATATCAAGGGCAAATCAATAAAGAAGATCAAACTTACGAGTTGTCTATTGATTTTTCAGAAGGAAAAATGACTTGTTCTTGTGCGGATTACACATATCGGGAAGGAATTATTTGTAAGCATTTATTGGCTTTGTTGAACAGAATTTCTGAAGAAAATATCAAAGATTTACAACACTTCTTAAAGACAATTCATAGAGATGGAACTTTCGTTCCAAAATATGATGATTTTTCAGACCACTATTTGTCAACGGATTGTCAAGCGTTTGATAAGATGTTTGGAGGAGGAATTCCGAGAGGAAAAATTTCAGGAGTTTATGGAGAACCAAATACAGGTAAATCCATTTTGTGTCATCAAATTTCTGCAAGAATTTGGGAAGAATACGAGAAAGAAATTTTCTATATCGATACGGAGAGAAAAATGAAAGGGCCAGATGGTCGCAAATATCAAAAGTGGATGAGGGATAGATTTGACATTCCAGCTTTCAAAATCAATTATTTCGAGGCCCCTGACATTAAGGAATTGATGGATTTGTTTGGTTGGGAATTGGCTTTGAAGTATTCCGAAATAGAAGAGGAAGAAGATCCAAGTGAGACCAAGGGGGCAAAGATGGATTCTCTATTAATGAATAAGGGAAATAATACTGTTAGGGAAGAAATGGAAAAATGGGATTATGGAATAATTATTCTTGATTCTGCGACTGATCCCGTTGAAGGGATTATGGGTTCTGATAGGTCGAATTTCCCAGCTCGACATCCTTTGAATGTTAGGATTGGTAAATGTTTAAGAAATATAGCGGTTGATTTTGAAATTCCTGCGTTTATAACCGCACATTTGAGTAAAGATGTTTCACCTTGGAGTGCTACGAGTCCAAAAGGTGGCAGAGGTTTCGGGTACGGAGTGCCGTATTGGGCGTATCTCAAAGGAGGGTCTAAGATTGGTACAAGAGAGTTCAAAAGACATAGAGCGACTGGACTACCTAAAGATTCCTTCAAGTGTAAATTAAAGAAGGATTGGGGGTTTGTATGATGGATTTTGAAGATTACAAAGGTAGAAATGTTAAAGAAGATTGGTTAGAATTTTTTGGAGAAGGAATTCCATTTCCAAGAAAGATAGGAATCCCAGACCAGTTTTCAGCAAGTTCAATGAGTGATTTCATGGAAAAGGTAAATAGAAGTTATTTTGACAGAAACTTGTACACATCAATACATTCTGAAATTCAGATAAAAAATAATTTTTTCAATAAGTTTTATTGTGATTTTGACACCTGTTCCCTATTTCCGACTCTTTCAGATGTATGGAAGGAAACTCGAAAGTTTTGTGACCATATGAGAGAAAATTATGGATTTGATGAATTAATCTTTTTCACTGGTGGAGGATTTCATGTTTATTACCATTTTGACCAACAGAAATTGAAAAATTTTAACGCTTTGAAATTATGGTTATTGAACATAGAAGATGAGATTGGAGTTTCTATGGACACTTCTGTTTTGGGGCAAAGAAATAGACTTGCAAGACTTCCTTACACTTGGAATTTAAAAGATGATTATGATTATGCAAAAATGTGTATTCCTGTTTCTGTTGATTGGGATATAGACAAAATTATTTTGAATTCTGAAAATGGGGAAATTGAAAAAGGAATTAATGTTGAAAAGTCGGATTTTCCAAATACAATTTTGAAACATCAAGATTTTCTTTCTGAACTTGATATGGGAGAAGAACAGGAAGTGAAATCTTATGAGTTTGATGAAGAAAAAATTGCTTCTGAACTTGCTTCTATTATGAGTTTGACAAATCATGTGAAAAGTTGGTCAGAAAGGTCAGAACCAGAAGACGATTCTCGTTTTGACGGAAGAAGTAGAATGTTGTCTTTTTTGATAGTTCCGAGATTAGTTTCTTTGGGGATGAAAGATGACGATATTATCGGTTGGTGTGAGAATTGGATAAGAGCAACAGGGAAACCTTTTGATGATTATCTTTCAGAAGTCGAAGGGTATATTCAACGAACAAGAGAAGGAACTGATAATGAAGAAATTTGGTATCCTTGGGGATTCAAAAGATTTTTCGCAGATGTTGACCATTCAGACATAACAAGAAAATTTCAAATGTTGTACCAAGCAGGAGTATTAGATTGTGATGGAGAAATATTAAAAGAGATTCTAAAAGGAGGTGATTAATTGAAGGTTGCAGATTATGAAGAAAATGCAAAAAAACTGATAGAAAGCGAAGAAACTCCGTTTGAAGACGAAGAAGATGTCGCTGATGCTGTTGCAGAAAAAAAGAAAGAAATGAAAGGATATGTCAAAGACGAAAAAGTTCTCGTTCATATGCTTGTCAAAGAATACGGAATCACAAGTATGAAGACTGTTGATGAAAGAATGGAAATCGCTGATTTAAGGAAAAACTTAGACGGTGTTGAATTGAGTGTTTCTCTTTTAGATCACCGATTGATAGAAAGGGATGATGAAGATAAAGATGATTTTGTAATTCTAAATATAACGGACAGAACTGGAGACATTACAGGATTTATTTTTGACGAAGAATTAAGAGAAAAATTTTTGAATTCAGATCCAGAATTCAAAGACGGTTATTATTTCAAAGGACAAACAAGAAAACAGGAAGGAAGAGATTTAGCGTTTTTTGTCAATGATGAAGTGAAAAAAATAGATGAAGACTTTACTGGTGAAGGCATAAAAATTTCAATCGCTGGTGTTGACCACCTTGATGAATATGATTTTTTCGCTGTCGAAGGAATAATCACAGAAATAGATACAGGAACTTACAAGGGATGTCCAGAATGTTCAAAATCCCTTGATGATAATGCAACGAATTGTGATAATTGTGATTTTGCTTTTGATTCACCAACAGAATATGTCATTGGCAGTATAACTGTAATGTCACCAGACGGAGCTCAAGATACGGAAATATCAATACCACCAAGAACAGAAGAAATTCCTGAAGACATTGCTCAAAGTCCAGCAATCGTCTATGGGCAAAAAGCTAAACGAGAAAATGAAGATGGTGAAGAAGAAGACAGTTATCGCTTGATGGATATCGAAGAAAAGGAAATCGGAGAAGACGACATTGCCGAAGAAGACGAAAATGGCGAAGAAAATGATTCCAACGATTCAAACGATGAAGAAAATCCAGTTGACAGTTTCTTAGGATTTGTTGAAGACTTTGGAAAAGTACCATCCCAAACAGCAAAAGACTATTGCAAAAACGAACTATCTCTATCAGACGAAGAAACAGAAGAATTCATAGAAGAAAGAATAGAAGAAGACGACATCATCAAAACAGACGAAGACGACTACAAAATATCAGAATAAGTTTCCGAAACTTAAAGGGTCAAACCAAGCAGTTTGGCCCTTACAAAATTCGGATTTGAAAAAAGTCCAAATTAAAAAAATAAAAAAAAGTTGGTAGATAATATGGGAGAAGAAAATTTAATATCATTAAAAAGACTGAAAGGATCAAACCTGTTAGGAACATATGAAAATGGAGTGACAAAAAAGATAACAGATTTTCAACCTTTCTTGTACGCTACTGTACCTAATGACATTCGGAAAGGTCAAAGAGATGGACATTTAACTAAGAAATGTTTTTGGACTGATGAAGAAGTAGAAACTGTAAAGATTAACTACAAACATCCAAGACAAGTCAAAAGTATCAGAGAGGAGGCTGATGTTCCTATATTTAGATCTGATGTTGGTTATCTACTTAATTATGCTTTGATGAATGAATCAAAACCTCCTTCAAAACTAAATGTCGTAACTTATGATATTGAAACCGTTCCCGATACAGAAGAATTTTTAATGAGTGCTGTTAGTTATGGACAAATTAAATTTGATGAATCTTGTCATGTTTGGTTTTCTGACCCTTTTATCGTTGAAGACCCTGAAAGATTAGTAGAAATTCTCGAAAAAACAGAATGCCAATTTTCACATAATGGCTTATGGTTCGACAATAGGGTAATGGAAAACTATGGATTAGAAACACATATTCAGAGAATGAATAATCCAAGAAAAGACAAAATGGAAAAAGCACATCTACTACCAAACGCACTAAATATCGACACAATGCAATTAGCAAACAAATTCATAAACCAAACTCCATCCTTGGCCCTCAAAGTATTAGCAGTAAGAGAAAATCTCGGAGAAGCTAAATTCATGCCTGTTTCAATGATAGAAAAAGCACCAAAAAACGAATTAGCAGAATACAATAAGAATGATGTTAGATTGACAAATAATTTAGTAAAAAAATTCATAAATCAACTCTATACAGTTTGGAGTGTATTAAAAATTCCACCAACTGTGTATTTAAGATTTAGAGGAGCTGGTACATATGATATTTCGACTTGTCTTTTTGATAGATATTATGGAGATGAATATTATCTTCCCGCTAAGGAAAGAAATGTGGATCAAGAAGGAAAATATGGAAATCCATTTGCTGATAAATACAAAGGGAAGAAAATGCCGCAATCTTTAGTTATCCCTCCAGATGAAACAGGATACGCACAAGAAACTGTTGAAAATGTTATTCACGCAGATTTCTCGTGTTTGGATGAAGAAACAGAAATATTAGCTGAATCTGGTTGGAAAGATTATCAAGATTTAGAGATTGGGGAAAAAGTTTTGGCTTTTGATAAAGAGGAAGAGAAGTTGAAGTATGAAAGAGTAAAAGATAAGTTTGTGTATGATTATGATGAAGAATTGGTATCGGTTGATAAGAAGTTATTAGATATGAAAATTACTCCAAATCATAGGGTCATTTATAGGGAGGAAAGAGGAAGTGATAAGGGAGAGTTAAAAGTTGATAAAGCAAGGGATTTAAAAACATATATTTCTATTCCACTTTCTGCTGATTTTGATGGTTTTGAAGTTGATTTTATTTCTAATGTTAAGGATTTATTTTCTGGAAGTGTTGATGAATTTTTTAAGTTTTTAGGGATTGTCATTTCTGAGGGAAATATTAGGGAATATAATTCTGTTGTGGTTAGTCAAACGGGAGAAGAGATTGAAGATTTTAGGAAACTTTTTGATTCTTTAGGGGTTGATTACGGAGTGTATGAAAGAGATAGAACTTATAATGGAGAAGAATATCGAGAAGTTGCGTTTTGTATCCATTCGGAACAGTCAGAGTTTTTGAAGAAAATTTTGGATGAGGAATCAAGAATAAGTGATGATATGTTGAAAGTTTCGTACAAATATTTAGAGAAACTCTATGAGGGGTTAATGATTGGGGATGGAAGTGATGGGAGAAAATACATTACTTGTAATCCAAAACTTGCTGATAAGTTTCAAGAACTTTGCATAAAATTAGGAAAAAGGTGCATTATATCTGAGGATGACAGAGAAGATGGTACTCTATTTTGTTACATTTATGATGATGCCAGAGCAACCCTTTTCTTGAATAAAAATAAAACTAATAAGGAAGATTTGTATGAAAGAGTTGATTATAAGGGAAAAGTTTGGTGTGTTTCTGTACCTTCGTCATTCTTTGTTGTGAGAAGAAACAAGAAGCATTTTATAACTGGGAATAGTATGTTTCCTAATATTCTTTTAGAAAATGATGTTTCTCCAGAAAAAGTTTGGGAAGACGAAGATGGGGAACATGAAGTGATAATTGAGGATAAGAAAACAGGTAAACAAGAACTTGTTAATGTTAGAATAGAAGAGGGCGGGTTCCATACTCAAATAATGGGAAAATTGATAGAAAAAATTTCGTATTACAAAGAAAAAGCTAAGGAAGATAAATCGTATTATGATGTTTATCGAACTATGAAAGCTGTCTTTCGGAATAACATGACGCATGGATCATTATTCAGTCGTAGAAGACCAAGTAGTTGTCGATTTTTGAATCCTCTTGCTGGGTCAAAAATTTTGACGGAATCTGTAAAACTAATGGAAGAATTAGTTGAAGGAGTCAAAGACGCAGGGGGAAAAATTGTTGATGTTGATACGGATGGTGTCTATATTGATGGAATGTCTTATGAGGAAGTTTGCGAATTGGTTGAGAATTATCAATATGAGATAGATGTAGAAAGTTATGATGCTGGACATTTTGCTTCTGGAAAGAATTATGTCGTTTTGGATGGTGATGAAATTACTGTTAAAGGGGCTAATCTTTGGGGAAAAGATATTCCGATTGTTTGTTCAAGAGCTTTTAGAAAAGCTGTGAAAAAAGGTTTGAAAAAAGGCAAAGTTGGATGGAAAGAAAGTATGGATTTCATCAAGAACTATATTGAATCAGATGATAGGGATTTGTTAGAATTTACTTTCAGAGTATCAAAAAGACCACCAGAGGAATACAAACGAGATTATGATAAAAAATGTGCAGAGTTTTTTATGGATAAGTTTGATTTCCCAGCAGGTTATAGTTTTGATGCTGTGATGATTAAAGAACCAAATAATGTAGAACTAACCAAAATACCTTGGAGAACATCAAAGAGAAAACAATGGGAACACATTATGCCTTTGGAAAAATATGATGAAGAGAGTTTGAATATAGATTGGTATATGAAAAAAGCGAAAAGCATTCTTAACAATTTCAAAGAAAAAGGAAAACAAACAAAATTAACTGGGGGGAACTAAATGGATTGGTTAGTATTTTCAGTAAAAGAAGAATGGAAGGACAGATTGGAAAAAATTTTGTCGGATACTCAGGAAACTTCTAAAAAAGAAGATGATTGGGATTTACCTTATGATTTTCAATATGGATTATTAAGAGTTGGTTGCAGAGATGAATCCCATTGTCATAGGTTAGGAAAATTTCTTTGCAAAAAAGTAATTCCAGAAGAATTTGATGAAAGACCAGATTACTGGATAAAGGAGGAATAAATATGGAAGCCAAATTGAAAAATTATTATGAAGACGAGAATTGTTTTGACGAAGCAGAAGAAAAATTAGGAAATGATTTTTTAAAATTTAGACACATTCGAGTATTTATGTCCGATGGACATTGGAATAAAATTAATCGAAATATGAATAGTTGGGAAGAATTAAGAAAAACAATACTCAATCTTTTTGATGGAAAAGGATATCCGAGAAAAATTTACTACACTCCAGCAAGATGGTTGAATCCTGAAGATTTAGGATCAAAAGAAAGAGTTAATGGAGGATACAAATTAAGAGACAATTACTTATTGAATCAAAATCAAGTCATTTTTGATTTGGACACTTTAGACAAAAACCAGTTAGAAAAGTTGAGAAACTATATCCGTTTTTCTAAATATTTTGATGATATCGTTTATCTTATTTTTAGTGGTGGAAAGGGATACCATATTTGTGCAAATAGAAAAACAGACTTGTTTCCGATTGATGATCCACTTGAATTGGAAGAAATCTATGAACAGATTAATTCGACTATTGGAAAGAATGCGAAAGACTATGTTGGGGTAGGAAAGTTAGATGTTTCAGCATTAAAAGATGTAAGACACATTTTCAAAATACCACAAACCTTATCCGATAATGGAGACGGAATAGGAATATGCAAATTTTTAGATTTTAATGATTTGAGTTCATGGGAAATAGATGAAAATTTCACATTAAACTCAGTCAACCCGAAAGGGGATGAGGAATCACCGCCGAAACATAATGGGCAAGGGGCCAAAAAAACTGAGTGCGGCCCTTGTCCATCTCCTTCTCATTATGTAGGGATTAGAAGTTCGATAAACGGAACTAACGGATGTCATGTTCTCTTTTACCATTCAGAACAATATTCGACAAATAGTTATAGAGAAGATTTGGAGAAATTCAAAAATATTTGTAAGAAATTGAGAGATGAACATAGTTTAAGCGATATTCACATTTTGGATAATGGAGAACAATTTGTTGCTATTTGTTTCAAGAAACTGGATTATGAAAAATTGGAAAAAATACTTGGTGATGTTCCAGAGTCAGGGAATATTTTATGGACTACTGATGAGATGAAATTTGTTTCTAAAGTTGATGGTTTTCCAACAAGACATCGGAGTAAGAGCCATACTAAGTTTTTCGGATTAAAAGCAGGGAAAGTTGGGAATGGAAAGTTGTCTATTTGTAGGGCAAGACCAGAGGAGGAAAAAGAATGAAAGACGGATATGAGAGATTAATTGATTGGATTGAAGATAATGTAGATTTGAATAAAGCTGGTGGTTATGAAGAAGGGTACGAAATGATTTATGAAGAATTAGGAGATCCCGAAGACGATAAAGGTGCGTATAAAATTCTTGGTGACGGAAATGTTAGATCTGAATTAGAAGATATGATGTTCGGAGGAGTAATTTCTGACAAGTTTGAAGGAAAAGAACCGAGCAGACCTCAGTTAGTTAAAGACGAAGAAGAATGGAGGGAGAGAGAAAAGAAGAATGTGCAAAGAGTGAATAATACTGGGAGAATGATTGAAACTTTGAGAAATTTTTCAGAAAAAACCGAAAAGAGAAATGTTGTTTCGAGATTAGCGGAAGAATTTGACAGAGCTGAAACGACTATTACGAGAGATTTGACTTCTCTTAGAAATGTAGGATTTTTGGAACAAGTTGAAAGGGGGATTTGGAAGATTACTGATGATGGAGAAGAAGCTATGGAGGATTGGTCTTAATGGATAAGTTTTTTAAAGAATTGATAAGTTATTTAGTTTGGTGGTTATTATGAAAACAATAAACATACCATTATCCGAAAATGAATATAATCTACTTTTTCATCGGAAATCGGATGTAGAGTCTCAAAAAGAATTTCTCTTACGGATAAGTTCTGTTTTGAATTGTCCTAAGTGTGAAAAATCCATTTACAAAGTGAAGAAGGTTGATGGAAGGTATATGCATATTGGTAAAGGGGCATGTGGGTCTTTTTTGGATAAGGATTGGATTGAAAATAATAAGGATTCTTTGATTGTGTTGGAGGGGGAAAGATGACTCATGGGCCGAGTATGAAGGTTTATGATTTGGAGGAAGATTTTTTTAGAAAAAAGAAAGAAAGGTTGAAGAAATTATTTCTTCAATACAACAAGATTTGTTCAAGAGAGGAAAGAGAATTTGTTGCAAAACATGTGAATGATACTTTGTTTTCTGATGGAGAAGATGGTTTTTGTTATTGGAATCATAAAGAAGGTCAAGAAATAGAAAAACTTAGCGACTTGTTAGATATGTGGTATGAATACGGTGAATTACTCTCTTTTGTTTGTCGTTGTAAAGTTCTTCTGAGTTGTGATTCTAATGGTCGGCCTTCTATTTTTTGTGATAATGGGGAATATTGGATAATGGAAGATGATGAATCAAATTCAATAGAAAAGGTTGTCGAAATATTAGAGTTGAGGTTAAAGGTCGAGGAAGGAAACAAAGCTATGAAGAAGTTAGAAGATATGGATGGGTTATTTTTTGCATCAAATGTTGAAGAAGAAAAATCTGAAAATCGGGAAGTTCAAGCGGTTAGGGAAGAAATCAATAGACAAAAAATGCTTGGAAATGATGAAAGGGCAAGAGAATTAGAAGAAGGTTTGGAAGATTTGAAAGAAAAATTAGATAATGGTGCTTCCTAATGTCAGAAGAGAAAGAAAAATCAGAAGATGAGTCATCTGAAGACTTGGCTCGAATGTTAGCCATAGAGTTTGAAGATAATGGTAAAGTTCCAAAGATAACAATGAACGAAGATAGAGATTTTGTTATTGAATTAAAAGATGAGTATGTAGTTATTCCATATGAAAAGTTAGAAGTCCCGATAGATGATTGTTCTTCAGTTCATAAAGGACTTAGTAGAATTTTTACTGATAGAGAATGAAGGGATAAAATGAATGATAAGTTATCTGTAAAAGAAGATGTATTAAGTGGATCTGGAGCTGGAACTCTCCTTTTAGGAGAAACAGGTAGTGGAAAAACAACACTAATCCACTCAACAATCCAATACATAATGAACAACTGGGAAGGAGAAAAAGGAGAATACTACTCAAAAGAATACCCTGTCAAAGTACAAATCTTCGGCCCAAAAAATGTGATAAAGAACGATATTGAAAATTATGACAAATTTCCAACATTCAGTAAAGTTCACAAACATGGAATCTCAAAACATCAAGCAATCACTAAAAATAGATTGGACTTAAGCCATGAATGTGATGGATCTGTCATAGTGATAGACGATTTGACGGAATTTAACATAACAAAAAGGAAATGGGAAAGCACGATTAGAAACATCAATTCAATTCTCACAACAGAAAGACATATTGGAGCTTGTATGATGATGAGTATTCACACAACAAGATTACCAAATGGAGACATAGAAAGATTAGCAGATTTGTCAAAACTTTATGTTTTTCTTAGAAAATACGGTGCAGGGAAAATGTTTCATGGGAGAATTCCGAATGGTGTAAAAGAAAAATTAAACAAACTAAAAAGAAAGAAAAAGAGGAATCCTAAAAAGAGATACTACTTTGTCGTTGACGAAGAACAAGGAAAAATGTCGCAAATCGTAGAAACCACAAATCCAAAACCTCTTTTGAAAGGTATGGGAGGTTTATTGGATGATGACACAGATGGGGCAAATATGGAAGCTGTTTCTTCAAAGGAAATCATTAGAAACAATATGGATATGAATAGTGATAAATTAGCAGATAAGGCGGGTATAGAAGTTGGTACGGTTGAGAGTTACAAGAGTCAGATTAGGGGAGAAAATGGTGGAAAGATTACTGCAAAATCTAAATTGAAAGAATTTATAGAGAATTATGCTGGGGATTCTGTTGAAAAAGACGATGTTTTGAAAGAAGTTTGCCAATGCGAAGAATTGAATAATCCTGATTTTGGAACTCTTCTTTCTTATTGGTCTAATTTGAAAAGGTCTGGATATCTTGATAAAGTCGGGTGGAATGATGATTAAAGGAGGTGTTTTGATTGTCTGGTTCAGACGATTTTGAAGTTTTGAAAAAATATGGAGAAACATCTTTAGACGAAGACGATAAATTGAAACTGAAAAAACAAATAACTCCAAACGATGACGAAGAAAAAATAGACATCCGAAGATGGAGAGAAACAGAAAACTACACAGGCCCCACAAAATCAGGAATATCAATACCAACAAAAAATGTTGAAGCGATAAAAGAATTGAATAATATTTTGACTTCAGTTTTAGAAGATTTGGAAAAGGAGGAATAAAATGTGTAAGAATTGTTTGACTCATTTGAGAGAATGGGACGAGTATGAGAAACTTCAGATGTGATTTGAAAAAAACACAAATTAAAAAAATAAAAAAAAGTTCAAATCTAACATAAACTTTTTAAGTATTATTTGTCTATTAAGTATGGAAGATAAAGTGAGAATAGAACAAGTTGGAAAATGCGAGTGTGGAAGAATTGTAAAGGCAAAGATAAAAGATGGCAATGTTGTAGATTTAATTATTGACGAAACTATCAAAAAAGATGTAGAGGAAGTTTTAGGAGAATTAAAAAAGGTTTGAGGGGGTGAGTTTTCAATATGTATGTCATTTTAGTTTCTTATCGTATTGAAGGAAAAGTTGATAATGGTGATATCTATGGGAGTGTTTGTAATCAAACAAAGGGATTGATTGATGGAATTGAAGATATTGGAGATTCAGATGGTATTCGATTGAAAATTGTCAGAAAAATAAATGGAGGAACAACCGAAGGAAAAATTTTGATAATGTGTGATGATAGAAGATTTTGTAAACACAAAGTCGTCAGAATCGGAGCATCAATGGAAACAATAAAAGAAGTGGCTCATTGTCGAAATGTTAATTTTGAAGTAAAAGATGTGTTTAAGGAGGATAGATATTAATGTCAATGTCCGAAGTTTTAGACCAACTAAAAGAAAAAAACAGGCCTCTATTCATAGACGAAATAGAAGAAGAATTAGAAGTCAACAAATCAACACTTTATCAAAATCTAAGAGACTTAGTGAATAAGGACTATATCGATTTTGAATACAAGTACAAATCAGATAGTGTCGAAAATGAAAAAGGAGGAAGACACAACAATATGGTTAGAAGATATTACCTAACTCGGTTAGGGAAAAAGAAAATGGGAATTATCAAAAATGGGGATAAAAATGATTGATTATGATTTTAGATCAGATAAGGTTTTTGACATATTTGGTGTGGTTTTGATAGTTTTTCCATTTTTGATTCTATTGTTTACTTGGAGATGTGATCCTTCATTTTTTGATAATATTTGGTTTTTTAAATGGATTGTAACTATTGTGTTAGGTGTTTTTCTAATACTACTTGATGAGTTTCGTGAAGGTGGTGTATAGTTTGGGGCGAGAAAAAATATCTGATGAAGAATTGATAGAATTACATTCCAAAGGTTTGACAGATGAAAAAATAGCGGATATCAAAGATATGAATTGTCATACTATTGGAGTTCGTAGGAGAGAACTTGGATTGGAAGCTGTAAAACGGCATAAAATTCCGTACTCGATTAATGAAATTGAGAAGATAAAGAGTCGATTAAATGAAGATGTTTCTGTTAATGAAATTGCTAAAGAATTGAATAGATCTTATCATTATCTTTTGGAAGTAGTGAATAAATTAGAAGATGATTCTGGTTGGGAATTTTTGGGAAGAAGAGAAAAACATTATGAAGTGAGAGATTATTTGAGTGAAAATTCTCCAGTTTTGTCGAGTGAACTTGTAGATGAGATAGATATTCCTGTACAAAAGATAGCGAAATATGTTAGAGAATCTGGTTTTGAAAGGTTAAAGATTCCAAAAAGAACTGTTAGTGGGTTAGGCAGTCCAAGAGTCTTTGGGGATATTGGAGGGGAAACTCTCATTTATCAGGATGAAGAAAAGGCGAGGGATTTTCTTTTGGAACATATTGAAGATTTAGAAATAGCGAAAAAAATAACGGATTTTAATTACACATAAACTTTTTAAGTAATTGGTGTTTAGTTAAAATGGAGATGAAGAAAAAATGTCAAACCTAAGTCCAATAATGGTAAAGGAAGAAAACTATGATTATCAAGATGTAGAGAATTATATTTCCATTAATCATAGTGAACGAATCAAAGAAGTTTCAAACTATATAGATGAAAATGAAGAAGAAATTTTAAACCATGTGTCAAAAATTTGCCATAAGATTTTAAAATGGTATAATGGAAGAATGGTTTATTTAGGAGATTTTCTACAATACTTATTACTCGATGAATTTGTCAATGTTGCAGGAATGGCGGATAAAACAAACAAAAGATTACTCGATGTATATGCTTCATTTCTCTACAACATTGTTCCTATTAATTATCAATCTAAAGCAGAGAAAGATTTTGGGGGGAATTGATTTTGGATTCTAAAATTGTTGAAGTTTTCGATTATAAAGGTCACAAATGTGTTGTTAAAAAGATAGAAAAAAGAGATGATGAATACCATTGTGGGTATGTACAAGTAGGAAAAGGAGGGAGTCCTTATCGACATACGGATTTTGTCACAGATATAGATGTGGCGGAATTAACATATTCAGGAGTTTTGGATGATGTTGAGGGGTATTTTTTTGGTTTTGATACAGATCATCTTTGGAACGATAAGAATCCTGAAACAAAGACTAAGGAAAGTGTTAAGAATCGTTTGAAAGATTTGGTTGAAGAATTTAAAGAAAAGGATATTTTCAAAAAAGTTGGAGAAGAATCTAATAAATTAAAGAAAGCTGGAATCCAAAAAGTAATGGGTTATCTTATTCTGGTTTTACCATTCTTAGGAGGTTTTGCTTGGTTTCTTTTGGCAGAACCATATGTAGAAGAAAATGTGTTATGGATTGGTTACTTATTGATACTTTTGTCAACAATTTTTCCATCTTTAACTAAGGCGAATGATGTTTTTGAAAGATTCATATTATTGCAGGAGGCACAACATAATGAAAATTAAAAGAATTTGGGGGCGTCTTGGAATTCATAATTGGTATGACAGAGTAGATGGTGAAAAAGAATGTAAATGGTGTGGGAAGGTGAAAAGTTCATGAATGGTTTTGAAATGATTTTATTTTGGACAGTAATTATCATATCTGTGATAGTGATTTCGTTCTTTTTTGGACTTATAGTCTATGATTCAGGATATTATCGAGGTATTAAAAATGGTAGAAGAAAAAGAACTTTTGAAATGATCCAATTAATATCTGAAAGTTTTAACAGATTGAATTTGGCGAATACGGCAGAAGCAAGAATAATCGAGTTAGAAGTAATGATTAATGCGTATGAAGCACTCGAATATGATTTGGAAAATGAAGATTTTTAAAATAATTTATGAGGCAAGATAATGAAAATTGAATCTTCCCTAATAAATGACCCTGTTGAAGAAGACAAGCTCTTTTTGATGACAGGCAATGGTTTTATTCAGATTTTTAGAAATGTTGGTAATACGGCAGTTGTGATAACTATGGAAAAATCTGTATATCGTGAAATTGTTGATGGAATTTCCGAAGAGAAAAACATTCTCTATGATGATGGTGAAAATGTTGTAAAACTCTTGGATGATGGGAGAATTGTGTTTGAGAAGAAAAAAGAATTTGGTTATGAAAAACATTTCTTTGAAGTTGAAGAAATTTTGTTGGGGGATGATATGTTGGAAAATAGAGAGAAAGAGAAAGAAAGGGAGAAAAAAAAGGTTAAAATTGTTTTAGAAGATGATGAAGAAATTATTGTGAAGGATGAGGATGGAGTTGACGGTGTTAGACAAAAAATTAATGAATCAGGCGACTTTTTTGACCTTTTTGGACATAGATTTGATGCTTGTAATGAGAATCATAAATTTTCAGTAAATGTTGATAGTATTAGATATGTCGAAGATGCTTCAGATTTAAAAGAAGCAGAAAGGGATTTGGTAATGTGAGAGGAAAATATGGTTTTTCTACAGCTGAAATCGATGTTCTTTCCAGACTTGTACAGGTTAAGGAACTTGACCATATTGATGGAAGAGTTCACCATTTCATTTAAATAGTGTAAGTATCATAATAATATTAGAGTGGTACTGTGGCAGATAGAGATAATATGGTTCACACCTATTTGACAGATGAGGAAAAGAAAGAAGTGGAAGAAAACGCTGAGGAAATGGGTGTCTCTGTTTCCACCTATTTGAGAATTATCGCACTAAGAGAGGGGAGAAAGTGAAAAGAACATTTGAGATTCCTGTAGTTAAGCCTACTAATAGAAAGGAAGTTGTTTTAGACTTTTTGTGTAGTAAATTTCCTAAGATGGTTCAATGGTTCTTAACCATTTTTGAGAAAGAGGAATTAGATTTTCGTGAAGAAAGCATTAATAGTGCTAGAAATAAAGTGAAAAAACTTTGTTATCCAACAAAAGAAAGAGAAACAAAATATAACTGCAAAGGAGCAGTAGATTTTCCCCATTCCCATTTCTATGACACTGCCATAACAGAAGCTAT